>ENA-UOZF01000538-UOZF01000538.1-food-metagenome-genome-assembly--contig:-NODE-538-length-9021-cov-3.759648_pt1 | contig 9021 bp, 5 predicted proteins | sample MGYA00249869_ERZ772725 | MGnify/ENA primary metagenome ERZ772725 (study PRJEB29005, sample SAMN08379455) | food metagenome | isolation source: cheese spiked with Escherichia coli O103 | study: EMG produced TPA... | reverse complement strand
TTCAGGGGCTCGGTATCAGCCATCTTTACGCCTCGCCGATATTTACGGCGACCACCGGCTCCACCCATGGCTATGATATTATCGATCCTAACGAGATCGACCCGGCCATCGGGGGCCGCGAAGGGTTTGATCGGATGGTGAAGGCGCTGCGAAACGCGCAAATTGGCCTGATCCTGGATATTGTGCCTAACCATATGGCGACCTCGCTGGAGAATCGCTGGTGGAGGGACGTTATCGAGCAGGGCAAGAGCAGCCGCTGGGCGAATTATTTCGATATTGACTGGACGCGTCCCGTTACGCTGCCGTTTCTGGGGGATACCTTTGAGGCGGAACTGGAGAGCGGGGCGCTTGAACTGAAACTCGACCCAGCCCCCGGCAAACCGTCTTGCATCTATTATGACCAGGTCTGGCCCCTGAATCCTCAAACCCTGGCGACAGGTGAGCAACGACTAACATCCCCGGATCGCGACGCCATTCTGGCGCTGCACGAGGCGCAAAGCTGGCGCCTTATGTCCTGGCGGGAAGCGCCCAGGCAGCTCTCCTGGCGGCGTTTTTTTGAAATTACCGGCCTAATTGGCGTCAGGGTTGAAGACCCGGCGGTGTTTGACGACACCCATCGACTTATCCTTGAACTGGTGCATTCCGGCATCGTCGATGGTCTGCGTATTGACCATATCGATGGCCTTGCCGACCCGCTGGGGTATCTGCAGCGCCTGCGCCAGGCCACCGGGCCAGAGTGCTACATTACGGTGGAAAAAATCCTCGCGAAGGGCGAACAGTTGCCCGCCGCCTGGCCGGTGTCCGGCACCACAGGGTATGAGTTTATCGCTTCGCTGGCGGAAGTGCTGGTGGATGACAATAACCTCGACCAGCTGCAGCAGGTGCATGACGACGCGCTCGGCGGAACGGTGGATCGCCACAAAGCGCTGCGCGAGGCGAAAGGCCTGATGGCGGATCGCAATTTTGAGGGTGAATTTACCACTTTATTGAAGCTGGCCAGCGAACTGGCGCAGCGTAACGGCATGGCGGTCGAGAGTGACGCGCTGCGCCACGCCCTGCGCGAACTGCTGCTGGCCTTCCCGGTCTATCGTACCTACGGCACCGCCGAAGGGCTGACCGCTGGCGATATTACGCTGTTAAACCGGGTGGTTGACCAGGTGAACGCCGAAGAAAACCGACCCGATGCCAACGCGCTTAACGTCATTATCGCTATCCTGACCGGCAATCTGCAGGCGAGCAGCCTCGACATCGCTTCACTCTTCAGGACCCGTTTTCAGCAGCTCACCGGGCCGTTAATGGCGAAATCGGTCGAGGATACGCTGTTCTTTCGTCATAACCTCGACCTGGCGCTGAATGAAGTTGGGGCCGATCCTACGCCTCGCGCCTTCTCATTGTCTCGCTTTCATCAGGAGATGCGCATCCGTCTTGCGCGCCAGCCCGATGCGCTGCTGGGGACGTCGACGCACGATACGAAACGCGGGGAAGATGCGCGGGCCCGGCTTTACACCTTAACGGAAGCCCCGCAGCTGTGGGCGGAAAACCTTGCGCGCTGGCGTCAGATGAATCAAACCCATGTGCGTTTTTTGAACGACGGCACGGCGCCGAACGCGGCGGATACGTGGATGATCTATCAGGCGCTGGCGGGCGCGTGGCCTGCAACGCTGCTGCCGGACGATGCCGAAGGGCTGAAATCGCTCGAAACGCGTTTTCTCGCTTTTATGGAAAAAGCGCTGCGCGAGGCCAAGCAGAGAACCGACTGGATCGACAGCAATGAAAGCTATGAGAGCGTGGTGCTTAATTATGTGCAGCAGCTATTTTCTGCGGATAATTCGCGCTTTCTCAACGATTTTCACATTGCCTTGCAGCCCTTTATCCGTGCCGGACTGGTAAACAGCCTCAGCCAGACGGTGATAAAACTGACTGCGCCCGGCGTGCCGGACATTTATCAGGGGAGCGAGGCGCTGAACTTCAGTCTTGTCGATCCGGATAACCGACGTGAACCCGATTTCGCCGTCCTTGCGCAAAACCTTCATACCGGGAATGCGGACCTGTTCACCCGCGAACCCGCCTGGCGAGACGGGCGCCTGAAACAGTACGTTACCGCTTCTTTTCTCCGATTAAGACAGCGGCATTCAGCGCTCTTCCATTATGGTGACTGGGTACCATTAAAAGTCTCCGGGGAGAGGGAAGATAATCTTATTGCCTACGCGCGCATCAGCGAAGAGGAGGCCCTGATCGTGGTGGTGCCTCGCCTGGCGTTTGACGTTGCGGCGCACGGATTGGCGGAATCTTCCGCAAGGCTATGGGGCAATACTGCGGTAACCATACCAGACGATCTGGCCGGGAAACGTTTTCGCGATGTGTTTAGCGGCGAGAGCCGTCTGGTGGAAACGTCGCTCGAACTGGCGTCAACATCCGGGTGGTTGTTGACGCTTATTAGCGCTGAGCTACGGGGAGAATAACGATGCGCAAGGAAAAAGCTTTTGCAATACGGCCCGGCGACAGCCCGCAGTTGGGGGCTCATTTTGACGGAAAAGGCGTTAACTTCGCGCTCTTCTCCGCGCACGCTGAACGGGTTGAGCTGTGCCTGTTCGATCCTTCGGGGAAAAAGGAAATAGCCCGGCTGGAACTGCCGGAATATACCCACGAAATCTGGCACGGCTACGTGCCCGATCTTCAGCCTGGGGCGTTATACGGTTATCGCGTCTACGGCCCTTACGATCCGGAAAACGGGCATCGTTTTAATCCGCATAAATTGCTTATCGACCCCTACGCGCGGGAGCTGGCAGGCGATATCGCGTGGAACGACGCCCATTTTGGCTATGAGCTGGGGCATGAGGAGAAAGACCTCAGCTTTGATACCCGCGATAGCGCGCCTTTTACGCCGAAATGCAAGGTTGTCGACCCGGATGCGTGCGACTGGCAGGGGGAAAATCGCCCCGACATTCGCTGGCCGAATACGGTGATTTACGAAACGCATGTGAAAGGGTTTACCCAACTTAATCCGGCGCTCCCCCCCGAGCTGCGCGGCACATTCGAGGGGCTTGGGCATCAGGCCTCCGTCGAGTATATCAAAAGCCTCGGCATCACTTCCGTTGAGCTGCTGCCCGTACATTGGTTTCCCGACGACCAGCATCTGCTTGACCGGGGACTAAAAAACTTCTGGGGTTACAATACGCTGGGCTTCTTCGCCCCCGCGTCCCGTTACTACGGGCCCGCGGGTATTGCCGGGTTCCGCAATATGGTGCGCGCTTTTCATGACGCCGGTATTGAGGTGATCCTTGACGTGGTTTACAACCATACCGCTGAAGGGAATGAGCTGGGCCCGACGCTCTCATTTAAGGGCATCGATAATTTCTCCTATTACCGGACGATGCCGGATCGGCATCGCTATTACATCAATGATACCGGGACGGGAAATACGGTGAATACGTCCCATCCCCGGGTGCTGCAGATGGTGATGGATTCGCTACGCTACTGGGCTCAGTCCATGCACGTTGACGGCTTTCGTTTTGATCTTGGAACCATTCTCGGCCGTGAACCAGAGGGGTTCGATCCGCGAGGCGGTTTTTTTGACGCCATAACCCAGGATCCCGTGCTGGCAAAACTTAAACTGATCGGCGAGCCCTGGGATATCGGCCCCGGCGGCTATCAGGTTGGCGGTTTTCCGCCGGGCTGGGGAGAGTGGAACGACAAATACCGCGATACGGTGCGGGAATACTGGAAGGGGGATAACGTGTCTACCGATTTTGCCGCCCGTTTGCTGGGGTCGGGGGATCTGTACGATTTACGCGGCCGTCGTCCGTGGGCCAGCGTCAATTTTATTACCGCTCATGACGGCTTCACGTTAAACGATCTGGTTTCGTATAACGAGAAACATAATGAAGCCAACGGTGAGGATAATAACGACGGGCACAATGATAACCGTTCCTGCAATTATGGCGAGGAAGGGCCGACAGAAAACCAGGCTATCGTCGCGGTCCGTGAACGCCAGAAGCGTAACTTCCTCACCACGCTATTTTTCTCCCACGGCACCCCGATGCTGCTGGCCGGGGACGAATTTGGCCGTACGCAGCAGGGAAATAATAATGGCTACTGTCAGGACAGTGAGATTTCATGGATCAACTGGGAAGCGCTGTCCGAAGATGACCACGCATTACGCCATTTCACCCAGCGCCTGATCGCGCTGCGCGCGCAACAACCGCTTTTACGCCGTGAAAGCTGGCGCGATGGGCTCGAGATACGCTGGTTTAACGCCGGCGGCGGTTTGCAGCAATCTGAGCAGTGGGATGAAGGGTCAACGTTAGGCCTTGCCATCAGTCGACCCGATCTCGAAGAGGAGGAGGGGATCTGGCACGACGATCTGAAGCTGTTCAATCCGATTGACGGCGATGATGCGTACCACATACCGCACATCGCCGAACACGCCTGGGTTCTTGAGCTGTCGACCGCTGAAGTGAAAAGTGACGGCGTCACCATTACGGAAGCGATTGATTTTGTTCTGGCCGGGCGCAGCATTGCGCTATTCAGACGGCCTTAGCGTACAGGTAAACCCGGCGTTGAATGCCGGGTTTATATTGTCATTATTGATGCAGCGGCTGACCGCTGGCGGCAAGGATGGATTCATGCATGGCTTCAGAAAGCGTTGGATGAGCAAAGATCATCGATAAGAGACTCTCATCTGTAGCCTCCAGATGATGCGCGATACCAAAACCCTGGATCTGTTCAGTGACCTGCTCACCAACCATATGCGCGCCCAGTAATTCGCCGGTTTCGGCGTCGAAAATAGTCTTTACAAAACCCTCCGTCTCACCGCTGGCCAGCGCCTTACCATTCCCCTGATATGCGAACTTACCGACCTTGATTGGCCGTCCCGTCTCGCGAGCCTTCGCCTCTGTCAAGCCCAGGCTGGCAACCTGTGGCCGGGCATAGGTACAACCGGGCACATAGTCGCGGTTAAGAGGGCGTACGCCTTCGACGCCAGCCAGCGTCTCGACGCAGATCACGCCTTCGTGGCTGGCTTTGTGCGCCAGACACGGCGGGCCAGCCACATCGCCGATAGCATAGAGGCCAAATACGTTGGTTCGGCAAGCTGCATCCGTCTTGATAAACCCGCGGTCCAACTCAACGCCCAGCGCTTCCAGCCCCAGGCCTTCCACATTAGGCTGCACGCCCGCTGCCAACAGCACACGTTCGACTTCCAGTGTCTGTTCGGCGCCGGTGGTTTTCAAGGCGCAGCGCACGCCCGTATCGGTGCGCTTTACCTGCGTCAGCAGCGTTTGGCTATGGACGTGTATACCGCGTCGTTCGAACGATTTACGCACGGTAGCGGATACTTCGGCGTCTTCAACGGGCAGAATCTGCGCGGCTTGTTCGACCAGCGTTACGTTGCTGCCAAGATCGTTATAAAGGCTGGCGAACTCCACTCCGATGGCCCCTGAACCGATGATTAATAGAGACTCCGGTAAGCGCTCAGGCTGCAGGGCCTCGAAATAGGTCCAGATTCGCTCGCCATCTGGCTCGACTCCTGGCAACGCTCGCGGCCGGGCGCCAGTCGCAAGGATCACATGATCAGCGCGATAGTCTCGCTCTTCCCCCTGGGGATCGGCGACCGTGACTTGCCCCTTACCGCACAGCCGGGCGGTGCCGCCTATGACCGTCACCCCATTTTACTTCAACAGGTACTCGACACCACCGCTCAGCTCTTGCGACACGGCGCGGCTAAACTGCACCAGTTTCTGCAAATCGAAACTCACCTCGCTGAGACTAAAACCCAGCCGATCGGCATGCGCAATAGTGTGCGCCACCTCTGCGCCATGCAGCAGCGCCTTGGTTGGAATGCATCCCCAGTTCAGGCAGATGCCCCCTAAATGCTGCTTTTCCACCAATGCGGTACGAAGCCCTAGCTGGCCGGCACGAATGGCGGCGACATACCCCCCAGGCCCGCCACCTATTATCAGTACATCATATTTGTCGTGCATAGCTCGTCTCCCCGATAAACAACAGCGTCGGTGTTTCAACCAGCCGCTTGAGCGCCTGGAGAAACGCCGCGCCTGACGCCCCATCGATGACCCGGTGATCGCAGGACAGCGATACGGTCAGTTGATGGCGGACGACGATCTGTCCGTCGCGAACTACCGCTCGGGGCTCGCCTGCGCCAATCGCAAGGATCGCGCCCTGGGGTGGGTTTATGATGGCGTCAAACTGCCGTACTCCGAGCATGCCCAGGTTTGACACGCTAAAGGTGCCGCCCTGGAACTCTTCGGGCTTGAGCATGCCCGCCCGGGCTTTGGTTATCAGAGAATGAACTTCGTTTGATATGTCGCTTATCGACCTGCTGTTGGCCGAACGTACGATAGGGGTAATTAACCCGTCCGGCAGCGCAACGGCCACGGAAATGTCGGCATCGGCAAAACGGCGGATGCTCTGGGTCGCCTCATCAAACTGTATGTTGACGTCCGGCACCGCTATCAGCGCCATGGCGCAGGCCTTAACCAGCATATCGTTAACCGAAATCTTGACGCCGGGTACTTCGCTGTTGATTTCCTTACGCAATGCTAAGAGTCGGTCCAGGTCGAGATCGACGGTCAAACGGAAATGGGGTGCATGTTGCTTGGACATTTGCAAACGGCCAGCGATCGCTCGCCGCATACTGGACATCGGCAACGTCTCAAAGGCTGTCGCTGACGTGGCTTGTGGAGCCCCGGCCTGGGGTAGCCCATCAAGCAGCAAAGTGGCCGCCAGCACATCATCGCGACTCACCCGTCCAAGTGAACCCCAATTGCGGCAGTCGTGCAGGATGCTCCCCCGTTTGTTGGCCAGACCGCGCGCCCACGGCGTTGCCCGGACCTGGCTATCATCGGTATGCGATCGCGGCGCTTTGCCGGAACGCACTGGCGGTGGCGGAGAGGCGACGCGGCCGCCTGCGGCAACGATCGCGCTCTCCAGGTCAGCCACGGAGATACGCTCGCCGCGCCCGCTACCGTGGACCTTTTTCAAGTCAACGCCCAACCGCGCAGACAGCCGTAACGCATGGGGAGTGGCATTCACCTGAGTCGGATCGGTTTTGCCTTGCAGGCTGATGGGTACCTCGGTCTGCCCAATGGATGCCGCAGGCTTATTGGCGGGGGCCGGTACAAAGGAGGGCGCCGCGGTCGCTACAGCAGGCTCGGTAGTCTGCGTGACAGGAGCTGCTGGCTGCGCCGCGGCCAGACTGGCAGCGAAGGCATCCAGTTCAGCATCGCTTACCGCAGAGTCAGCGACCAGCGCCAAAACAGCGCCGACCGGGAGGGTATCTCCCACTCGGGCGATTATCCGCCGTAGCGTACCGGCGAAGGGGGCCTCCAGAACATTGACGATTTTGCTGGTCTCAATTTCACAGATTTCCTGCCCTTTGGCGAAGCGGTCACCCTCCTGGATGGCCCACCGCGCGAGCACGCCTTCCTCCATTGAAAGACCCCACTTCGGCATTTCAAGTGTCCTGATATCGCTCATAGCTTAATCCTCCAGCACTTGACGGACGGCAGCTTCGATACGTTCAACGCCAGGGATCCAGAGTTTTTCGAGAGCAGGGGAGAACGGTACCGGTGTGTGTGGTGGTGTCACCAGAACAATAGGCGCTTTGAGGAAATGGAATGCCTGGGAAGCAATCAGCGCGGCGACATCATGAGCAAAGCCAAAACGCGCGGCTGACTCGTCGACAATGACCACGCGGCCCGTAGAAGCCACGGATTCCAGAATACCTTCTTCGTCCAGAGGCGAGATTGTACGTGGATCGACCACCTCCACCGAGATCCCCTCCCTGGCCAGTTTGTCGGCGACCTGGTTTGCTTTATGTACCATTGCCGACAACGCGATGATGGTGACATCCTCACCTTCACGGGTATAGTTAGCGACGCCCAGGGGAATGGTATAAATCTCGTCAGGTACCTCGCCCTTGAGGTCATAAAGCATTTTATGCTCGCAGAACACCACCGGATCGTCGTCGCGTATCGACTGGATCAGCAGCCCTTTGACATCATAAGGCGTCGATGGCACGACCACCTTGAGCCCCGGTGTGGTAGCAAAAATATTATAGGGTGACTGCGAATGCTGGGCTGCGGCAGAAAAACCAGCGCCGATCATGCCCCGCATCACCAGCGGCGCCTTAGCCTTGCCGCCAAACATATAGCGGAACTTTGCTGCCTGGTTGTACAGCGCATCATGGCTAACACCGAAAAAATCCATAAACATCAGCTCCGCCACCGGCCGCAGACCCGTTGCTGCGGCGCCGGCAGCCATGCCGACGATCGCCGACTCCGTAATGGGGGTGTCGATCACCCGGTCGGAGCCGAACTGCGTCCACAGCCCTTTAGTGACTCCGAGCACACCGCCAAAAGCCTCTATCCTTGCTTCTTCGGGCGCATTTCCGCCGTGACCGCCACGCAAGTCTTCACCAATCAGAACGACGCGTTCGTCGTGCTCCATTTCCTGGGCCAGGGCTTCCTTGACCGCTTCTCGATAGGTTTTTATAGGCATTGTTATCACCCTCAGTATGAGACGTACACGTCTGTAAGCAGGTCTTCCGGTGCCGGGTAGGCAGCAGCGCGGGCTTTGAATACAGCATCATCGACAAGTGCTTCAACCTCCGCGTCGATCGCCGCCAGTTCCTCAAGGGAGATGTGTTGTTTGACCCTGGCGGTGAAAATCTTCAGCGGATCATGTTGTTCGCGCAGACGTTGAACTTCGCCCTCAGCACGGTAAAGCGCCGGATCGCCCTCAAAGTGACCGTGCCAGCGGAAAGCTTTGGCCTCAATCACGCTTGGGCCTCCACCTCCTCGGGCGCGCTTGACTGCCTCTGCGGTGGCATCGTAAACGGCAAAGAAATCGGTGCCATCAACCGTCACTGCCGGTAAACCGAAGCCCGCGGCGCGCCCGGCGATATCACGACCACCGACGACGTAGTCATGGCCCGTTCCTTCGCCATAACCGTTGTTCTCGAAAATAAAGATGGCAGGGAGTTGCAGCACGACTGCCATGTTG
>ENA-UOZF01000509-UOZF01000509.1-food-metagenome-genome-assembly--contig:-NODE-509-length-9821-cov-3.102703_pt1 | contig 9821 bp, 9 predicted proteins | sample MGYA00249869_ERZ772725 | MGnify/ENA primary metagenome ERZ772725 (study PRJEB29005, sample SAMN08379455) | food metagenome | isolation source: cheese spiked with Escherichia coli O103 | study: EMG produced TPA... | reverse complement strand
GCCAGTAATGGGTTAAGTGATAACAGGTGTCTGGAAATATAGGGGCAAATCCAATCCGTATATTAGGATACAGGTTGACATCTCAACTGACAGAGTGGCCTGGAGTTCCCGAGTGCGCATCTCCCTCTGGCTCCATCACTTTCTGTTCCTTTCTGTTGTACCTGGTATTACCCCATTTCTCCCAAAAACCGTCAGAGTGCCTGCAAGCCTCGCCATAACTGGCTTCAACGAGTATCTGGTCTGAAAAATGATCCTTTATGCACTTGGCTTTACCCGCAATAATGTGGGATAACACAACAAAAGGATCCTTGTGCTGCGATTTATTGATATGGCAGGATCGGCCGTTCAGGTGCAAAATACCTGTATCCATAAACAGTGCGTGCGCTACGTGAAAAATAGCCGATGAACAGCATCATTCCCCTGCAGAATTCACCAGAACGCCTCACCCTGTTGCCGATCGCACCAGGGGTTGATTTTGCGACCGCGGTGGCACTCCGCCGGATGGCCACCTCCACCGGCGCCACGCCGGCCTACCTGCTGGCACCGGAAGTGAGCGCCCTTCTCTTTTATATGCCCGATCAGCGACACCATATGTTGTTTGCAACGATGTGGAATACCGGGATCCGTATCGGTGAAGCCAGAACCCTGACGCCGGAGTCGTTTGATCTCGATGGGTTACGGCCCTTTGTGCGGGTGCTGTCTGAAAAAGTGCGGGCACGACGCGGGCGCCCGTCAAAGGATGAGGTACGACTGGTTCCCCTGACGGATGTGAATTTTGTGCGGCAGATGCAGAGCTGGATGGTGACCACCCGCCCCCGCAGGCGGGAGCCGCTGTGGTCAGTAACGGATGAAACTATGCGTAACTGGCTGAAGCAAGCCGTGAAACGGGCCAAAGCGGATGGCGTACATTTTTCAATACCGGTGACGCCGCATACATTCCGTCACAGCTATATCATGCACATGCTCTATCACCGCCAGCCGAGGAAGGTCATCCAGGCACTGGCCGGCCACAAGGATCCGCGGTCGATGGAGGTATATACACGGGTGTTTGCGCTGGACATGGCGGCCACGCTGGCCGTACCTTTTACCGGTGATGGCCGGGATGCCGCCGATATTCTGCGCTCTCTGCCACCAGGAAAATGAATCTGTGCCGGGACTCTGACAGATATTGACTGAGGTGTGCAACCTGACATATCTCAGTCAATACTATCCCCCGGAAGCAGGAGCAACACATGCCGCAGTCAATTTATTCATGCCGTAGTGAATGTCTGCATACAGCAGTCAATTCATCAAAGAGGTGGAAAGACGTAATGAAGCGGAAATATTGACTGTGGTATGCACTCAGCATAGCGCAGTCAACAGTATGAAAGACCACATACTGCAGTGAAATAATACATACCGCAGTCAATCTTCCGGTTTCATACTGGTAAGGGCTTCAGCGAGTTTTTTCGGATCGATCCCTGCAGCCTTCAGTGCCTTAATCACTTCGTCATAGTTCTGCTCAGGCGCTTTCTCCGTCTCTTCCTTGCGAGGCGCTTTTACCGTACTGCTGATTAACTTTGGATTCCGGTAATGCACACTGAAATAGGTTGACCGGCCGCGTTTGAATTCAGTGTAATCCAGATAGCCAATATCCCTGAGCTGCTCCATGGCCTTGCGCACCGTGTGGTTCTGCGTGTAGACGTTGGATGTCAGATTGAGACGGTCGCGCATGCGTTTCATTGAAATGGGCGCCGGATCCTGTGGAAGACTTTCGATGTAGGTATACAGCGCCTGCGCGGATTCCTTGCGCTGCAGGGCATCAATAGCTTTGAGGCGCAGCAAGACCCGCCTGTCCATGTGGTAGAGTTCAAACAGCTTGGGCTCAGCCTTGATCTCCACGATGTCTGCATTGATATCGTAGAAAGCAGACTGCACCAGGTGGGTCGTCCATCCTTTTGTTTCACTCTGGAATTTAAGCGTGACGGAGGCCAGTTTGAATAACGAGTTGCTGATACGATCTCGCATCATCTTGTTCGAACGCCGGTAATCAAAGCCACACATTTTAACAAATTCAACAAATGAGAGTTCCAGTGTGTCCTTATTCACGCCATACTCAGACATGGAGCGAATGATCCCAAGCCAGACTTTAAAGTCCGTGTCCATGTCCAGGCGCGATCCGGTGATCTTAACGTCGTTGTACCCTTCGCTCCTGGCGATGGACAGCTGTACGAGCTCCTCAGTGGCGTCAGTGACGTTTTTACGGTTGGTCTTGCTCCTGGAGGTGGACTTCAGCGTGGGAACGAACAGGCCCAGCCGCATGAGTGCCACAGGCTGTACCGTACTGGCGCTGTTGACATCCAGCTTAACAACTTCACCGGTTGTCTTATCAATTTCCTGGAGATTAAGAGGTAAATCGTTATTTTCACTAGACATTTTCAACACCAACAGTTATCCACAAAGGCAAGTATATACGCATGTCGCAGTCAACGGAAATACATACCTCAGTAAATACCGCTGCATATCACAGTATTAGAAAGAGCATACATCAGTCAATATATTACCCACCACAGTCAATGGGAATAACGCCTCAACGTAGACAGGACAAGGGCTGTAACGATCCGGGGATCTCTTTATGATCTCAATGGGATCTCTTATGGGATCAATTACTGGATCGTGAGTATGAATAACTCTACCCTGACAGCACAATCCTTTGATTCACCAATTAATCATCTCCGGAAACCAGTACAGTTTTTTAGCGGTCACACATGCAATCTGAAAGATATTGACTGTGATATGCAAATCACTCCGTATCCCTACAACGTTTTAATCTACATATTACAGTCAATATTATACATACCACAGTCAATATTCATCACTCGGGGTCTTGTTAACGGCATGATTTTGAGGCACAAGTGCGTCTGTGCTCTGTATAAGCGTGCAGTTATTCCGCTTCCTCGCCACATGCCCACTTCGTTCGCCTGTTTGCTGCGGCGAGCGGTCTCATAATATTGACTGAGGCATGCCTGTATCGCATATCACAGTACTGATACGACGATAATGTGAACAACTTTGCAGTTTTATACCTGCTTTGCGCTTTTATTGTTGCTTTGCATTAAATTCCAAGATTTAATAAAATAATGCAAAGTAATGATTAAAGGATGTTCAGTAATGGGACTGATGGATACGCTTGACCAGTGCATCGCCGCTGGCCATGAGATGACAAAAGCAATAGCAGTCGCTCAGTTTAACGATGACAGCCCTGAAGCGCGAAAAATCACGCGCCGGTGGAGGATCGGAGAAGCGGCTGATTTAGTCGGTGTTTCTTCTCAGGCTATCAGGGATGCAGAGAAAGCCGGGCGGCTTCCACACCCTGACATGGAAACCCGGGGAAGAGTGGAACAGCGTGTGGGCTATACGATCGAACAAATTAATCATATGAGAGATGTATTCGGAACCCGCCTCCGGCGTTCTGAAGATTCTTTCCCGCCTGTTATTGGTGTCGCGGCACATAAAGGCGGGGTTTACAAGACTTCTGTCTCCGTTCACCTGGCTCAGGATCTGGCCCTGAAAGGTTTACGCGTTCTGCTTGTTGAAGGTAACGATCCCCAAGGCACTGCCTCTATGTATCACGGCTGGGTGCCGGATCTTCATATTCATGCAGAAGACACACTCCTCCCCTTTTATCTCGGGGAGAAAGATGATGCCAGCTATGCCGTGAAACCCACCTGCTGGCCCGGGCTGGATATCATTCCATCATGCCTAGCATTACATCGTATCGAAACGGAACTCATGGGGAAATTTGATGAAGGCAAGCTCCCGACGGATCCTCACCTAATGTTGCGTCTTGCCATTGAAACGGTCGCCCATGATTACGATGTCGTTGTCATAGACAGTGCCCCAAACCTGGGGATTGGCACCATCAACGTAGTCTGCGCTGCTGATGTACTGATTGTTCCGACACCGGCCGAACTATTTGATTATACGTCTGCTCTGCAATTTTTTGATATGCTCCGGGATTTACTGAAGAACGTGGATCTGAAAGGATTTGAGCCTGATGTTCGCATTCTCCTGACGAAATACAGTAATAATAATGGTTCTCAGTCCCCCTGGATGGAAGAGCAGATCAGGGATGCCTGGGGCGGAATGGTGCTCAAGAATGTGGTGCGTGAGACAGATGAAGTGGGTAAAGGCCAGATCCGTATGAGAACGGTTTTTGAACAGGCCATTGATCAGCGCTCTTCTACTGGCGCATGGCGAAATGCCCTTTCCATCTGGGAACCTGTCTGTAATGAAATTTTTGATCGACTGATTAAACCTCGCTGGGAGATCAGATAATGAAGCGCGCCCCTGTCATTCCTAAACATACAATAAAAACCATACCGGCAGACACCGTACAGTCGCCGGCCCCGGCCGCACCCATGGTGGATTCACTGATTGCACGTGTTGGCGCAATGGCCCGTGGTAATACGATTTCACTTCCTGTCTGTGGTCGCGAGGTCAAATTTACCCTCGAGACTCTCCCTGGAAATGCCGTTGAAGAAATGTCCCGTGTCTGGTCAGGTAACGAGCGTGACCAGGAGCTGTTGACTGAAGACGCCCTTGATGACTTGATCCCCTCTTTTCTTTTGGCAGGTCAGCAGACTCCTGCCTTCGGGCGCCGTGTAACAGGCATCATCGAGGTTGCTGACGGTAGCCGCCGGCGGAAAGCGGCGATCCTGACTTCCTGTGAGTATCGTATTCTGGTCGGCGAACTTGATGACGAGCAAATGTCGGCTTTATCACGGCTGGGTAACGACTATCGTCCTACCAGTGCTTACGAGCGTGGCCAACGCTATGCACACCGTCTTGAAACAGAATTCGCGGGCAACATCTCTGCTCTTGCTGATGCGGAGAATATTTCCCGGAAAATTATCTCCCGATGTTTAAATACGGCCCGGCTTCCGAGAACTGTTGTTGCCCTCTTCTCTCACCCGGGAGAACTGTCGGCCCGTGCCGGAGAATCGCTTCTTAAATCTTTTGCGGGTAAAGAGAGTCTGCTTGAACAGCAGGCCGCTGAACTTCATGAGCAGAAGAAAGCCGGTGTCATTTTTGAATCGGATGAATTGATCTCACTGCTGACTTCAATACTGAAAAAAACGCCCACTGCCCGCGAAAACCTGAGCTCACGCCATCAGTATGCTCCGGGAGCGTCTGCCCTATATAAAGGAGATAAAGTGATCCTGAATCTCGACAGAAGCCGGTTACCGGCAGAATGTATAGAAAAGATTGAGGCTATACTGAAAGAGTTGGAACCCCGCACGTCCTGAAAATCGCTTTCTGAACTGTAATATTTCCCTTTTTATTCGCTCCGCTAATAAAGCTCTATCAGAAACGACCAGTGGGTAACCTACTGGTCTATGTTTTCGTCTTCCCTCAAATAGAATTTATGAACATCACTGATGTTCCAGGGGCTGTGTATTTATTTTTGAAGTTGCAGAAAGGATATGTTCTTTTTTATGAGTTATTAATACTGGCTGAGACCACGGTCCCACCTGCGGGTATGGCGGTCTGAGTCCGGTTGGGACCACGGTCCCAGCTGCCAGACGAAACATAAGCTTTTGGGTTATCTATTCTCAGTTTAAGACTTATCATAATCTGGTGGCCGGAAGCTCTTTCCAGTGTGTTGTATAAGCTGGTGACAAGATTTCACGTTTCATCTTCCATTCGGGTTCTATTCCCCTTCCTGCAAACCACACTTCCCCAGCCCTGAGTGGTTAATACCGTCCACCACTTTCATCAGTTGATTGCTGTTGCTTCTGGGCTGAATATCATCGAACAGGTTCAGTTGCGAAACATCCGTTGGTGTGAAATCATTAAGCATGCAACCCGCTTTTGCATATCGATGGTCATTCACCCAGATCCGATCCGGTGCTTTCACCGCTGCGGCTATGATGTCCCTGGTATCCTGTGTGGGAGTCATCAACTTCTCACTGGCTACCAGATTGCTAAGGCTCGCATACAGCGCGTAATTGCTGGAAAATACGTACAGTTTTTCAGAAAACCGCGCATCTTTCAGCTGGAACCAGGGCGTATCCATCCTGATACCGAGCTGTTTCGCCTCCGTACTTCTCGCGTTCACATCGGCCCAGGCGAATATCACTCACCGTCCCGTGTTTTGTGCACAAAAGCGGTGACTATCCTAAAAATCTGCAGATGGTCCGGATCCGGATACAGAGTTGGAAAGGCTGGAGTAATGGGTTGCAGAGCCAGCCGTAGCGACAGCAGCAGACGTTTAACGATGAATTCACCATCGGTTTCGGCAATCACGATATCGCCGTGCCGGGGGCGTCCGCTTTGTCGACCACCATCAGCTCTCCGCTGTACAGGCCGATATCCGTCATCGACTGGCCAGTGGCCCGGACGAAGTACGTGGGGGCCCGATGCCGCATGTAGTATTCGTTCAGATCCAGCTCCGCCTCGACATCATCCCCAGCTGGGCTGGGGAAACCGGCCTGGCAGCGGTCAGCAAACAGGGGATGTGTCTGTTGCGGTACGGACGAGGCAGGCAGTACATACTGAATTCCGAGGTTATGCTGCAGGCACCCATGCGTCGTCCTGCCGGATAGCTTCCAGTGCCTCCATGACGCGCGCTTTCTCCTGGTCATTCCGTGAACTGGATACGCTGAGAGAGGTTTGCGAGCTTTTGTCGATGCGCAGCCAGATTTCGGGCCAGTCACCGGACAACCGGTACTCCATTTTATGGTGCAGGGCCTGCAGTGTGCCGGCTTTCATCGATTTCACTGTCCCTTGGTCAAACAGGGTTTCAATGCGCAATGGCATAGTACGACCTCCGATTATAAGATCTGTATATATAAACAGTGCTTATCGATCGTCATGATGGTTCTGCAAGAGAAATTTTACTGCCGGCTGGCAGGTCATTGTTCCGCCGGAAAAACAGATACTTGATTGTCCACATGGGGGAATGGCCGGCGCTGTCCAGAGAAAGGGCAGGGAAGCTGACGTATACGCCTGGCTTTCAGGCGAATTTGAAAATACATTTCAATGTATTGATGGCGCAGACACGGCGTCACGGTGATAAGGTGAGTGTGGCATTATTATCTCATCATCTACATTGTTGTTTTCAGTCCCTTGGAAAGGCTCCGCTCCCCCCGTAGCGGAGTTTTTTTGTCCCGTGTTCGGGCATATGCGGTTTTGCGCTTCAGGCTCAGGACATGGCGGTCAGTGCTCATGATACCGCCCCCGGATGCCTGCCACTGTTCAGGCTGAGGATATCCAGCGCCATCCGCAGTACGGCTTCCAGCTCGGGTTCGCCGGTGTAGCGGGCAAAGGCCAGCTGTTCACCCAGACGTTCCCGCAGGCTGTCATGGGAGATTTCGGCACCGTTCCGGCAAATCTGGATTGCGGCTTCGCCGATAAGGGAGATGGCCTGTGACTCCATGATCTCTGTGTATTTACTGTTGTCGTTCTGCATTCAGAAGCTCCTGAGTGGCTGACGGGAACGGCTGAGGGTGGCCCGCCACTGCGGTTTTGGTGCCTCCCGACTGACGCGTTGCCAGAGCCCGGCCGCATCGGCGGTAGCCTCCCCGGATTTCCAGCCAGGCAGCCTCACGGGCCCGTTGACGGTGCTGATAATAATGACAGATGGCCATGATAGTCTCCTGATTGATTAACCTCAGAAAATACAATGGCATTTTATGTCCGGGCGTGTCAATTCTCCCCGGTTTGCAAATAATTGAAGATACTTTTCAATCCGGCTGACTGGATGTCTGACCGCTGCATGCATATTCTGGTGATGTACTCATATATAACAACAGATTCCTTTATTCAGGATGAACCTCAATACATTCCTGCCAACCCCTATCGGTGGCTTTTTTTTGCCTGAAATTTCCTCCCCCACTTGGTGAGATTGATCTGGCATTTCGACGACTTGAGGAGATGCAACATGACATATAAAACTCTGAGTGATATTCATACCAAGGCTATGCGTGATCCTGAACACCGCGCAGCCTACGAGGCGGAAGAAACGGCTGAACAACTGCGTGATACATTGGCTCAATGGCGTAAAACGCAGGGCTAACTTCAGCTCAAGTAGCTGAACGTATGGGGATAAAGGCACCAACCATCTCTCGTATGGAGAAAAATGCTTCCCGAATGAGTATTGAAACTCTTAACCGCTATGCAAGGCCGTGCGGAGTTCATTTCCAAATTCAGCAAATCTAATTTACCGAAACCGCCACAAACGGGCTGAACATGACCCCCTGGCTTATCGCAGTCCAGCCCGTTCGCAGCACCATATATTGTACCTGCACTAACTATGGCAGCTACTACATATTGATTATCCAAAGATTCAGGGGATAACCCTATAAGCTTCTGACCAGCGTCTTGCAGCGGAGGACTCTCAACCTGTAAGATTATGAAAAAAAACAATTAACACCTCGCGAAGGGCTGAGTATTTTACACTAAATTCCTGAACGAGACGGGGCAGGGCGGCAGTTTGGGAGAATAGGCGTTTTACCGAATGGCAGGAAAGGGGATATTTAGACGTAAAAAAACCGACTGGTGTGAAGTCGGCTTTTTACTATCGGTCTAAGTTGGTGACTCAGGCCGTTGCGAGAAACTATCGATCTAACGAATTCATAATATTACCCCAAGGGTAATTTTGCAAGGGATGGTCTGGTACTTCAGCCGATGGGCAGTATAATCAGCCTGTTAGCTCTCCACTGAATTTCCCCCTGGTTTACGCGCATGAACACATTCAAGTCCTGGCCTGATGTACGAGTGGTGTCGTTATCGGGTGCTCAGGCCGGGGCGAGAAACTATCGATCTAACACACTGATGAAACCGGCGTGACAGGCAAGTGTAAGAGTAAGTGCCGGTTGTCTCGCCTCCCATCGGGAGGAAACGGATGATTAACCTGTTAATCGTCGTTCTGCGTGTCGTAGCTGCGCTGTCAAATGCGCTGATTGCGGTACTGGAACTGATCCGCCAGTTCATCGACTGATAGCGGAGACGTAATTAAGGGGGAGGTTACTACCTCCCCTTTTAACAAAACTAAAAGATGGTGCGCGGTTCATCGCCAAGCGCCCGACGAATGATAGTTACGCCAAACGTATACTCCACATCTTCAGTAAAGGATGTTGCTCCGCCTCCGCCTCCACCTCCACCTCGCTCCGCTCGGAGATATCCACTGCCTGGAGCCAGTATGCACCAAGCCTCGCCTTTCTCTGATGAACGTCCTTCAAGCTGCTTTCGCGGCATATCCTCGCCGCGGTGAAGTATTCCACGGTCAGCCTGACCCGTCTCCTGCCGCCCTCTGTAACCAGAGGAGTACCGCTCATGTCCCGTTTTCTCCTGGGTAATTGCGTTCAGCTCATGGCTGGCATGCCCGATAATGCTGTCGATTTTATTCTGACCGATCCGCCATATCTGGTTGGTTTGCATGACCGTCAGGGACGCACGCTTGCCGGTGACGTCACCGACGAATGGCTGCAACCCGGCTGACGTCAGATGTACCGCGTCCTTAAGAAGTATTCTCTGATGGTCAGCTTCTACGGCTGGAACCGCGTTGACCGCTTTATGGTCGAATGAAAAGCGGCCGGATTCAGCGTCGTTGGGCATCTGGTCTTCACCAAAACCTACTCGTCTAAATCTGCGTATGTGGGCTACCGCCATGAATGCGTTTATATCCTGGCAAAAAGCCTCCGGCCCTGCCGCAGAAGCCGTTGCCGGATGTGCTGGGCTGGAAATATTCCGGCAACCGCCGCCACCCGACCGAAAAACCGGTCTCCAGCCTGCCACAGCTGATCGAGAGTGGCGTACTTCGCAAAGCTGTCCGACTG
>ENA-UOZF01000494-UOZF01000494.1-food-metagenome-genome-assembly--contig:-NODE-494-length-10156-cov-5.603010_pt1 | contig 10156 bp, 11 predicted proteins | sample MGYA00249869_ERZ772725 | MGnify/ENA primary metagenome ERZ772725 (study PRJEB29005, sample SAMN08379455) | food metagenome | isolation source: cheese spiked with Escherichia coli O103 | study: EMG produced... | reverse complement strand
GCTGAAGCTCCCGGACCTGCTTCAGAGCAGCAGTAAGCTCAGAAGCAGGAACGACTTCCTCTCCAGCCGCAACGGCGGTGAGGCTGCCTTCCTGATATTGCTTCTTCCACTTAAACAGCAGGCTGGGCTGGATACCATGCAGGCGGGCGACATGGGAGACATTCATACCCGGCTCCATCGTCTGCTGGATAATGGCGATCTTCTCCTGAGGAGTTTTACGTTTACGGACTTCTTGCCCTAACAGGATCCCGGTCATCTCAAAATTGGCGTTAGTGTTAGACATATATTCAAGCCTACCTCTTATCTGGAGATACAGCTACTGTCCGGTGTTTCAGGGGGCTACATCAGGCAAATCCACTTCGCGGGAAGGAGTGTGGCTTTTTGGTATTAAGCTTATGGATGATATATCCGTCAATGGATATATTTCTGAAGGTATTATGGTGACCATATCACCATTTGTCTTCAGACGATTCGAAACTGATATGTATTCAAAAAACTTTAGCGCTGTTGTCGGAAATAGTAAGCATGACAGGCATTACTTCAATATAGGACCTGATGCTCCTCTTCTTGATCGGCATGATAGCGTTCCACTAAGGTTTAGAGTGTTTAGGGCATGTAGCCTACATTATGATCTCTGTGTTGCAGGAGGTGGGTATTTTACGGGGATATTTTCAGAGCACTGGAGCATACAAATGTTATTAGTAACAGTGTCACTACTTTCCGGTTTAATGATTTATATTCTCATTATGAACAGAGCAGAACTCAATAGTTCACTATCTGCAAGGTTTGTAAAGGCTTTGAAAAATGAAGCCCTGTCGCTGGTCTATCAACCTATTTACAGAATTGAAGACGGACAGATCTGCGGATTTGAGGCCTTGCTCAGATGGAAAGATGAAAGACTCGGGAATATTAACCCTGAAGTATTTATACCGCTTTCTGAAAGGGAAGGGTTGCAGGAGGATGTGACTTTATTCGTCATTGACCATGCTATCCGAGAATTTATCCATACTGCTATTCAGAATGAAATATTTTTGAGCGTAAACATTAATCCAAGCGATCTTGACTCAGAAAAATTCAGGGATAAACTACTAGGATTAATTTCTGAATATAATATCCCATATAAAACAATCCTTCTTGAAATTACGGAGCGTCAAGGAGGGGATTTTGAAGGTATGAAAATTCACATTGATAAATATAAAAATCATGGTGTCAGGTTTGCCATTGATGACTTTGGGACAGGATATTCTAATCTTAATCTGGTAGCTGCGCTTGATGTAGATGAAATAAAAATAGACAAATCGCTAACTAGTGCTATTGGTACTGAATCTTTACGATATGATCTTCTTCCCGGACTGCATGAGATGTTCCGCTCCATTGCAGATAAGATTGTGTTTGAGGGTGTAGAGACTCAGGAGCAGGTGAACTATCTGAAGACGTTCTGGCCACAGAGTTATGCTCAGGGCTGGTATTACTCCAGAGCGCCTCCGCTGGAAGAAGCGAGAAAACTTACCATCCGGGAATTGAACTGACCGGCACTTTCAGCGCAAACACTCAGCAATTGCTTGCCGATCAGCTGGTAGAAATTGAAGGGCAGTGTAATCACCTTGATGTAGCCCCCTCAGTTTGAAGCGGCCTACCGCGACCTGCTTTCCATCCGTACAGAAGATGATCTGACCCGGATTTTGCTGCGTAATGCACAGTACCTCCGCATGCGAACCAGCCAGGTTCTGCCACGGGGACAGCAGTTCTACGGCGGGACTGCGCTGTATTTTGCCCTGTTCTGCGATGTCGCCGGTCGTGATGAACAGACGATTGAAGCCTTCTGGGCCAGTATCGCGCGTTTCTGGGGAGCCTGGTATCGTCGGCAGGATTATTATCAGCAGATCAACCAGCTGCGCGGAGTCATGGGCAAGGCGCCGGCGAATGGTCTCAGCGAGGCGCATGCGGTGGGCGTTTACAGCCGGGTCGCAGTGTTTCAGGATGAAAGCGGCCAGAAAGGACACAGTCAGGTGCTGCTGACCCTTCGCACAGAGAATACGCAGGCGCTGCCGGCAGGCGAGTTCGATCAGTTTGAGTTGCCGTTCTGTAATGGTCACATTCTGGTGCCTGATCCGGGCTATGGCGCCCCCGTTGTTTTTCTCAACAATGTACTCGGCCTGGGGTTCCGCTTCCGGGAAGGAACCTGCTCCATGCACTGCTACACTGTGGAGGACGCCCGGCTCGGGGCTACCCAGACACTGACGGAAGTGGCGGAAGCGCTCGTCAGTAATGTTGATGCTCCCCTGCGGGCCTACGCTGCAACCATCCCGGTAAATCAGAGGTAGTTTCTGTAAAGGCCACGACCGTGTGGTCTTTCACTGCATGTGCAGCAACTGGATACCGGGGCTGGCTGTGAATTTTCTTGACGGCTGAGGCGTTTGAGACACTGGTCCGGGAATTCACCACGAAATGTGAAGAGGGTTCTTTGGACGGGGCCCTGACCGGACTTCGCTGTCTGTACGGAGAGCGCTGAATGATTTGTTAAGTGAATTTGTGCAGTATACATTCTGTACATGTACGCGAATCTGATTAAGCCATCATCAGCTACCCTTGACTTCCGGACTATTACCTGCGTAGCCGCGACGGCTGAGCTGATGGTAATGTACCGTGACCAGAACCCCGCCCAGCAACAGTAAAATGGCGGCAGTTTCCTGCAGATCCGGAATGCGCTGTGAATAGATAAAACCATATAGCAGCGCGAAAAGGGTTTCAAAAACCACCATCTGCCCTGTCAGTGATACCGGAAGACGCCGGGAACAGAGATTCCACGCCAGATATCCCAGCCATGAGGAGACCACGGCTAACATCATGTTCGTTATCCAAAAGAGCGTTTGAGTGTGTTCCGGTAACGACAAGTCAACTGCAGAAAACCTGAATATACTGGCGATGAGCCACAGCAGTACCGAAATACATCCCGTACACAGGCCTATCAGGAGCGACCACTGGTTGCTGTTGTAAGGGAGGTTTTTCAGACAGCGGGAGTTCTCGACAGCGTAACGGCTCCAGCACAGTAATGCAGCGAAGGCACAAAGCATCCCCAGCATCTGCCGTTTTCCTTCTGTAACTTGGTGCGAGGATGTTTGTAGCGCATGCAGATTAATCAGCACCACTCCGGCAATGATAGCCGCCATCGGCAGCAATAATTGCCTGAAGGGCGGCGCATGCTGGTCCCTGCGACCAAGCACCGGAACCATCACCGGAATTAAACCTATCACTAACGATGTCGCGGCAATACCGACCTGCTTTACGGCCACCGCGACGAGCAGAAAATAGAGGACATTGCTCATCAGCGAAAGACGGATCAGCGTCAGCAGATCGCGATGATGCCAGACGCGGGCAATGTTGCGCCATTGAGGTATAAGTAATATTGCCGCCAGTATTCCATAGGTAGCAAAGCGACTGCAGGTTAACAGCAGTGGTGAGATCTCGGGTAGCAGTACCGGTGGCAGGAAGATGAATCCCCAGCATGCGCCAGCCAGGGCGCCAAATATAATCCCCTGCTTCATGCTGACTCCTGAAATGCCGTTTCAGGTAATCTCGTCCCCGACTGACGCTCACTCCACGACGACAAAAAATACTGCAGCCGCGGGCTTTTCGGCCGATGGAACAGTTGCGCCGGCGGTCCCTGCTCTTCAATGCAGCCATCGGCAAGAAACAGCACACGATCGGAGACTTTTGCGGCAAACCCCATCTCATGGGTCACAATCATCATGGTCATACCATCATCGGCAAGATTGCGGATGACCTTTAGTACCTCCCCGACCAGCTCCGGATCAAGCGCTGAAGTCGGTTCATCGAACAGCATAATGGCGGGTTTCATGGTCAATGCCCGGGCGATGGCAACGCGCTGCTGCTGACCACCGGATAACATCGCGGGCCAGCTATCGGCTTTGTCTGCCAGACCAACCCGTGCCAGTTGCGTTTTCGCTTCGGCGTAGGCTGCTTCACGGGAGACCTTTTTAACCCGCCGGAACGGCGTGGCTACGTTATCGAGTACCGTCATATGCGGCCACAGATTAAACTGCTGAAAGACCATACAGACGTCGCGTAAAGCCTGACGGTTTTCCTTGTCGCTTAAACGCCGGCGTTTTTCCCCGCCGAGAGGTTCATAGCCGACGTTCTCGCCATTCACCACAATGCTGCCGGAGCTATAATCTTCCAAAAAGTTAATACAGCGTAACAGCGTGGATTTACCCGACCCTGAGCCACCAATCACGCAGATGACTTCTCCGGGAGAAATGCTGACATCGATGCCACGTAGAACATGGTTTTCGCCATAATGTTTATTGAGGTTGTTAATCTCAATAGCATAATCACGCATAGTATTAACCTCGGCTTAATTGAGAATAAGAATAATGGCGCTCTATTTTATTACCCAGACGGGAGATACCGATCGCGATCCCCCAATAAACAATGGCCATTAAGGCGTAGATTTCAACCATCGCATAGGTCTGGTTAGCAATGGTCAGGGCGGTATTGGTGAGTTCACCGACCGTAATAATGGATAGCACCGACGACTCTTTTACCAAAATGACGCTCTGGCCAATCAATGGCTGGATAATACGCGCGAGCATTTGCGGCCAGACAATGAAAGTAAATATTTGCCATGGACTTAACCCCAGGTCTGCCGCCGCTTCAACTTGCCCACCTGAGACAGCATTGCGACCCGCACGAAATATTTCCGAAAAATAAGCGGAACCATAACATCCCAGGCACAGTACCCCGACCTGTTGCGCCTCGAGATTAATACCAATATAGGGACCACCATAAAAGACTTAAAAGAGCTGCACCAGTAACGGCGTGCCGCGAAACACATTAATCCATGCATGATATATCACATTAAATAAAGCCGGTTTTTGTCTTTCGAGAAGAAAAAAAAACAGCCCGATCGCCAGCCCCAGCAGGATACCGCCGAGACTCATTTTTAGGGTCATTAAAATACCGGCAGCAATGGCATCTTTATAGGTAAAAAGTATTTCAACATTCATTGTGCTAATACCCTTTGAGCCGAAGATGAACGGTGTTTCTCTAACCTGGCGCCAACAATACTCAGCCCCCACGAGGTCAGAAAATAAAGGAGACCGCATGCCGTATAAAACTCCAGCGGCCGATAGGTGGTTGAGGCCAGCGTTTGAGTCACTCTCATCAACTCATGGACCGCCACCACCGAGACCAATGCCGAATTTTTGATAATATCGATGGTTTCATTAATCAAAGCCGGCATCATGGCGCGCAATACCTGCGGCATCTGAATATAAAACAGCGTTTGCGCTGCTGAAAAACCAAAATCTCGTGCCGCCTCCAGTTGCCCTTTTGGCAACATTTTAAAGCCAGCCCGAAGAATTTCTCCTTGAAAGGCAGCGGTATTTAATGAGAGAGCCATAACCGCCGCCAGCAATGGTGAAAGCGTGATCCCTACGGCTGGCAAAGCATAAAATATTAATATCAACTGGACCAGTAACGGCGTTCCACGATAAAAACTGACATAGGTTTTGCAAAAACAACGCACGAGACGCCGCGGAGAGTTTAACCCCAGGCAAATTAACCAACCAAGGATCAATCCTATGACAATCGCGCTCAGCGATACAGCCAGAGTACTGAGCACGCCAATTAATAGCTGAGGGAAATAGGGAAACACCACTGAAATATCAAACATATTGCCCTCCAGTATCCATCAAATTAGTTTGCCGGGGTCGGAACTTGCTCAGGGACGGCCATAGAAAAACCCAGCCACTTCGTTTGTAGCTGCGCCAGTTTTCCCGATTTATTCAACTGCACAATGCCGTCGCTGATAAATTTGACCAGTGAGGCGCTATCCGCATCCTTTCTTCCGGCCCATGCGTACCAGGTGGCCGGACCAAACGGTGGGCGTACAATTTCAAACGTATCACCACGGGTCTTCACCAACGGCGCGAGGTTCGGCAGCGATTGCACAACCGCATCAACACGGTGCGCCGCTAATGCCGCATAGGCTTCGTTATAATCAATAAAGGCTTTTATTTCTTTAACGCCGTGACCGGTGGTGGGTTTAAGTACCGATGCTTCATATTCTTTTAGCACCGCAATTTGCGGCGCCCCGGCCTGGCTGGCGACAATCATGCCCTGGAGATCTTTGGCGCTATTAATGCGGCTATCCCCTTTGCGTTTCAGAATGGCCACGCTGGCGTCAGAAAAGGGAGCGGTAAAAGCAAATTTTGCTTCACGATCGCGAGTGATGGTTAAAGAGGTTGCCACAAAGTCAAATCGTTTGCTTTCCAGGCCGGGTAAAATCCCTTGAAATGGAATATCCAGCTGAACCACTTTCACCCCGGGTAATCCTTTCATCACTTCCGTGAGAATATCTTTTCCCAGACCGACTATTTTGCCATCTTCAAGCATTTCAAAAGGGGCATAGCGCGCTTCGGTGGCAATCACTATTTCTTTTTTTTGCTTAATATCATCCAGTAAATCAGCCTGGGCCGTAGATATCAATAATGGTGAAAGTTGTAAGGCAGACATTGAAAGTAATAGCCACAGTTTATTTTTCATCAGTGTTTCTCCGCGAGTTTGAATGACGCTGATAATATTTATTCATTCGCTGAGCGGCGACAAACGGTGGTTTCTAACTGATAACTATTAGCACGGCTAATGGTGATTTTGGCATGAATAGTGCTTATTACAGGTTATTTAGCAACAGAGAAACCGATGATGCAACGAAAACCAGGTTTGCCGTCTCTCGACGGTTTACGCTACTTTGATGCCGCAGCGCGCAATCTCAGTTTTACCCGTGCCGCGCAGGATCTTTTTCTTACTCAGAGTGCAGTAAGCCAAAAAATTCAATCGCTTGAGCAGCAGCTTGGCTATCTGGTCTTTCACCGCACTCCCGCGGGACTACGCTTAACCCCGCAGGGTGAACAACTGTTTATCGGAGTGCGCCAGGCCTTTACCATCCTCGAAACTACGTTGCACCAAACCGGTGAAGAAACCCTTGAGGGCACCATAAAGATTCGGGTTATGCCGTCCTTTGCCACCAAATGGCTGCTTCCCCGATTGCATCAGTTTTATGAGCAGTACCCTATCAGCCTGGAAATTGATGCCGATATGACGCCCGCCAATTTTAAATCTGACGCGGTCGATATCGCCATCACTCCTTTTTGGGTTGATGATAAAAATCTAATTCAACGGCATCTGTTCAACGATGTGATCTATCCCGTGATCAGCCCGGATTTGTTGAAAACACGGCATCTGCGCAGTTACAGCGAACTCTGTGGTTTGCGCTTACTGCATGATTCCATGCCGCAAAATGCCTATAGCACCCATTGGCGCTCCTATTTTGCCCGCCTCGGGCTCTATGACCTGAATGTCGAGGCGGGAACCGGATTTTCCCGCGCCGACCTCGTACTCCAGGCCGCCTGCGCCGGCCAAGGAATCGCCTTAAGCCGTCACTCTTTGTGTGCGACGGAAGTGAGCAATGGCGCACTGATTCGCCCTTTTACCGATATCGTCGAAGACGGACAGGTGTGGTTAACCTGCCCGCGTAATAATGAGAAACGGCCACGCGTTCAGGCGTTGATTAACTGGCTGACAGAAGAAACCGCACGTCATATTGCAGAGCGAACGCAAATTCTCAGTGAATATACGCTGCATAAGGCCGGCTAATGACGGCAAATTAATAATCTCCGTTTGTAGCAAGATATCATTTTCCAGATGATGGCATCACGCCATTATCAACGACGGAGTTTATTATGAGCATGCCAGATATTATTGAATTAGCTAATGGGCAAAAAGTTAAAGGAACGTTCAGCTCCCATGAAATGCAGCGCCGACTGTCGGGATTACGCGCCACCATGGAAGCAGACAGCATTGATGCAGTTATTTTAACCTCAATTCATAATATTAATTACTACGGCGATTTTTTATATTGTAGTTTTGGTCGCCAGTATGCCCTGGTGGTGACACCGAGCCAGTCATTTTTAATTACCACCAATATCGATGGAGGTCAGGGATGGCGCCGCAGCTACGGTGCAAATATCGTTTACACGGACTGGCAGCGCGATAATTATTACCGTGCAGTACGTAAAGTGGTTCCTGATAATAGCCGGCGGATTGCACTGGAGGGCGATCATGTAACGATCGAACAGCGCGCTAAATTTTGCTATTACCTTTCTCAGACACAGTTTATTGATATTGCACCGGCGACGATGCGTATGCGCATGATTAAGTCTGCCGAAGAGATTGCGCTGATTAAAATTGGTGCTCAGGTCGCCGACCTCGGCGGCGCGGCATGCGTCGCAGCGATTGCCGAAGATGTTCCGGAGTATGACGTTGCCCTGGCAGCCACCTCGGCGATGACCCGGGAAATTGCGAAACGCTTGCCGCATGTTGAATTGCGCGATACCTGGACGTGGTTTCAGTCTGGCCTGAATACCGACGGTGCTCACCATCCGGTGACGACCCGTCGCCTCAAGCAAGGGGATATTTTATCACTGAACTGTTTTCCCATGATTGCCGGCTACTATACCGCGCTGGAGCGTACGCTGTTCCTCGGTCAGCCTAGCGATGAGCAATTGCGTCATTGGGAGATCAACTGTGAGGTGCACCGCCGTGGGCAGGCGCTCATCCGCCCTGGCGCCCGTTGTTGCGATATCGCCGCCTCGCTTAATGAAATTTATCGCGAGCATGACCTGCTGCAGTATCGGACTTTTGGCTATGGTCACTCCTTCGGCGTACTGAGCCACTATTATGGCCGCGAAGCCGGTTTAGAATTACGCGAGGATATTGAAACCGTTTTAGCGCCGGGAATGGTAGTCTCAATGGAACCGATGATAATGCTGCCAGAGAACATGCCGGGACACGGCGGTTATCGCGAACACGATATCCTGGTTGTCACCGAAAATGCAGCAGAGAACATTACCCATTTCCCTTATGGTCCTGAGCATAACATTATAGAAAAATAGCAGATAAGCATGCCTAATGTAGAATGCATCAATATATCAGCACCTTCTGGTGCTGATTATTTTGGCCGGCTTTGTAATATGTGTGTCATGATCTAAATTCAACAGGAAATAATGTGATGCTCTATCTTCCTCAGATCAGTTCAGTGGAAATGACTCTAAATCATTGATAGTGGTTTATTGTCATGTAGTACTCAATGTGACCTACGCAGCGTTTATTAACATACACCAATATTAGTAATGTATTCATAAGCCACATGAGGTCATCCCCATGAAGAAGCGATTTTCCGATGAACAGATCATCAGTATTCTCCGTTAGGCAGAAGCCGGGGTTTCGGCCCGCGAACTCTGCCGCAAGCATGCCATTTCAGACGTCACTTTTACTCCTGTCGCAAGAGGTTCGGCGGCATGGAAGTAGCCGAAGTGAAGCGGCTCAAGTCGCTTGAAGAGGAGAACGCTCGGCTCAAGAAGCTGCTTGCCGAAGCAAGGCTGGATAAGGAGGCGCTTCAGGTGGCTCTGGGCCGAAAGTTCTGAGGTCAGACCAGAAGTGGAAAGCCGTGGAGGTCATGTGTGAGTCAATGGGTCTGTCGCAACGCCGTGCCTGAAGTCTGGCCGGTCTGTCACTTTCAACCTGCCGTTATTCGGCCCAGCGTCCGGCTGCTGACCCGCAACTGTCTCTACGGATCACAGAGGTGGCAATTGAACGCCGGCGATTTGGTTACCGGCGCATTTTGCAGTTATTGCGCCGGGAGTGCCTTGATGTCAACCACTAGCGGGTTTTCGGCATCTATCTGTTATCAACGGTGCAAAACTGATCCACCGCAGCGATTAAAAATTGATCCAGGGGTTAATCTGCTCCTCTGAATACAGGGGAGCTTATGATCACTTTTGAGATTCGTATGGAAATTAAAGTCCTGCACAAGCGGGGAATGAGTATCCGGGCCATCGCCAGGGAACTGGGTATTTCGCGCAATACTGTCCGCAGCCACCTGAAAGCCAAATCTGAAAAGCTGCAGTATTCACCACGCCCGGTACCATCATCACTGCTCGATGAATACCGTGATTACATCTTTAAGCGGATTAGCGATGCGCATCCCTACAAAATCCCGGCGACCGTTATTGCCAGAGAAATCATGGAGCTGGGCTATCGTGGAGGGCTCACTATCCTGAGAGAGTTCATCCGT
>ENA-UOZF01000493-UOZF01000493.1-food-metagenome-genome-assembly--contig:-NODE-493-length-10169-cov-4.782974_pt1 | contig 10169 bp, 8 predicted proteins | sample MGYA00249869_ERZ772725 | MGnify/ENA primary metagenome ERZ772725 (study PRJEB29005, sample SAMN08379455) | food metagenome | isolation source: cheese spiked with Escherichia coli O103 | study: EMG produced... | reverse complement strand
ACAACTTATCGTCTGTCAACAACTATTTTTAATTAATTATTACTTAGAAGTTATAACTCCTTAAGCAACATATAATATGTTATCATGTTTTCAATTAAATAACAAGTGTTTTTCAAAACTTTTTATTTAATTGACGATACTGCTTATCACTAATCAGCTCGCTTTTGACAACTTTATTAGTATACCAACTTGCAACCCGTGATGCAAGGATTTTCTGTAAATAAATAATAATTATCTTATAACAATAAAAAAAGGCCCTTAGCTATACTAGGGGCCTTCGTTTTTCTACTATTAAACGTAGAGGTTTTTAACTTGTTTTTGTAATTCCGGATGTGCTAAGAACTCATCATAGTTCGTTTCAGCACGTTCGACAACACCGTTCGCTGATACTTCAATGATATGATCTGCAATTGTTTGAATAAACTGATGATCATGCGATGTAAAGACTAAAGCACCCTTGAAATCGATCAAAGCATCATTCAATGAAGTAATTGATTCCAAGTCCAAATGGTTGGTTGGATCATCTAATAGTAAAGTATTCGATTTTTGCAACATAATCTTCGATAGAATACAACGCACTTTTTCGCCACCAGAAAGGACATTGATTTCTTTTGTGACTTCATCTCCAGAGAAAAGCATCTTGCCTAAGAAACCACGTAAGAAAGTATTATCATCTTCACCCTTAGCGGCAAATTGACGTAACCAGTCTAAGATGATGAGTTGATCATCATTGAAGGCTGAGTTCGTATCTCTTGGTAAGTATGATTGTTGACTTGTCACACCCCAGGTAACTGTCCCAGCATCTGGCTGCACTTCACCTGCTAAGATTTGCATTAAGACAGCTGTCGCAACGTCATTTCGTGAAACGATTGCTGCTTTTTCGTCTGGCTTAACTGAAAAGCTGATGTTATCTAACACTTTAACACCGTCGATTGTTTTTGAAACATTCTCAACCCGTAAAAGATCATTCCCCAATTCACGTTCGAAATCGAACTTAATGAATGGGTATTGACGTGAAGAGGGTTGGATATCTTCTAATGTAATCTTTTCTAATTGTTTCTTACGAGAAGTGGCTTGTTTTGATTTTGAAGCATTGGCACTAAAACGCGCGATAAAATCTTGTAATTCTTTGATTTGTTCTTCTTTTTTAGCGTTAACGTTTGATTGTAACTTAGCAGCTAACTTACTTGATTCTAACCAGAAGTCGTAGTTCCCAACGAATGTCTTGATGCGACCGAAGTCCACATCACACATCATTGTACAGACTTGGTTTAAGAAGTAACGGTCATGGGAAACAACAATCACGATGTTCGGGAAGTCTGCTAAGAAATCTTCTAACCATTCAACTGAGGCACTGTCCAACCCATTCGTTGGTTCATCTAATAATAGGATATCAGGTTTGCCAAAGAGCGCTTGACCAAGTAAAACCTTAATCTTTTGCCCTTCCATCAATTCACTCATCTTCACATGGTGTAAAGATTCATCAATCCCTAAGGCTTGAAGTAATTGAGCAGCTTCTGATTCAGCATCCCAACCATTCATTTCAGCGAATTCAGCTTCTAAATCAGCAGCTTTCATCCCATCTTCTTCAGTGAAATCAGCTTTAGCATATAGGGCATCCTTAGCTTGCATCACTTCATACAACTTCTTATGACCTTGAATCACAGTCTCTAACACTTCAAATTCTTCAAAAGCGTAGTGATCTTGGTTCAAACTCGACATCCGTTCATTAGGGCCCATTGAGATATGGCCTGATGATGGTTGTAATTTACCTTCTAATAATTTTAGAAAAGTTGACTTACCTGCACCATTGGCACCGATCACGCCATAACAATTCCCAGGTGTAAACTTCAAATTAACGTCTTCATATAACTTACGCCCAGAAAGCGTTAAGCTCATTTCACAAACAGTTATCACTTGAATCCCTCACTTTTCTTTCATGACTCTAAAAAGCCAACCGTTTCATGTGAAACGGCTGGCTTTCTACCATTGACAATATATGCTTAACTCTAACATATCTAATGACTAGTTATCAACCAGGCTATTTGACCTTAGCAATCTTACCTTGTTGAATATAGACACTTAGAATCCCGATATCGGCTGGGTTGACCCCACCAATCCGACTGGCTTGCGCAAGTGTTTCGGGTTGAATTTTTTGTAATTTTTGACGACCTTCTGTTGCAAGGCCTTCAATTGCATCGTAATCGATATTGGCTGGAATCTTTTTAGCTTCCATTCGTTTTAACTTCGCAATTTTAGCTTTTTCCTTATCGATGTAACCCGCGTATTTGATTTGAATTTCAACTTGTTCCACAACGCGGTTATCAATGCCTTCGACTGCTGGAATAAATTGGATTAAATCAGCATACTTTACTTCTGGCCGTTTTAAGAAGTCGCTGGCTAAAACACCATCTTTAAGTGGTGCCTCACCCTTAGCCGCTAAAAAGGCTTGGATTTCTGGGGTTGGTTTCAAGCGAATGGTTGCTAAACGTGCTAATTCAGCTTCAACGGCTGCTTTTTTCACTTCATAGCTGTCAAAGCGATCATCATTGATTAAGCCTAATGCATGACCCTTTTCTGTTAAGCGTAAATCCGCATTATCGTGACGAAGCATCAAACGGTATTCCGCACGTGAGGTTAATAGCCGATAAGGTTCCTTCGTCCCCTTTGTGACCAAGTCATCGATTAAGACCCCGATGTAAGCTTCACTGCGGTCCAAGATGAATGGGTCGCGGCCCGTTTGCTTCAGAGCAGCGTTGATGCCGGCCATCAAGCCTTGACCAGCCGCTTCTTCATATCCTGAAGTGCCGTTCATTTGACCGGCTGTATAAAGATTTTCAACCACTTTGGTTTCAAGGGTTGGTTTTAGTTGCCATGGTTCAACGACATCATATTCAATCGCATAACCAGGACGCATCATTTGGGCATTTTCTAAGCCTTCAATCGAATGAATCATTTTGTGTTGGATTTCTTCTGGCATTGAGGTTGAGAAATCACCGACGTAATATTCTTCTGTTTCGCGGCCTTCTGGCTCCAAGAAAATTTGGTGCCGAGGCTTATCCGCGAAGCGGACGATTTTATCTTCAATTGAAGGGCAATAACGTGGACCCACCCCTTCAATTACGCCGGTAAACATTGGGGCGCGGTCGAGATTGTCGCGAATCACTTGATGCGTCGTATCATTCGTGTATGTCATCCAACAAGAAAGTTGGTCTTTCAAATAAGCACTATCAGGTGTTTCGAAACTAAAGTGGTTTGGTTCCTTATCCCCTGGTTGTTCTTCCGTCTTTGAAAAGTCGATCGTGGTGCCGTCCACGCGTGGTGGGGTCCCCGTTTTAAAACGCGTGAGGACAAATCCGTTGTCTTCCAAACTTTCAGAAAGTTTAATAGAAGGAATTGAATTATTCGGACCAGATGAATAGGTTAATTCGCCGATAATAATCTTACCCCGAGAAGCTGTCCCAGCCGTTAAGATCACACTATCAGCGCTGTAACGGGCACCAGTGTTAGTGACAATCCCTTTGCAGACACCGTCTTCAACGATCAATGATTCAGCAATCCCTTGACGAAGTGTTAAGTGCTCCGTCGTTTCGATAGTCCGTTTCATTGTCCGGTGATAAGCGTGCTTGTCAGCTTGGGCGCGTAACGCGCGGACAGCTGGCCCTTTACCTGTATTCAACATCCGCATTTGAATGTATGTTTTATCAATATTGCGGCCCATTTGACCACCCAAGGCGTCAATTTCACGGACGACAATCCCTTTAGCAGGACCACCCAATGATGGGTTACATGGCATAAAAGCCACCATGTCTAAGTTAATCGTTAATAGTAATGTTTCGCGGCCCATTCGTGCAGCAGCTAAAGCCGCTTCAGAACCTGCATGGCCGGCACCAACAACAATCACGTCGTAGTGCGCTGCGTCATATTCTCGCATATTTTGTTCTCCTTTAATATGGTTCAAGACCTATTTACCTAAACAGAATTGGCTAAAGAGTTCCGTAATCAATTCATCTGGTGCTGAATCCCCGGTAATCTCACCGAGCTTATCCCAACAGTTGGTCATATCAATTTGCACAAGGTCAACTGGCATCCCAGCTGCAATTCCACTGATGACTTCATCTAATGATTGTTGTGCTTGGTTTAATAGACCAATTTGGCGGGCATTAGTAATCATGACCGTACTTTGACTATTTTCAATCCCACCGAAGAAGAGTTTGGCGATTTGGGCTTCCAAATCGGTCACCCCTTCGCTTGTTAAAATTGAAGTTTGAATTACTTCATCCGCATTCACCAATGTTTGGAGTTCATTTAAGTCTAACAAGTTCGGTAAATCGGTTTTATTTAAAATAATGATCCGTTTCTTATCAGTGGTGGCCGTGATTAACTCGCGATCTTCAACCGTTAGTGGTTCACTTTGATTTAAAACTAATAAAATCAGGTCAGCCTTGGTAATTGCTGCGCGACTTCTTTCGACCCCAATCTTTTCTACCTTATCTTCGGTATCATGAATTCCTGCCGTATCAATAAGCTTCAGCGGTACCCCACGGACGTTGACATATTCTTCCAAAACATCACGCGTCGTCCCGGCAACATCCGTCACAATCGCCTTATCTTCATGTAATAGGTGATTCAACAAACTTGATTTACCAACATTGGGCCGTCCGACAATGGCCGTTGCTAGGCCTTCACGTAAGACTTTTCCTTGTTGTGCCGTTTGAAGTAGTTCACCAATCCGCGCTTTCACAAGTTCGGCTTTTTCAAGTAGAATCCGCGTCGTCATTTCATCGGTGTCATATTCGGGATAGTCAATGTTGACTTCAACTTGCGCCAATACTTCTAAGATTTCTTGGCGTAAATTCTTAATCAGGTGCGTTAAACTCCCATCTAATTGATCAACAGCAACTTGCATCGCCCGATCAGTCTTAGCCCGAATCAGATCCATCACAGATTCAGCTTGGGTTAAATCAATCCGCCCATTTAAAAAGGCTCGTTTCGTGAATTCACCCGGTTCGGCCATTCGTGCACCATAGCTCATTAATAATTGTAAGATGCGGTTCGTTGCGACAATTCCGCCATGACAATTAATCTCAATCACATCTTCGCGGGTAAACGTTTTGGGTGCGCGCATGACAGACACCATGACTTCATCGACTACTGCGTCGGTTTTAGGATCGATAATGTGCCCATAATTAATGGTATGGCTCGCCACTTGATCAAGATCTTTGCCGCGATAAACGCGTTTAATAATGGCTAAACTCTCATCCCCTGAAAGACGCACAATTGAAATTGCCCCCTCACCAGGTGGTGTTGAAATCGCCGTAATCGTATCAAATTCTGTGACTGTCGTTGGCATTTTAAATGCTTCCTTTCCGAAATAGCTGCATAAAAAAAGCGCTTAGCATCCACCCCTCCCGTCATTGCGTAAGGGGTGGACAAAGCACTTTCACTACTTTATCGATATTTAATTAGTTTCATTATACACGATTTTTTTAGAGCGTCAATTCACAACACCTAAAATGTGCGCGCTAATTCCACCACAATTGACCGGCGATCGCCTTGGCCTTCTGAATGAGTTTGAACATGGTGATTAGTTGCTAAATGCCCATGCACAATTTTGCGTTCAAAAGCCGGCATTGGTTCTAAAAAGACTGGTTTGCCGGTCGCAACGACTTCACGGGCTGCTTTATCGGCAAGGTGGCTGACAATCGCTGCCGATAATCACCAACTTCTAGGATAATGGTTTGCTTGCCCTTCATATGATGATCAAAGTAAGTCTGCGCTAAATATTGGAGCGCATTAATTGTCTTACCATGCTTACCAATCAACAAGCCTTCTTTATCGGTCTTCAAATGATAAGTCGTACTCCGGTGGTCGTGAGTTACATGAATGCTGACCGGTGTGCCAATTTGAGCCGTGATGGCTTCCAGATAGGCGCTTAACTCAGCTTCCGTTTCCGCACCACTTTTCCGCTTTTGCGGCGTACTGGTTAAATTGTCTGTTGGCGTTGGTTCAACTGGCGCTTGAACTGGGGCTGGGGCGCTTTGTTTAACCTGGCTTGGTTGTTCATTTGGCGTTAGCCGGACAACTGCTAAGCGGCGACCAAAACCGAGAAACCCTTTTTTGCCGGCTTCCAATACATCAACGGTCACTTCCTCACGCGTTAGATGCATGGCTTGCAACCCTTCATTTACCGCTGCTTGAATATCGCTACCTTCATATGTTGGCATTTCAAAACCTCCGATCAATTTGGTCACTCCAACTAGTGTGAGCGTCCGATTCTCGTTTATTATACCATGATATACCAATTTAAAAATAGCATGTCATTATCTGAGATAATCCGCCGTCAAAGCTAAGAATTGTTGTACATCTTTAGCGATGCTATCCGCGGCAGCTTGCCAGAAATCCGGTTGGGTTAAATCAACCCCAAGATGTTTTTGCGCTAATGCTTCAGTCGACATATTGGCCGTATCACGTAATAGTGCGATATAGTCCGCTTCAAAATCAGGCATTGTCTGTGCCTTGGCATAAATCCCCATCGAAAAAAGATAGCCAAACGTATAAGGGAAGTTATAAAACGGCACGTCATCGAAGAAGAAATGCTGTTTGTCCGCCCAGAATAGCGGATCATAATCAGTCAACGCATCCGCATAGGCTTCTTTTTGAGCGGCTAGCATGAGTGCTTTTAAATCAGCTGTTGTTTGCAGGCCATTTTGGCGCGCTGTATAAAAATGTTGCTCGAATAAAAACCGTGCGTGAATATTCATAAACATATCAATTGCGTTAGTAATTTTCTGATCCAATAAATTAATCTTCGCTGCTGGGGTTTGCGCTGCTTTAACAGTCGCATCACTGACGATTAATTCAGCAAAAGTGGAAGCTGTTTCCGCAACGTTCATCGCATAGTCTTGCCGCCAACTTGGTAAATCATTAATCATCATTGTATGGAACCCATGCCCTAATTCATGTGCCAAAGTTGCAACACCATTGGGGGTGCCATCAAATGTCATAAAAATCCGAAAATCATCCGTTTCAGGTAAATCAGTCATATAACCACCTGGTTGTTTGCCTGGCCGATCTTCAGCTTCAATCCAACGCTTTTCAAACGCGGTTTGTGCCACCGAAGCCATCTTGGGACTGAACGCTTTAAAGTTCTGCATGATAAAATCCGCTGCTTCATCATAAGAATAACGCTGCGGTTGAAAATCGCCGACAACTACTGGTGCCCAGGTATCATACCAAGCAAGCTGTTCTTTGCCCATTAACGCTGCCTTCCGGTTTAGAAAATCGACAAGTGGCGCTTTATTTTGACTAACGATCGACCACATCGCTTCTAAGGTTGCGGGTTGCATGCGATTCGTTGCCAATGGCTTTTTCAAAAAGTCCGTTGTGCCATGTGCTTGATAATCCGTTAGGCGGAAGCCAGCCAAATGATTTAACGTATCCGTTAATAATGGTGAATACCGATCCCAAGTCTGGTACCAATTTTGAAAGACGCGTTGGCGTACCTTGGGGTCAGGATCAGATTCAAATTTATTCTGCGCTTGCCCCGCCGATAAAGTCGTCTCACCATCGGAGACTTGAATTTCAGCAACCAATGAGTCGTAATGATCACTCCACCCAGTTAAACCATCTAACGCGAACTGGTTAATTAGTTTTTCCGTCGCTTCATCCAAAAGTTCAGCACCATTCGTCCGTTTTTCGGTTAGATTAAACTGAATCGCTTGTAAGGCAGGTGTCGATACAACGGTTTTAAAATCTGCGTCTGACATTGCGACCAATTTTTTTGTGAGTGCGACATCAATCTGATTCGCATCATTTTCAAGCGCATTAATCCGCCCCATCATCGGTGCAACTTGCGGATTGCGTTCATCCGTTGATTGAATCATATTCACGAAACTCCCCGTTTGCTTGAGACCCGCTTCAATCGCTTGTAACTGTTCAGTAATTTGCGTTAGCGTTGCAAATGTTGGCTGATCTGTCGCAAACGTCCAGTTCTGGACCGCTTCTAATAAGGGCGTCATTTGTGCAGTCAAATCCGCCAATCGTTGCGTCAACGCTGGTGAATCAATCCCCCCGGCAAAAATCGGTTCTAAATCCCATTGTTCTGAATAGGTCATCTCTTTGTCCTCCACTTTTAAACGATTGCACTTATTATAGCGAAATTTCGCGCAAAGCGCGATTAATTCAACCAGATCCACTAGACATTTTGATAATATCTGTTAAATTAGGAATGTAAGCAGATACATAGCTGCTAGAAAGGCGATGTTTATGATGACGATTGAACAAGTACCCGCTAATACAATCGCAGATTTAAAAACACTGTTAAAAACGACCCAAGTGCCCGATAAAATTATGGCAACGGGGCCCGAACTGATTCAATACTTAACCCATATTAAGGCGAGTCAATTATCAGACACCGACCATCTCGGGTTCGATTTAGGGAGTGCCGGCATTTTAACGTTAATCGAGCAAGTCAATACAGCCTTTTTCGATCACTTCCATATGTTTGATGATGCTGCACCGATTGAACCAAAGTTAACGCGTAAAATTCTAGTGCTTTATCAATTAAAACCAATTGATGATCAGCACTTCCTCCTTCATTTGAAACAATTAGACTATTAAACAGCAAAAAATCGTAACCAAATCGGTTACGATTTTTTTATTCTTAAAGATTTTTGAATGATTATTAGTCTTGAAATTAGTTATCGATTATTACCAATCATGATGCTACTATAAAATTAAGAAAACGGTTTAAAACCAATTTTAACAATTTATCTATCTGAATTTCTATTTTTTAATCTAGCGCTATGGAGGATTAGCCATTGAAACTATTTCTTTTTATATTAACAACACTCCTTTATTTGCTATTAGATTATTTAATGCTAACCTTTCCACCTGTCGAAGGGGTGGCTCAGAATGTTCCCCTCATCCTTTTACCATTCTGTTATTTTTTTGGATCCCGATTCTTGCTGAGAAAAACAACGATTAACCGCCATAAAAACGGGTTACTTATTGGTGCCGTTTGTGTCGTCTGCGCTATCGCAATTCCTCTTGTACTTGTTGCCTATTACCTATTCTAAAAAAGACCAATCATAATGAAAATTCATTATGATTGGTCTTTTAATTTTGGAAATTAACGTTTCTTAGTTGCTTTCTTACGTGCTTTAGCAAGTGCTTTTTCACGATCACGCTTTTCTTTTTCCTTGGCTTCGCGTTCGCGGCGAATCTTAAATGGATTTTGAATCACCATTGTTTGACCCACTGAAAAGGCGTTCGTTACCACCCAGTAAATTGAAACAGCAGACGCGATGTTCATGGCCATCACAAAAATCATGATTGGCATCACCCACAACATTGCGGATGACGCAGCATTCTTCGTGGGTTGCGACATCATTGTTAGATACGATGTTGCAAATGTAAAGATCGCAGCCAAGATAGCCATAATAAAGTAAGGATCAGCTTTCCCAAGTTGCATCCATAAGAACGTCCCACTCTTTAAAGCAGCTGTTCGATAGATTGCTTGGTACAAGGCAATCAACACTGGCATTTGAACCACTAGTGGTAAACAGCCCACAACTGGATTGACGCCCGCTTCAGCATATAGCTTTTGCGTTTCTTCGCGTAACTTCTGTTGTGTCTCAGCATCTTTAGAAGCATATTTCTTTTGAAGTGCTTGAATTTCTGGTGCAACTTCTTGTTGTTTGAGCATGCTCTTACTTTGCCACCAAGTTAATGGCAAGATAATCACCCGAATGATGATGGTGAAGGCCACAATTGCCCAACCATAACTGCCACCAAAGATGTCTGCTAACCATAAAATAAAGCGGGAAAAGTTATAAATAACATAATGATCCCAGAAGCCAGTACTGCTACTATCAACTGGTGATGTACTACACCCCGCTGCGATTAGCATGAACAAGAATAGACTGGCCACTAATAATAGCCGTTTGCGATTTTTTGAACTCACTGTAATCCCTCACTTATTCAGAAGCAGAATCTGCTTCTTCCTTTAATAGCTTTGCTAGTTTTAAGACGTGCATTAAATTCTGTTTGGTTTCCGCCATTGTTAGTTGGTTAGCGCCACGTCTTGCGATCACTAAAAAGTCGACAGTCTGTGGTAACTCAGCCTTCAACTCCAACAAGCACAGCCGAATGAAAAAATAAACCTG
>ENA-UOZF01000482-UOZF01000482.1-food-metagenome-genome-assembly--contig:-NODE-482-length-10420-cov-4.957453_pt1 | contig 10420 bp, 7 predicted proteins | sample MGYA00249869_ERZ772725 | MGnify/ENA primary metagenome ERZ772725 (study PRJEB29005, sample SAMN08379455) | food metagenome | isolation source: cheese spiked with Escherichia coli O103 | study: EMG produced... | reverse complement strand
ATTCAGGCTGCGCTTAATGCGGCGGCCGCCGGAGGCCGACATACCGCTCCAGTTTTTAAACGAGTCGGAAACCAACGACCAGGTGGGAATAGTGGTGATGGTGTTATCCCAGTTGCGCACCTTCACCGTGGTCAGCCCGATGTCGATCACCGCGCCGTCGGCGCCATATTTCGGCATCTCCAGCCAGTCGCCGAGTTTGAGCATATCGTTGGCGGAGAGCTGGATCCCAGCGACCAGGCCGAGAATCGGGTCTTTGAACACCAGCATCAGTACCGCGGCCATCGCGCCGAGGCCGCTAATCAGAATCGCCGGCGACTGGCCAATCAGTAAGGAGATGACCAGAATGCCGACAATAATCGCGCAGACCAGCTTAATTCCCTGAAATATGCCTTTAAGCGGCAGCTGAGAGGCGGTGGCGAATTTCTGCGATAAATTGAACACCACGTCCAGCAGCGAGAAGAAGGACAGCATCGCGTAGATCATCACCCACAGCTGGGCGCAGGTGGTGAGGATTTCCGCCGCCTCGCTGCCTTTTTGCAGCCACAACACCGCCTGCACGTTGACGATAATCCCCTGCAGGGTGAAGGCCAGACGATGAAACAATTTGTTCTGGGTAATAATTTGCAACCACAGGTGGCTGCTGGCCTGCGCCCGCTTTTCGAAGGTACGCAGCACCACTTTGTGCAGAATAAGGTGAACGACAATCGCCGTCAGAAAAATAATGCCGAAGATAATAATGAGTGAGGTCGTGGGGGTAATTTTGATGCCTAATGCGGCGATGTGCGATATTAATTCCTGCATAACGTCTCCTTTACATCCAGCGGTTATGATGACCGCTGGATGTCTATTATGCAAATTGCAGGTTACGCGGATGTGATTATGAGGTCGCGACCGCCGGGCGGACGTTAAGGTGGTGGCGTAGCCATAGCGCGATGGCGCCCAGTACCAGCATCATCACCACTTCCACCGCGAGGAAATCGATCAGCGCCCGCGGATAGTCGCCGCCGCTGCGCTGGGCAAGAGCTAAGAATAGCGAGCCGAGAATCGCCGGACCCAGACCCAGCGTCGCCTGTTGCAGAGTGCTGAGAATCGCGCTCCCGGCTCCGGCGTCGCAGGCGCTGATATCGCGCATCCCGATACGGTAAAAACTATTGACGATCAGGGCCTGCCCGTAGCCGATAAGCGCCGTGGACGGGACCAGCGCCAGGGTGGTGGTGTGGATACCGAGGCGATAAAAGGTCGCGCTCAGCAGCAGCAGGCCGACAATCTGCACCGCCAGACCAGTCAGCAAAATGCGTCCCATGCTGTAGCGGGCTATCAGTTTCGGCGCGTACAGCGCGGAGATGAAGTAGGCCACGCCGAGGGCGATAAAGCTGTTGCCGGACTGCCACGGCGCCATCCCCAGACCGGCCTGCATGGTCAGCGCCATGCAGAACATGAACGCGGACCAGGCGCTGAAAAAGAGCAGGGCGATGGCCATGCCAAAGCGAATGCTGGTGAGCTTCAACAGGCGAGGCGGCAAAAGCGGCTGCTCGCCGCGCTGCTGTTTGCCCAGCGCGCTGGCCCGCATCCAGACCAGCAGCGGCAGCACCGCAGCCAGCATCAGCTGCAGCGTCCACGGCCAGTGCAGTTCCGGCCCCAGCGCCATCGGAAACAGCAGGCAGCAGAGGATCAGCGGAAGGATAAAGGTGCGGTGCCAGTCGATGAGGGAATGCTCTAGGCACCCGCTCTCCCGGACGTCTCGGGGCCTGTAGGCCAGCACCAGCAGGCAGATCGGCACGTTAATAAAGAAGGCGTTGCGCCAGCCTAAACCGGCGATATCCGCCGACACCAGCCAGCCGCCGCCCATCTGGCCGACGATAAAGGCGATACCGCCAATGCCGCCGTACAGGCTGATGGCCCGGGCGTGGGCGGTGCCTTTCAGGGTGACATGCAAGGTGGCGAGGATTTGCGGCACGATCAGCGCCGCACCGGCCCCTTGCACCACGCGCGCCGCCAGCAGCGTATTGATGGAGTTCGCCATCCCGCACAGCAGGGAGGCGACGCCAAACATCGCCACGCCCCACATAAACAGGCGACGGCGGCCATAGTTGTCGCCAAGCTTGCTGCCCATCGCCAGGCAGACGGCAAAGGCGACGCCGTACAGCGCGACGATCAGCTCCAGCTGAGTGGCGCTGGCGTTAAGCGATTGGGTAATGGAGTCCAGCGCGACGTTGGCGATCGAGGTATCGATCAGCGGCAGCATCTGGCCGGTCAACAGAAGGAATAAACCGGCGCGGCCGGGTGAAACAGCAGACGAATTCATCGGATCTCTCCATTGCGTCATTCAGCGGATAGCCGTAGCATCACCGATAAATTAAACGGGTACCAGTTCCTGCTTATACTGGTATTGGTACTACCATGCTGGAGGTTTTATGACGACCATGCCGCAACGTGAAATGACCCTCGCCGCGCCCGATGACGGCCGCAAACAGCTGGGGGCGTTTCTGCGCGCCCGCCGCGAGAGCCTCGACCCGCAGCGCCTGGGGTTGCCCCGCGTTGGCCGGCGGCGCACGCCGGGCCTGCGGCGGGAAGAGGTGGCGATGCTGGCGGACGTCGGCGTCACCTGGTACACCTGGCTGGAGCAGGGGCGGGAGGTCAATCCGTCGGCGGCGGTGCTGGTAGGGGTGGCGAATGCGCTGCAGTGCAGCCCGCTTGAGACCCGGCATCTGTTTGTGCTGGCCGGGCTGACTCCGCCTGAGGCCACTCAGGTGACGGTATGCGAAGGCATCAGCCCCGGCACCCGGCGGATGCTCGATAGCCTGATGCCGCAGCCCGCCAGTATTCAGAATCCCGGCTTTGATATTGTGGCCTGGAACGACAGCTTCTGCCGCCTGATGGGTATCGATTTCGCCACCATCCCGGAGGAAGATCGCAACTGCATTTATCTGTACCTGACTAATGAAACCTGGCGCAGCCGCATCGAGAATCGCGACGTGCTGGCGACGTTTGTCTCCTATTTCCGCGCGGCGATGGCGGAGCACCGCGGCGATCCGCTGTGGGAAAATAAGCTGGCGCGCTTTTTCGCCGCGTCGGCGGAGTTCGAGTCCCTCTGGCATCAGCGCTATGAGGTGCGCGGGGTGGAAAATCAGGTGAAACACTTTAACCATCCGCAGCTCGGCCGCTTCAGCCTGCAGCAGATGTACTGGTACTCGGCCCCGCGCAACGGTTCGCGCCTGCTGGTCTATTTGCCGATGGATGAAACGGGCGAGCAGGCGCTGGCGTGGCTGGATAAACATTAACGACAGGGAATGCCTATGAACGTGGTCCGAAAAGAGCAGCGCATTATTCAGCGTACGCTCAACGCCTGGCGGCCATTGGTCGCTATGCGGAGCGCATCTGGCACGTGGGGGTATCCTCGCTGCAAAATACTGCGGGCTATTCCCGGGGGCGGCGCTTGATGCGCCTTGCCCGGGCTACGGGTTCCCACAGTGTGTAATTTTGTAGCCCGGATAAGGCGACAGCGGCAATCCGGGGATTATCCTGACGTAAAAGAAAAGCAGAGAATTAAATCTCGGTAATCGTCGTCGCCTGCGGCAGGCGTGACTTCGGCAGGGCGGCGTTGAAGTCTTCGACGCTATGATGGCCGACCGGCACCACCACCAGGCTGGTGTAGCCCTGGGCTTTCAGGTCGAATTCGGCATCGAGAATCGCGCATATCGGCAAAGAAGGTACGGCCTTTGTGGTTCGCGGCTTTGGCTTCGGCGTTCGCAAAGCGGCCGTCGGCCTCTTCCTGATCGACCACGCGCTCAAGCCAGGCGTCATCCATTGCGGTTTTGGCGCAGAAAACCACCACGTGGGAGGCATCGAGAATTTTACGTTCATTAAACACGTAGGTGCCGCTTGCCGCTTTGGCGACGCGCGCTTTACCTGCATCGCTGCTGGCAACGATAAAGTGCCACGGCTGGGAGTTGGTGCTTGACGGGCTGTACTGCAGCAGCGTTTTCAGGTTTTCCGCCTGCTCGGCAGTCAGCTTTTTAGTGGCGTCAAATGCCTTTGTGGAGTAGCGCTTTAAGGCAACCGATACGATATCCATACTCTTCCTCACTGTTTACAACCCCTTGCGGGTGCGTTTCGTGAAGGAAGAGTACAGCGATGACGGAAAAAAGATAAGGGGCAAAAATGCGATAACACTTATCGCGCAGCGCTGAAAATCACCGCGGGCGCAGCCGCTGCTGCTCTTTTTTACTGAGTTTATCGACGATCAGGTTCCACGAATCATCGATCAGCTCCGCCAGCAGATCTACGCTGATATCTTCGCCGGGAACCACGGTGATCCAGTGCTTTTTGTTCATGTGGTAGCCGGGCTCGATGCTGCGGTAAATCGCCTGATGAAGCAGCGATTTCTGCGGATCGCACTTCAGGTTGACCAGCGCGCGGCCGCGAACCGTCGCGGTCAGCATAAAAATCCGCCCGCCGACTTTAAACACATCGTACTCCGGGCCAAACGGCCAGCAGTGCTCGGTAAAGGGGAGCTCCAGCGCGATACGATGCGCGTGGTCATGCAGCGAGCGGTGGTCCATCAGCGATTGTCCTCGGCAAGCGCCTGCCACATCGCTTCAAAGCCCAGCTCGACAAAACGTACGGCGCGCTCCGGCTCGTGGCAGGCGTATTCAATGGTAGTTTCGGCCAGCGAAAGAAACAGCGCATCGCCAAAGGTGCGGTATTCTTCGGATTGAAAAACGGGCTTGATTGAACGCTGGCAGAGTTCATTGAGCTCGGGAAACATCTCTTTGACGCGGTTGCGGGTTTCGTCGGTGATCCTTTCACTCAGCGCCATCCGGCGAATCGCTTTATGCTCCATGGGATTACGCACGCCCCAGCCGATATAGCTGTTCCAGATATTGCGCGTGTTCTCTTTCGACTCGGTCTCGTTCGGGTTGAGACCGGCGATCATTGTCTTAACCAGATCCGCTTTTATGGTCAGATAAAGCTCGTTGAGCAGAGCGTCCTTGGTGGCAAAGTAGCGAAACAGCGTACCCTCGGCAACCCCGGCGCTGCGGGCGATGGCGGAGGTTGAGGCGGCGATTCCCGATTGGGCAAAGGCGGCGGTTGCGGCCTCCAGTAACGCTTGCTTTTTATCTTCACTCTTAGGACGAGCCACTACACTTTACCTCACACATGATAAAACCACGATCTAAGCATGCCTGACATGGGCACTGCAACGCTGTCTGTCAAAATTTGAAAATCGTCTTGACGACTTTCAGCTTCTTCCTAATAATGAGTGCTTACTCACTCATAATCAAGCCTTATAACTAAAACCTCCAGGAAGGAGGATTTCGCCAGGTCAGGATATGAACCGTGTCACTTTCAGCGTGGTCGCCATCATGTTATTAGCGTCAGCAACAACTTTGCCGTTTGTGTTAAATGCCGGATTTGGTCAGGCGCCGCAGGGCGCGCAGCTCAGCCTGGTGGAGCAGTCTCCGCACTATCGCGACGGCCAGTTTCACAATCAGCTTCCGACGCCTGGGTTTACCGGGCAAAAAAATATGCTGGCCGCGTGGTGGGAGTTTCTGGTCGCCAAACGGGAAAACGCCAGACCTGCCCAGCCGCTGCCGCTGGTGAACACCGATCTGGCCAGCCTGCCGTTAGGGCAGGACGCGATGGTCTGGCTGGGGCACTCCTCGTGGTATCTGCAGCTGGCGGGCCAGCGCATCCTGATTGACCCGGTGTTTAGTCGCTATGCGGCGCCGTTCTCGTTTATTAATAAGGCCTTTGCCGGGGATTACCCGTGGCACGCTGAGGGCATGCCGGAGATCGACCTGCTGATTATCTCGCACGATCATTACGACCACCTCGATTACGCCACCATCAAAGCCCTGATGCCGAAGGTCAAGCAGGTGGTGACGCCGCTGGGCGTCGGGTCGCATCTGCGCTACTGGGGAATGGAGAGCGCGATAATCAGCGAGGCGGACTGGAATCAAGCGGTGCCGGTGAGCGATGAACTGACGGTACACGTCCTGCCGGCGCGCCACTTTTCCGGCCGCGGCCTCAAGCGCAACCAGACCCTGTGGGCCAGCTTCATGTTCGTCACCCCGCAGCAGAAAATTTACTACAGCGGCGACAGCGGCTACGGCCCGCACTTTAAAGCCATCGGCGAACAGTTTGGCGCGGTGGATTTGGCGATCATGGAAAACGGTCAGTATGACCAGGACTGGAAGTACATCCACATGATGCCGGAAGAGACGGCGCAAGCCGCTGACGATGTTCGTGCACGCGCGGTGTTGCCGGGCCATGCCGGGCGCTTCGTGCTGGCAAAACACACATGGGACGATCCGTACATAAGGCTGGCGGAGGCCAGCACAGGGCGACCGTGGCGACTGCTGACGCCAATGTTGGGTGAGCCGGTTTGGGTCGCTGATAAAACGCAATCATTTAACGCCTGGTGGCGCTAACGATGAGAGTGGTTCAGGAGGAGAGAGGACATATGACTATTTCCGCTCAGGTCATTGATACTATCGTCGAGTGGATTGATGATAATTTGCATCAACCGCTACGTATCGACGATATTGCGCGCCACGCCGGTTACTCGAAGTGGCATTTGCAACGGCTGTTTTTACAGTACAAAGGGGAGAGTCTGGGGCGCTATATCCGCGAGCGTAAGCTGCTGCTGGCGGCGCGCGATCTGCGCGATACCGATCAGCGGGTCTACGATATTTGCCTGAAATACGGTTTTGACTCGCAGCAAACCTTTACCCGTATCTTCACCCGCACGTTTAACCTGCCGCCGGGCGCCTACCGTAAAGAAAACCACAGCCGCGCGCACTGAAAGCGTCCGCCGGGGGAAGACCGGCGGACGTTTTTCTTACCAGGCGTAGTTCACCGTCGCCGTCACCGTCCGACCAATGCCGTAGAAGCAGGCGCTATCGCTGGCGCAGGAGGCCACGTATTTGGTATTGGCGAGGTTGTTGACGTTGAACTGCACTTTCGCCCCTTTCAGGCTCGAATTCAGCTCGCCTAACTCATAGCTGACCATGGCGTCGTACAGATCCACTGCCGGTACCTTAAACGTGTTTTTCGCATCGCCGTAGCTGGTGCCGATATAGCGTACGCCAACGCCCGCGGTCAGGCTTTTTAACGCGCCGTCCGGCAGGGTATAGCTGGTGAACGCCGAAGCCATATGGGTCGGAATGCGTGCCGGCGTTTTCCCTTCGGTACCGACGACGGTGGTATTGACGGTTTCCGCGTCGGTGTAGGTGTAAGACGCGATCAGATTGAGGTTATCGAAAACTGTCGCGTGCGCTTCGGCTTCAACGCCTTTCGAGCGCACTTTACCGCTGTTTTCAAACCACCCGGCCGCGCTGTTGTAGGTCGCGACGTTGCTCTGCGTCAGATCGTACAGCGCGAGGGTCATCAACGCGTTTGGGTCAGGCTGGTATTTCAGACCCACCTCTACCTGTTTGCCTTCGCTGGGATCGAATGGTCCGACGCCCGGTGCGCGGTTGGTTTGCAGGTTAGGTTCGAAGGAGGTGCTGTAGCTGATATAGGGGGAAAGACCGGAATCAAAGGCGTACAGCAGGCCGGTGCGCCAGGTGAACTTATTATCATTCTGCTGGGTGCCGCTGGCGTCGGTAAAATCGGTGGTGCGCACTTCCGCCCAGTCGTAGCGCCCGGAAACTAACAGTTCCCAGTTCCGCCAGCTCAGCTGATCCTGAACATACACCCCGGTCTGGTCGAGATTTTGCTGTTCATTAGTGGCGGGACTGAAGGCGCTTTCATCGACGTTAACCCCGTAGCTCGGGCTGCGCCAGTCGATATCGTACTGCGAGCCGCCGGCCCGACCAAGATACTGCTTATCCTTACTGGTTTTGTAATCCACACCGCCAATCACCGTATGCGCCACCTGACCGCTGGCGAACTGCGCTTCAAGCTGGTTATCGATGCCAAACTCATCGGTCTGGCGCTGTTCATGCTGGGCGCGGCGGGAGAGTACCGAGCTGTTGGCGGCGCTGGTGGAGTAAACCAGGTAGCGATACTTCTGTTTGATGGTGGCGTAGCGGGCATTCTGGCGCAGAGTCAAGGTATCGTTGAGCTGGTGCTCAAATTCATAGCCAATCATCGTTTGTTCACGCCACGACTGGTTGTAGCTGGGATCGCTGACGTTAAAATCGCGCGGAATATAGCTGCCGTCGACGCTTTCCACGGTACCGTAACGCGGCAGGAAGTTACGGTAGCCGGCGTCCGGGTCTTTCTGATAGCTGGTTAACAGGGTAAAGCGCGTGGCGTCATTAGGATACCAGGTGAGGGCGGGAGCGATAGCCATCCGCGTCTCTTTATAGTCATCGATCTGGTTATTCTGGGTGCGGGCGATCCCGTTCAGGCGATAGAGCAGGTGGCCGTCATCGCTCAGCGTACCGCCAACGTCGAAAGCGCCTTCGGCGAGGTGGTTATTACCGGTACGGAACTGCACCTCATGAATCGGCTGGCTGGTCGGTCGTTTGCTGGTCATGCTAATCAGCCCGCCGGGGTTGACCTGACCAAACAGCACCGAGGCCGGGCCGCGCACCAGCTCGACGCGCTCCAGCAGCCACGGGTCGAACGTGCCGGTTTGCGACGAGGCGGTGGCGCCGTAGCTCAGGCCATCAAGGAATTTGGGCACGTAGCTGAAGCCGCGTACGAATACCTCGTCGTTGCGGTTAGATGAACCTCGGTATTCGGTAAAAACGCCCGCGCTATAGCGCAGCGCCTGGGAAACCGAGGTGACGTCCAGCGCCCGCATTTGATCGCGGGTGACCACCGATACCGACTGCGGCGTTTTGACGATCTCCGCGGCGGTCTTTGTTGCCGACAGCGTTTTTGTCGCCACGATTCCCTTCAGCGGCGCGGTGGGATCCTCGCCGCTGCCGGCGGTGACGACGATCGTTTCCTCCGCCGCCAGCGCCAGCCCGCCAAACAGAGATGCCACCACGCCCGCGGCCAAGAAAGCTGTTATCTTATTATATTTAAACATGTTTATTTTTTATCCTTGGTTGAATCGCCATCAAAAAACGCCCACGTCGAGGGGAATCGACCGACGCCTATCATTAACGGCGTTAATGTTATTGCAAATAGTTATTATTTGCATTAGCGTTATTAACAAATTCTTACAAGGAAATTTCGGCTAATGAAGACGGCGTGGAGCGGCCTGCTGATTGGCATGAGTACCCTACCGGCGGCGGCAATGAACTGCGAATCTCCCTTGTTACAGGGTGAACTACAGGGGAAATTCGACGCCAGCGGCGAGGTCTGTTTTGACCTGCCGACATTGGGCGAGAACTACGTCGCGGCGACCCTCTCCGGCGTCACCGATGCCCGACTGCTGGATGACAATAACCGCCGTCTGCGCACGCTACTGGCGGGCGGTCCGGCGGACGGCGAGCAAACCCTGCTGTTTTCTCTGCCGGTACACCGCGCCTCCTCGCTGGTGCTGCACGGCGAAGAAGGTGCGCGCTGGCGCTTTCGGTGGCAGATGCGGGAAACCACCGCGCTGGCCAAAATTCAGCCGCTGGATCCGGTCAGCCCGCGCCTGCAGCGGCTGAAGCGTGAACTGGCGGCGGGAGGTTCAACGGCGCATTTCTGGCAGGAGCGCGAGCGGGAAGGGACGCCAATGGTGGAACCGGTGGACGCCGACCATAAGCGGGTAACTTTCCTGTGGCGCGGGGCGAGCCGCAACGTGTTTATTCTGGGTTCGCCGGCGGGGGATCACGATCCGCTGTTTCGCCTCGGCGATTCTGACGTCTGGTTTCGCAGCTACGTGGTGCCCGCCGATACCCTCATGCAGTATAAGCTGGCCCCGGACGTGCCGCAGGTAACCGGCAGCGCGCGGGAGCAGCGGCGGGCGATTCTGGTCAGCGCCCAGGCTGACCCGCTCAACCCGAACAGCGTCAATGCCGCCCACGACCGCTGGAATCGCTACTCTCTGCTGGCCCTCAACGCCGCGCGTTTTTGCACCGCCCAGCGGATGGCGCAGCCGCTCCGCTACGGAACCTTAACCCGCCATCAGCTGCGCAGCGACTTTCTGCAAAATACGCGGGAAGTGCTGATTTATCGCCCGCGGTTGCCGCAGCCCGCGCGCTGGACCCTACTGCTCTTTGACGGCAAAACTTACCAGCACGAGTACCGCCTCGCCAACGTGCTGGATGCCCTGATCGCCAGCCATCGGCTGCCGCCGATCAACGTGGTGTTTATTGATAGTCTCGATCATCCGCGACGGGCGAAGGAGCTGCCGCCAAATCCGCACTTCGCCGATTTTATGGCCCATGAGCTGCTGCCGTGGCTGCGCCGCCAGGGACTCAGCCTGAGTCGGCAAAAAACCGTGGTCGCCGGCTCCAGCTACGGCGGGCTGGCCGCGTCCTGGGTAGCGCAGCGCTATCCGCGACAGTTTGGCAACGTATTGAGCCTG
>ENA-UOZF01000472-UOZF01000472.1-food-metagenome-genome-assembly--contig:-NODE-472-length-10587-cov-67.481295_pt1 | contig 10587 bp, 16 predicted proteins | sample MGYA00249869_ERZ772725 | MGnify/ENA primary metagenome ERZ772725 (study PRJEB29005, sample SAMN08379455) | food metagenome | isolation source: cheese spiked with Escherichia coli O103 | study: EMG produced... | reverse complement strand
ATATACATTGCCGAACAATGTGGTCTTTAGTTTCATAAGTCGTTCCCTCAGGAAGAAGTGATGATTAACAATTTTCACACACAGCAAACAATTCTATTTCATCGTTAACCATTGTCTTGTAAGGTAATCCACTTAATACCCCCGTGATATATCCGGTATCAGACATCACCATTCACCGGATACACGCACGGATCTATTCAGTCGTTACATCGAGATATCCGGTTTTGAGCAAGACACCACTTACAGCAAAGGCCATTGAGGCCGCACAGCCGCAGGACAAGCCCTACAAACTCACCGATTCACTGACGCCGGGCCTGTTTTTGCTGGTCCATCCCAACGGCAGCAAATACTGGCGATTCCGGTACTGGATAGACAAGAAAGAGCGGTTACAGGCTATTGGGGTGTATCCGCTGATTAGCCTCAAGGAAGCCCGCAAACGCGCCACAGAGAGCCGTTTACTGATAGCCCAGGGAATTGACCCAATGGAAGAAGCGCGCAAGGAGAAATCCATTGATGCGCTCAACGCGGCGGCAAGTTTTAAGACGGTAGCGGAGGACTGGCTGGCTACCAGGGTGAGCGGATGGAGTGAGAGCTATACAAAGCAGGTCAGATCAGCACTGGAGAAGGATATTTACCCCGTGCTGGGTAAGCGCTCGATCGTGGATATAACGGCCCGTGACGTGCTGGCATTGCTTCAGAAGAAAGAGCGCACCGCGCCGGAACAGGCCAGGAAGCTACGGCAGCGGATCGGGGAGATCTTCAAATTTGCTGTTATCACCGAACTAGTTAACCGGAATCCCGTCGCAGATCTGGACACGGCACTGAAAGCCCGACGCCCAGGCCATAACGCGTGGATACAGATTAGTGAAATTCCGGCATTCTACAAAGCACTTGAGAGAGCCGGGAGCGTTCAGATTCAAACGGCAATACGTTTGCTTATCCTCACCGTTTTGAGAACGGCAGAGCTTCGTTTAATGCGCTGGGAATGGGTAGATCTGGAGTCAGCAACAATCACCCTACCCGCTGAAGTCATGAAAGCCCGCCGACCGCATGTAGTGCCGCTATCCCGGCAGGCGGTCGAGCTATTACAGGACCAGTTTACCCGCAGCGGATACAGTGCTTTCGTGTTCCCTGGTCGATTCATGGACAAACCCTTGTCAGCCAGTGCCATCCTTAAAGCACTGGAGCGTGTCGGATTCAAATCGACGGTTACAGGCCACGGCTGGCGGACAACGTTCAGCACGGCGCTTAATGAGTCCGGCAGATATTCGCCAGACTGGATCGAAATCCAATTGGCCCACGTCCCGAAGGGTGTACGCGGTGTATATAACCAGGCGGCCTATCTCAAACAGCGCCGTCAAATGCTTCAGGACTACGCCGACGCCATTGATTCAATACTGGCTGGTGACGGTAATCCGCTGGAGCCGTGAACTATAAGGCCGGATTCGTCCGGCTTTCTTTATAAATAATTCCACAATGAAATTATTAGAATTAATCTTACATACTAGTTTACTACCCAGATTAGGCTACTAGTATATAACATCAATAAAATCATGAGGTTAGTCAAAAGTTGCCGTCAGGGGTAGTGTGGATGATAATTAGATCAACGCAACAAAAACCCGGAACGGCGGCAACCAATCCGGGCGATATAAGAAGAATAAAGGGAGTAAGTTTTATGTCTATGTTAACAACAGAACAAGAAACACGCGATGATGATCATCAATTTTTAAGTAAAATTAATGAGTTGCGACAGAAGATACCGAAAAAAGAAGATTATCAATACGAAGAAAGTACGGAAGATTATCACGACGTAAATCAACAGAAAGCGACCTGGCGCGGAAATTTACGCTACCTGGATACATTAAACCGCCTTGATGAAGTATTGCCTCGCAAACTGTACGAAAGATGGGAGAAAGAGCATACAGTCAACGATGAGGCTGTGCTACGTGCTCTTTGTTACTTCGCTGGCACCGACAAGCAATCAACCTTAGGGTGGTGTCGTGTCGGTCGGGCAACCATCGACAAGCAAGCGAGACTATCAAAAAACACGGTTAAAAAATGCCTTGATCGCCTCGTCCATCACTTCAAACTGGTAGAGCGCAAAGAAGGCTATATACCGGGATCGGCAGAAAGGGAGTGTAACGAGTATCAGCTATTGTTCAAGCCGTACAACATGAAATAACGGAATCAGGCGGGCAATGTTCCCGCCTTTCCTTTGCCTTTAAAGCATGTTTCCAGCCTTGTTTTGTGTGGGTCAAAAGTTGCCGCTAGGGGTGGGTCAAAAGTTGCCGTTAATGTGGGTCAAAAGTTGCCGAGTAAGAATTCTACTATTAAGAATTCTAGGCGACGGGAGATTTTTAGCCTCCCGGTCGGTCATAGAGAGTCGCCTAGAGTTAAAACAGAAGAATTATTTCGCCGCCTGATAGGTCGGCTGGTTGCGAGCATTAACCATGCTGATTAGCGCAATCCTTCCCAGCAAGCTGGAAAGGCCCATTCACTCACGCACAACCTGAATAGCAGTCCAACAGAACATCATGGCGATTCGTTCATGGGTGGCGCGGGTATATCTCAAGTGGATATTTCTTGTTGGTGGACCTTCGGAAGACATCCTGAAGACGAAAGCATTCAATCTGGCCTGGCAGTGGGGAGAGCTTCGCTTCGCTCGTCTCCTGGGGCCAATGCTCAATGAAACTATGTAAAGCACGGAGCGCCCACCAGCGGCAGACAATGAAACTTCAGAGAGCGCACCTTCTATCGGCCTACGGCCTCATAAAACCAATAAAGAGCTACACTTGCTTAGGTAAAATTCTCATCGCATTACGGAGCGTTTGAGAGCGTTCTAAGGGTATCCAATTTCAATGAGTTTTTGCCATGACGAAAACAGCACAAGCGGTACTCCAGATCCTGACAAGACAGCCGAGTGGATACTCTGTATCGCTCGACAGGCTGGCGCAGCTATCCGGTGTAAGCCGCCAAGGAGTGAAGCGGGCCATTGCCTTGCTGGAGGAAAACGGTGTGATTGTTGTTACCAGAACGGTGATTAACGGGAGATATACCGAGAACATGTACCGAATTATCGACAGGAACGCGCCTAAATGAGCTACCAGCGAGATAAAACCGTCAATCCTTCCAAGTTATAGCCGGTAATGACGGCGATGATGATGCCGCAGCTATGGCACACGCTTTACTGCCGCGCCTGTAACGCGCTTAATCCGGCATAGTTGACCGTTTGCTTATCCGTAGGGATAAGGCGCTTAGAATTGCTCTGAAGCGTTTATACGGCTGATGATTTTTATTGCCTGGCATGATGGCAATGGCGCGCCGATTCCCCGCTGAATATTCTCACCTGAATAGTCTCACCAATCAGATTTCAGATCGTCCCGTTAGCCACGTCTCATCAAACGACGGAATGCCGCCTGCGTCGCCATCGCTGCCGATCTCGTTTGAGCAAGGTCTGAGACTCAAGGAAAGTAGGCGCACCATCGCCGCGCGCATTACCATAAACAAAAAAGTATTTCTGTGACATAAAAGCCAAATTCGCGCACCTAAGCCCAAATAGGTAAAATACTTATATCAACTCAAGTTGAGTCTGATTTTTTCTTGGATGAATAAGGCGGCTGGTTTCCATATTTTCCACGCCGCCGCCCTTTTTAAAAGAGGTGAGGCATCATGAGTGATTATCCCGAACTAATGTCTGCCGCAGAAGCAGCAAAACTTTTTGGAGTAAATAAAAAAACCATCCTTCGGTGGATCGATAGCATTAAGGGTTTTCCCATCCCGGTAACACCTGAAGGCGCTAACGTGAAATTTATCAAACAAGAGATGCTCGATTATTTCTACCGGGGCCGCGATAACAAATAGGTGAGTTTATGTATCAGTTTTCCGAAAATGTACCCAAATACATTAACGCTTATCGTTTCATTGTCTGGAATGGATTACACGGCGTAACTGAGCTGGATCTTCTGGATGAATGCCACGTCATTTCAGGCCGTAATTACCTGACAGAAATCGAAAGAGAAGCGCATATTACTTTACGTCGCCGCAAATTCGATAATGTATACGGTGGACAACATAGCCGTTATTACATCGAATGCCAGGAAGACATGCTAAAGGCTATTAATCTCGCAAACCGAAAATATTCCGGCGCATTCACTAAGGCCGATATTATCGAACTGAAACGCATGTACCCGAAACGCACCATCGCCGCTAAGGTTGACCAGTGCCGCCGCCGCCTCACCCGCGCTGTGATGCGCCTTGTCAGTTGCCGCCGTAGTGGTCGCCGTTCTCACTGGGGTGAGCGTGGCGCGTGATGAGAATAGGAGAAAATTAACCAACAACTACAGCCGACAAAATATAGATTTCACGTAGCGTCACTTAAACCAGTATTTAAAATTCACATTTAAGAGGTTATTTATCATGAACACTTATTTCGACCGTATGCCAAAATTTAAACCATCGCAGGAGGCTTTAGATAAACGCGCATTTGACGAAGAAATGAATAAATCGGCGGAGCAGATTATTGATCTTATTCCTGACTTGCTTATGGATATTCTAGACGGTGAAGCGGAACGCCTTGCTGATTTGGTCCCGCCAGCAATGGCTCAACCCGATCCGGTTACAAGGGAAGTTTTCGATGAAAAGGCATGTCGCCGTTTCCTTGCCGGGAAGGTGGCAAATAAATTGGGCCGTGGCCTCAACTGGCTGAATAAATAAGATCACCGGACACCAAATTATGAAAGACGAAATTCAAAAACTTGTTGAACAGGTCCAGATATTGGAACAGGCCGCCGCCGATAAAATGCCGGGCGCTGAAAAAGCGGCGCTACATAAACGCGCGGCAGAAATCAAAATGGAAATAATCAAATTGCTACCGAAACAGGGCCAACAACCGGAAAGTAAAACTCCTGGGCTTGATTATTTTGACCAGAATCTCGATCCAGCATTTGGCAATTATTTTTCCGGGGATTATCTGACGAAAGAGCAAAGGGATTATTTCACGGTACAAGCGCCGGACAATATGCCAGAAGCGCGTCAGAGCACTGAAACGCCTAAGAGCTATGAAATGGACGCCGACGTGAGAAAACGCATTTTAAACGCTATTGGTATTCCGTGTTAGGCAGAGAAAACCCGCCAATGCGGTGGGCGATCTCAACAATGCGACCAATGAACATGAGTAGGTGACGCTAAAAGAAATGTTCCCTTCAATTGTATCGCGGTCGCCACACGATTTCAGAAATGGAGAAAACAAAATGCTGGCATTACGTGTAGTTTTTGGTATCGCCCGTACCGTCGCAGAACGCGTGTCAGACCTGAAACACTCACCACTGAGCGAACAGCCGCTAAAACGCCAGATGTTACGGTTATGGGCTGAATACTCGCTAGGTACTATCAACCGCCTGATAGCCGGAAAACTGAAGGATGGGTCCAGCCTCCATGAATGTAGCCCGGACGAGAAGGAATTCGTGAAGCGCCTGAAATTAATCCGCGCCGATATTCACTCACAACTGGCTTCAGTAGGTTGCGACCTGGAGGACTAAGGAATGAGCAAAGTTATCTTACATACCAACCACGGCGACATCGCCATCCAGCTATATGGCGACCAGGTGCCCGGAACGGTTGAAAACTTCCTGGGCTACTGCCGCGCCGGGTTTTATGACGGAACCATCTTTCACCGGGTAATCCCCGGATTCGTGATTCAAGGCGGCGGCTACAAGTCTGAAATGGTGGAATTAGCCACCAACGAGCCGGTTCAGAACGAAGCGAAGGCGGGAGCGAAGAATAAGCGCGGTACAGTGGCAATGGCCCGCACACAGCAGCCACATAGCGCTACCAGTCAGTTTTTTATTAACCTGGCTGATAACGATTTTCTGAACTTCTCTGGCGAAAGCCTACAAGGCTGGGGTTATTGCGTGTTCGGTGAAGTGGTGGACGGGATGGACGTGGTCGACGCTATCGCCGCCGTGAAAACCAGATCATGCGCCTGCCACAAAGACGTCCCTGCTGAGGATGTGACCATCATTAACGTTGAGATTGAGGAATAAGACATGAAACAAGAATTTTTGACCGTGGCGACACAATCAGCAGACGTACGCCCGGAAGCTGAGCTGAACCGCGCAGAACGCATCAAAGCAGCCTTAATAGCCATCAAGGCGGAATTATTTAACCTATCGGAAGAAGACTTGCTACAGCTTCAACAGGACGTAAACGCCGCCGTACAGAAGCGCAATCAGGTCAGTGAAGAGAACAAAGTGGCTGAGGCTGGATTAAAAGTCCATCAGCATCATCAGGCCAATGTGCCATCGTGGAACGACTACTTCTAAGAAGGGGAAAAATTATGGAACTGAAAGACCGCATTATTCAGACCAAATGCGAAAGCGATCCGGTATTCCGTGAGCGTTACCTACGCGCCCAGGTCAAACCGCTGGCTGAAGTTCAGGACTTAATGCGTCGTGGTTGTAGTGACCCATTGGCACAGGAGAAAGCACGACAGGCCATCATTGACGCCGTTGACCTGTTACTTCTTCACCCGGAAGCGGCACATCACCTTATGGCAGTAGTAAGAGCGGCCCATGAAATCGCCCGTGAGCCAGTGCCGAAAGCATCAGAGCCGTTAAATATTTTTGACCTCGATCAGCAGATTGAAGACGAATTTTGATGCCATTTCATTGAAATTTCACCAAAACAGGGGGTTTTCGCCCCCTTAAACAACAAAACAGGAGCAAAACATTGACGTAAGAGAGAGGTTTCTATGAGTGAAGATCTGCCGCAAACGCCCGCCAGAAGCGATTTATCACCCAGCAAAGGGGTAGCTGGACGAAAAACAAAATATAACGACCGCATAGCACAACAGATTTGCTTATATGTCGCGCAGAACATGTCGCTGAGGGAGATTTCACGCCAGCCGGGGATGCCTCATTGGGACACGCTCAAGATCTGGATGCTACAGCACCCTGAGCTACGTCAGACAATCGAGGCTATCCGCTGGTTAAACGGCACGGAATACATCGCCGAGGCGCTGGAGTGCTACAAAGATGTTGAGCCTGACAGCGAAGACTTTCCGGCCCAGCTGGCACTTGCTAAAGCGAAAGCTGCCACGATGCTGACCGCAGCCAGGTTGATGGAACTACGTAAACCACCACGCCAGATACTGGAGAACGAAGATGATTTATCGTGATGAAGACAAGGGAAAACGCACGCGCCTTGAAGACGGTTACCGCTCGCTGGAGAACAAGAAATTCCAGGACTACACAGATGAAGACATGCGGAAACTTGGCACTATTGACGTGGCGCTGGAACTGTACAGCACCAACTACGAACAGGGATCGCAGATGGCCCTGCTTGAACTGGCTGACAAAATCAATAATCACGAAGTAGCTATCATAGACAACTGCCTCTGTATGCGCCGCATCGCGCCACCATTGCCAGGCATGATTCACAATAAGGCCGTGCTGACCGATCCGGCATTCGCCTACATGTGGACCGGATTCGTTAAAGTTATCGCCGTCCACTCACTGAGCTACAAAGACACATTCAAATCAACCGACCGCGCCCGGTACTGGCGCATTGTGCGCGACCACGAGAAGCGCCTGAATGAAGATCTGCCAGTCGGTGGCTATGATGCCGTTGACCTCCAGGGTATCGCCCTGAGCAATCTCCTTGCTCGACCGGACTACAGCGACAACCCTCACGCCGATTGCGAAGGGATGTTTGTACCGGAAGATTACGTACCAGTGCCACCGGAACAAGTGGACTGATAATTTCCCACCATATACGCGCGAAGCCTACGCCAGGGGTTTTCAGACTGGCGGCCCCTTCCTAACTCATTGAATATAAAGCAAAGCTCATTTTTGCGCTTTGCGAACCATTATCATTAACCCGCCATAAACGCGCCTGCTTAAAAATTCCTTCAGAACTGCCCTGCCAATTTTCTATTTTTCGCGTAGAAGCGCCTATATCCCCGCTACCGGATACACGCCCGCTACCGGATAAACAAAGGCCCAGGCAGTAGCGACTACCCGAGCCTTTCTCACAATCCCCGCCGATATTATAACCGCCATTCCCTGGTTTTATCATTTGTTGCCTAACCTGCCATTTGTAGACAAATCCCATCACATCTAAATCACCAACCAATAAATTGACCTAAATCATTTTATCCATCGCTTAACCAAGTGTATTTTGTAGTCAAACGAGAGATGACAAGGTTTAGCAACAAAAGGAGGTGAAATCATGAAGCGGTGGGAAGTGATTTTACTGATAGTGATGATGCTGGTGATGACCTTCGAATTCTGAGAAGTGATGCTATGAAACGCAACTACCCGACATGGGTCTTTGAACTATACGAAGAGTAAGAGAGGTGTATCATGAAAAGAGAGCAAGTTTTAGCAGCGGCGGCGTTGATGATTAACCAGCAATGGGCGCATCTCGATGATCTTCTTTGCCATGAAAACGCTGAGAATCATGATCTTCTTGATGCGATAGATGACTTAAGAGGGGCGCTTATTCTGTTAGAAGCGTATCTGGACAAGCGGAAAGGCTTACCGCCAGTCAAACAACAGAAGCACAAAGCTGATGACTTGCTGGAATGGCTGAAAGAACATAACGGCTTCGATGGCGACGCTACCGCGCTGGCGAAAGCATGGAAACCGGATGACGCACCGGGAAGAACTACAACGGTGCTATTGCTCAAGCAACTGAAAGACGCGGGCCATATTAAAATCATTCGCCACGGCCCGCATGGAGTAGAAATAAGACTTAATTAACACCACAGCCCGGCCCCGCGCCGGGTTTTTTGATCCCTGTTAACTTCCCCGCCGAAGCCACTACCCACCCCGCAATTTTGTTGATAAATTATAAAGCAATAGGTTTAGCAACAAATTGAGGTAATGTATGGAATACATGGATTGGGTTGAGTTAGGCATGAACAAGCGCGCTCGCAAGATGACGCGGCAAGATGTCGCTGAGGCAATGGGCTTCAAAGGCAAAGGCGCTGCTAGCCACAAGTTTAAAGGGCGTCGCGATACAACAAACAAGACCGCTGATGATGTGTTTAAAATGCTCGCCACAGTCGGTTGGCAAGCTGTCATCTTCGATAGCAACGGGAAGATCGTAATGGGTACGGCGCACGTTGATAGCCCGGACGGCATGGAACAAAAATTTATCAAGCGTTGCGAAGAACTAGCCAGAGAAAACGAGGTGCTAAAGGCTGAGATCGATATGTTGAAAAACCAGCTAAACAACAAAAGCGATATTGTAGACAAACCAGTTAATCAACAAATCGAGACTAAGAGCGACGCTATTGTAGGAGAACCAGTAATGACGGACTTAAGCAACAAAAGCAACATCGTAAAAGAACCAGTTAAACAACAAAAAGCGGCAGGCGGACGTCCGGCACGATTCAAAGTAGAACAGCTTGAGCAATGGCTTAAGGAGCAAGGCGGATACAAAGGGACTATCGACGAGTTGGCGCTACATGCGTTCGGCAAGGTCGGCAAAGATGGTAAGCTACATGGCGCACCTGGTCGCCACTGGATGTACAAGGCGTTAGCAAAGCTGGAGGATGAAGGGAAGATCGTCAAAGAGGCAGCGACAAGGAGCGGGATTAATATTGTTGCTTAACCCTTAAAGTCAACGATTAACTACAAAACCAGCCATCAAACGAAGCCCAGCCATAGCGCTGGGTTTTTTATTGATATTCACAAGGCATTGTCGCGTCACAAAACAAATTTGATACATATCAATGATATTAACGCAGCGTTTTGATAACCATTCAGTTAAGAATCGCAACAACTAAAGGAGGTGATAAAGGCTGGCGAGCCGTTGCCCTATGGCAGCAAAACGGGAGCAACAACATGTTTGACTTGGTACAGGTTGATAGCGAGTGGCGTATCCGCAGTGATGAATTGTTGGAGTTAATCAACCAGATCCGCAAGGCGGAAGGGTTAAATGAACTCAAGAACGACAGATTCAACGCGAAGATCAGGGATGAATTGGAGGGCGAATTCTTGGAAGCGCATAAAATGCGCGTCCAAGCTGACGGTAAAGCCGCAAACTTCAGGAAAGAAAAAGAGGTTTACTCACTTACTGGCAACCAGGCATTAAGAATGGGAATGCGTGAAACTAAGCGCATTAGGGCGAAAGTGGTAGAACGAATCCAGCAATTGCGACTGGAGGTATCGCAACTTAAGCTGATTCAACAATGCGGGCAAATGGCGGATCGAGCATTGGAACTGGCTAACGATGGAAAGCTAAAAGACGCGGCAAACCTGATCGTACTGGCGGAGCGGCAATACAAGCCAATATCTAGCCAGGCTGGTGTCAACCTGAATTCGTGTAAGCCATCAAAGCGAAAAATTAAAAGCACTGGTAAATACATTGGCAGTTTGCTTCAAATCAACTTGTTCCCTGAGTGATAGTTCACCCGGCCCCGCGCCGGGTTTTCTGCTATACAGACCAATAACCCCGACCGGATACACAGTCGGATATAATCCCGCTAACACCACGCCACCCCGCACCACTCCTGATAACTACCGTATTCAGGAAGGAAATGCGAGTGATTTCACCGTCACCGGCACAACCGATCCGCCAAAA
>ENA-UOZF01000467-UOZF01000467.1-food-metagenome-genome-assembly--contig:-NODE-467-length-10741-cov-4.721505_pt1 | contig 10741 bp, 7 predicted proteins | sample MGYA00249869_ERZ772725 | MGnify/ENA primary metagenome ERZ772725 (study PRJEB29005, sample SAMN08379455) | food metagenome | isolation source: cheese spiked with Escherichia coli O103 | study: EMG produced... | reverse complement strand
TGTGCCCGTTCCAGGCGATCTCGTTTTTGTCTCTTCATGCCTCGTTTCCCTCATTCTTTGATCTGGTGGAAAAGAAAACAATGGTCACTTAATACGCAACCACGGTTAACGAATACCGCGAATCAAGGATAGCGTCAATGCGCAAAATTCACGCCACTGTCATATTTGTGAGCTACAAGAAAGTTCGTTTGTACAAAAACTGTGAACCAGCACAAGTAACAATCTGATGAAACAAACAAAAAAGCCGCTGCGATTTTCGTTCTCGCAGCGGCTTTTTACTCTTATGAATTTTACTTATGGCAGGCGGTTTAGCTCGCTGGCAATTGCGGTTGCTTCCTGAGTCCAGGCCTGAGCTAAGGTTTTCACCATCGCGTCGTAGCCATCCTCTTGCTGCTTAAGCTCAATATGGAACGGCCGCTTGATCAGCTGCCCCTGATGCTTCAACAGCCACTCGCCGCTGACGATTACCCGGCCATCGTAACGACCGTGAAAACCACTAACGGAGACGTTCAGCGTATCCTGCTCGCTACCCAGCGGTTGAGAAGCGACAACCCATCCCGGTAGCTGGTTGCTAAGGTTCGCCACCAGCGTCGTTCTCAGCTGTTGATCGAGCGGGCTAGCCCACAGATTGTTGTTGGCAATCACATACTGGACATCGGTGGTCTGATAAACCACCCCGTTACCGGCCAGATAATCTGGAATGCTCACCTGCTCGACCCACAGCAAATTTTTGCTTTGGTGGGCGGCGCTTTGCGCGCCTCCCTGCGCCACCGGAAGCTGATAGTAAGTTTTACTGTCGCCGCCGCTGCTGCATGCCGTCAGCGCGCAAACCGCCGCCGCTATTAGCCATTTCTTCATTATTTCGCTCCCTTCGGCTGTGGATCTTTTTTATCCTTCGCCTCAAATACCAGCGCATTGCTCTTATCATTGAGCGTTTTCAGTACCGGCTGCAGTTCACGAAGAACCTGATCGAGACGCTGCATATCCGCAACCATCTTATTGTATGCCGCCGATCCCGGCTGGAAGCCCTGCATACTACGATTAAGTTCACGCAACGTATTCTGCATATCGCCCGGTAGCTGCTGCATCGACTGACTTGACGTTATCTTGTTCAGACTATCCAGCGTCGCCTGTACGTGCTGCATCGTTTTTTCACTTTGCGCCAGCGTACTGGTTGCCTGCTCCAGCAGCGGGTTAATGGGCAGATTATTAATCTTATCCAGCGCGTCCATCAGGCGCTGCTGAATCTGCGCCAGGCCACCGCTCACGGTTGGAATAATCGGATAACCGCCAAACTCCTGGAACTTGCCGCGCGCTGGCGCTTTCGGGTAGAAGTCGAGATCGATATACAGCGCTCCGGTGACCAGGTTACCGGTTTTAAGTGAACCACGCAGTCCACGGTTCATCAGATCATCGATATGCTTACGAATGTCAGGATCGGCGCCTAATTGATTGATCAGGCGTTCAGGCTCAATCCGCACTTCGACCGGAATACGATAGTCGTCGTTTAAGTTCTGCTTCAGGCCAGGGATAAAGAACGGTACTTTACCCACGGTCCCAAGGCGGATACCGCGGAACTCAACCGGCGCGCCGGGCTGCAGACCGCGAATCGAATCTTTAAAGAACATTACGTAGTCAATATGCTGAGTAAACACCGAATCCTGAATGCTGCGCTGATCGTCAAACAGATGATATTCGGTTTTATTCGCCACCGGCTCACCTAGCGGCAGCCCTTCGGGAATATCAAAGCTGACGCCGCCGCCAAACAGGGTCGACAGCGATCCCATTTCAACGCGCATACCCGCAGCGGTTAGATCTACCGCAATACCGCTATCCTTCCAGAAGCGTACGTTATTGGTTACCAGCCGATCGTTAGGCGCGCTGATAAACAGTTGATAAGTAATGTTCCGTTTTTGCGCATCGAAGGTGCTGGTTTCAACTGAACCTACGCGATAGCCGCGGAAAAGCACCGGATCGCCGGGAGAAAGCTGACCCGCTTTACTGCTTTCCAGCAGGATACGAATACCTTTTGCATCAGGGGATGCCAACGGCGGTGAATCCAACAGCGGGTACTGCGCCGGGACAGAACCTTTGGTACCCGGCTGCAGTTCGATATAGGCGCCGGATAGCAACGTCCCCAGACCGCTAATCCCTTCACGACCTACCTGCGGTTTAACCACCCAAAATACCGAATCCTGGTGCAGCAGTTTTTCCATGCCTGAATTCAACCGGGCTTTAACTTCCACGTGGGTCAGGTCATCCGTCAGCGTTGCGCTTTCAATCACGCCGACATCAACGCTGCGGCTTTTGATCCGGGTTTTCCCCCCTTCAATTCCCTCTGCGTTAGTCGTAATCAGGGTCACTTCCGGCCCCTGGTGACTATAGTGATAAAAAAGAATCCAGGCGCCAATGAGCGCCGTTACTATCGGGAAGATCCACACCGGTGACCAGTTTTTCACCTTTTGCACCTTCGCTTCTCCGCTCTTATTTTCCATGCTGCAGTCTTTCCTCACGGCTTGAATCTGGCTCACGATCCCACAATAAACGAGGGTCAAACGTCATGGCCGAAAACATTGTCATTACTACGACCAGCGCAAACATCACTGCTCCTATCGCCGGATAGATATTCATTAATCCACCAATGCGTACCAGAGCGGAGAGGACTGCGATAACAAACACATCAATCATTGACCAGCGGCCAACAAACTCGACGACTTCATAGATCAGATGCATGCGCTCCGAGTCGCGCTCTCCGTTGCCGCTGGTGTTCCAGCATAGCCAGCCAATGGCAATCATCTTTAACGTCGGCACCATAATACTGGCGATAAATATCACCATAGCGACCGGATACGATCCTTCACTCCACAGCAGGATCACCCCCGCCATAATAGTTGAGGGCATTTTATCGCCCAGCAGGTCGGTAATCATGATCGGCAAAATATTGGCGGGCATGTAGAGGATCAACGAAGTCACCAGCAGCGCCAGCGTCCACTGCAGGCTGTTTTTACGCCGGGCGGTTCCCCTGGTACGGCAGCGCGGACAAACGGCCTCATCCATAGGCAATACCGCCGTGCAGCATGAACACGAGCGTAGCCCCTGACGCAGACCGGAAACGCCGACTTTTAGCGGCTGTTTAATCGGCGGCATTGGCGCAATGTCATCCCATAACCAGCGGCGATCCACGCACTGGAACGTCCGCAGCTGTAACAGGCAGAACATACACCAGGGAATAAAACTCAGGCCAATGCCGATATCGCCGTAGGCCATCAGCTTAACGAAGCTGACCAGTACCCCGGCGAGGAAGATCTCCGCCATCCCCCAGGTTTTAAGGTGAAACAGGATCCGCGCCAGGAAGGCTTTCAGCCCGGAAGGCATGCCCACCCGGTTGACCAGCAGCAGTATCGTGACCAGGCAGAAAGCCGGCACCAGCTGTACGAACAGTAAAAAGAAAGTCCCGAGGCTGGCGTAATCCTCGGTAAACAGCACATTTGGAATTTCCAGTAGCTCAATTTCGCTGCTGATCCCCCCAACCTTCATATAGATAAAGGGGAAAAGATTGGCCAGCAGCAGCATGAACAACGCGACCAGCGCGTAGGCTGTGGGACGCTGCCGGGGCGCGTCCCATGACGTTGTTAATGTCGTTCCGCAACGCGGACACGTAGCTTTCTGGCGATGCTCCAGCTGCGGCAAAGCCACCAGCAGATCACATTGTCGACACAGGATATGCCGCGCAGCATGATGATGATCGCACATGAAAACTCCTCAGCTTATGCGCCGTTTTTTAATCCTTCGAGATATTCCCAGCGTTCGAAGGCGGTTTCCAGCGCCTGCTCCGCTTCACTCAGCTGCGCAAGCACCTGCTGCGTATGGTCATGCGATTGCCCAAAGAAAGAAGGGTCGGCAACCTGCTCCTGCAACTTCTGCAGCCGGGCTTCCAGCTCTTCCAGTTTCTGCGGCAGCTGCTCCAGCTCGCGCTGCAGGTTATAGCTTAGTTTGCTGGCAGCGCGTTTGACACTTTCTGCTTTCGGTTGAGCAACTTCAACAGACTTTTTAGAAACCGACTGCTTTTTCGCCAGATACTGGGCCTGCTGACCGCGGGCGTCATGATAGCCGCCGACGTATTGACCAATTTGTCCCGCGCCTTCGAAGATCCAACACTCCGTAACCGTGTTATCAACAAACTGACGGTCGTGGCTCACCAGCATCACGGTTCCCTGATAGCCGTCAACCAGCTCTTCCAGCAGTTCCAGGGTTTCGACATCCAGATCGTTTGTCGGTTCATCGAGAATCAACAGGTTGCTGGGCTTGAGGAACAGACGCGCCAGCAGCAGACGGTTACGCTCACCGCCCGACAGCGCGCGCACCGGCGTCATCGCGCGTTTTGGATGGAACATAAAGTCCTGCAGATAGCCCAGGACGTGGCGCGGCTTGCCGTTCACCATCACTTCCTGTTTACCTTCCGCGAGGTTATCCATCACCGTTTTATCCGGATCAAGTTCCGCGCGATGCTGGTCGAAGTAAGCGACCTCCAGCTTGGTACCCACGTGAATGCGTCCGCTATCCGCCTGCAGCTGACCAAGCATCAGCTTCAGCAGCGTGGTTTTCCCGCAGCCGTTGGGGCCAATCAGCGCAATTTTGTCGCCGCGCTGGATTTGGGCGGTGAAATCTTTCACCAGCACCTTGCCATCAACCTGGTAGTTGACGTTCTCCATTTCGAACACGATCTTGCCCGAACGCGCGGCCTCTTCGACCTGCATCTTCGCGCTGCCCATCACTTCACGGCGCTCACCGCGCTCGCGACGCATGGCTTTTAACGCCCGTACGCGCCCTTCGTTACGGGTACGACGCGCTTTGATCCCCTGGCGGATCCACACTTCTTCCTGCGCCAGCTTGCGATCGAACTCCGCGTTCTGCAATTCTTCCACGCGCAGCGCTTCTTCTTTATCCAGCAGATACTGATCGTAGTTACCTGGATAGGTCACCAGCTTGCCGCGATCGAGATCGACGATTCGCGTCGCCATATTGCGGATAAAGGAACGGTCGTGCGAAATAAAAATAATGGTGCCTTTGAACATCTTCAGGAAACCTTCCAGCCAGTCGATAGTTTCAATATCGAGGTGGTTGGTCGGCTCATCGAGCAGCAGCACGCGCGGCCCGCTGACCAGCGCGCGGCCCAGGGCCGCTTTACGCAGCCAGCCGCCGGAAAGCGAGGAGAGCTCGGCGTTAGGATCGAGATTGAGCTGTTCCAGCACTTCATTAATGCGGCTATCGAGCTGCCACAGGCCTAAATTATCCAGTTGCTCCTGCAGACGCGCCAGTTCGTTCAGATTCTTATCACTCGGATCGGTCATCACCAGCTGCGAAACATCGTGATAACCCTTGAGGTAAGCCGCTTGTTCCGCAATCCCTTCGGCCACAAAGTCGTAAACGGTGCCGGTAACATTACGCGGCGGATCCTGCTGTAAACGTGCCACAACCAGATCCAGTTCATAGATAATGCGCCCGTCATCGAGACCCTGTTCACGATTGAGGATCTTCATCAGGGTCGATTTACCCGCACCGTTGCGTCCAACCAGGCAGACGCGTTCGTTATCTTCGATATGCAGTTCAGCATTATCCAGCAGCGGCGCATCGCTGAAAGAGAGCCAGGCGCCGTGCATACTAATTAAAGACATTCTTTATTCCTTTCAGGCTGCGGTAATCAGCCAGCAGTTGTGAATCTGACGGTTACGGGCAAAATCCTGAGACAGCGTTTTTTGCGTGATCTCCTGCGCCTTCAGGCCCAGCTGCGCCAGCCCGTCATGATCCATACGGAAACCGCGTTTGTTGTTCGAGAACATAATCGTGCCGCCTTTACGCAGCAGACGTTTTAAATCGGTCATCAGACGCAAATGGTCGCGCTGAACGTCAAACGCATCATCCATACGCTTGGAGTTGGAGAAGGTTGGCGGATCGATAAAGATCAGATCGAACTGTTCGGTCGTCTCACGCAGCCAGCCCAGCACATCGGCCTGCATCAGGCGATGCGCGCGGCCGGTTAAGCCATTGAGGCGCAGGTTACGTTCAGCCCATTCAAGATAGGTACGGGACATATCGACCGTCGTCGTGGAGCGCGCGCCGCCAAGGCCGGCGTGAACGCTGGCGCTGCCGGTGTAGGAGAACAGGTTGAGGAAATCTTTGCCTTTGCTCATCTGCCCCAGCATGCGGCGAGCGATACGGTGGTCGAGGAACAGGCCGGTATCCAGGTAATCGGTCAGGTTGACCCACAGACGCGCATTATACTCCTGCACCTCAATGAATTCGCCTTTCTCGCCCATTTTCTGATACTGGTTTTTACCTTTCTGCCGCTCGCGGGTTTTCAGCACCAGCTTGTTCGGCGCAATCCCCAGTACCGCAATGGTGGCGGCAATAATATCAAATAAGCGCTGGCGGGCTTTATGCGCGTCAACGGTTTTCGGCGGCGCGTACTCCTGCACCACCACCCAATCGGCGTAGCGGTCGATGGCGACGTTATACTCCGGGAGGTCGGCATCATACAGGCGATAGCATTCAATACCTTCCTGACGCGCCCACTTCTCGTATTTTTTCAGGTTCTTGCGCAGGCGGTTGGCGAAATCTTCCGCCAGCATCGCGGTTTGGCCGCCTTCGTTTTCTGCAAGATGGTAGTTCTTCTGGACGCAGTCGAGCGGGCCATTTTTCGCTTTAAACTGTTTATCAGCACGAAGCTGCAGGCAGCTCAGCAGATCCGGCGAGGCGCTAAACAGCGACAGGTTCCAGCCGCCAAACTGGTTCTTCATAATCCGCCCCAGCAGGCTATGCAGGGCAATCAGCGCCGGTTCACTCTCCAGACGCTCGCCGTACGGCGGGTTGCTTATAACCGTGCCGTAAGGGCCCTTCGGCAGCGGATTGCTCAACTGGGCGACATCTTTCACTTCGAAGGTAATCAGTTCGCCAATACCGGCGCGGCGGGCGTTACGCTGCGCGCGTTCGATAACGCGGGCGTCAACGTCGGAACCGTAAAAGCGCGACTCATACGCCGCCAGTCCCTGCCGGGCGCGGGTTTGCGCTTCGGCTTTCACTTCTTTCCAGATAGCATCGTCATGCTGCGCCCAGCCGCCAAAACCCCAATGACCGCGGTGTAAACCCGGCGCACGATCGGTGGCCAGCATCGCCGCTTCAATCAGCAGCGTACCGGATCCGCACATCGGATCGAGCAGCGGCGTACCCGTGGCCCAGCCGGAACGCATCACTATCGCCGCGGCCAGGTTTTCTTTGATTGGCGCCATGCCGGTCCCGTCGCGGTAGCCGCGCAGGTGCAGGCCCTCGCCGCTGAGATCCAGGGAAATATGCGCGGTCTCTTTATTTAGCCAGACGTTAATACGCAGATCGGGGTTTTCGCGATCGACGTTGGGACGCGGCAGGTTCTTACGCGTAAAGCTGTCGACGATGGCGTCTTTAACCTTCAACGCCCCGTACTGGCTGTTACGAATCTCTTCGTTCAGCCCGCTAAAGTGCACGGCAAAAGTGGCATCCTGGCTGAAAATCTCGGTCCATGGAATAGCCTGTACGCCAAGATACAGATCCAGGTCGCTGTAGACGCTGCACTGCCCCAGCGGCAGCATAATCCGCGAAGCCAGCCGGCTCCACATCAGGCTTTGATACAGCAACCGCGTATCTCCCTGAAAATGGACCCCGCCCTGGACCAACTGGCAGTCCATCGCGCCCAGTCCTTCCAGTTCAGTTTTTAACAGCTCTTCCAGCCCACGGGCCGTACTGGCAAACAGAGAATTCATATCGTCACTTTTACTAAAAGAAAATTGGTGCGCATTATAGCCAATATGCGCCCCATGTCATAAAGTTAAAGGCTTATTTTTAAAGCCAGGGGCAGCGTATGGTCACCCTTTCGCGTCTTTTTATTCATCCCGTCAAATCAATGCGGGGAATTGGCCTGAGCCACGCTTATGCAGACATCAGCGGGCTGGCCTTCGATCGTATATTTATGGTGACGGAAACCGATGGCACCTTCATCACCGCCCGTCAGTTTCCGCAAATGGTCAAGTTTATTCCGGCGCCGCTCCATGATGGTCTGCATCTGACCGCGCCGGACGGCAGCAGCGCGGTGGTCCGCTTCAGCGATTTCTCGACGCAGCAGGAGCCTACCGAAGTCTGGGGCAACCACTTTACCGCCCTGATTGCCCCGTCCGCGGTCAACCAGTGGCTAAGCGGGTTCTTTAACCGCAACGTTCAGCTCCGCTGGCTGGGGCCGCAGCTTAGCCGCAGGGTGCAACGCCACGATGCCGTTCCCCTCTCCTTCGCCGACGGTTTTCCCTATCTGCTGGCCAATGAGGCTTCACTACGCGATTTGCAAAAACGTTGTCCGGCCAGCGTAAGCATAGAACAGTTTCGCCCGAATCTTCTGGTGACCGGCGCGGCCGCCTGGGAGGAGGATACGTGGAAAGTGGTACGCATTGGCGAGGTCGTTTTTGATGTCGCTAAACCGTGCAGCCGCTGCGTATTGACCACCGTCAGCCCGGAGCGCGGGCAAAAGCATCCTGCCGGCGAGCCCTTAAGCACGCTACAGCGTTTCCGCACGGCGCTGGACAACGGCGATGTCGATTTCGGCCAGAACCTGATCGCGCGAAACAGCGGCGTAATCCGCGTTGGCGATGAGTTAGAAGTACTGGCCCGCGGCCCGGCGAAGGCCTACGGCGCAGGCGATAGTGACGATACGCCGGCACCTGAAGCGCAGCAGAACGCGACGGTGGAAATAGCGTGGCAGGGAGTGAGTTTTACCGGTAATAATCAGCAAATCCTGCTGGAGCAGCTGGAACAACAGGGAATTCGCATTCCTTACTCCTGTCGGGCAGGAATCTGCGGCAGCTGCCGCATCCGGCTGGAAGAAGGGGAAGTCAGCGCGCTGAAGAAAAACGCGGTAGCCGCCGATGGCACTATTCTGTGCTGTAGCTGCGTACCGAAAACCGCGGTGAGGCTGGCGCCTTAAACCGCCTGGCCCAGGCTGTAGCTGGCGACACCTGGCGCTGGCTGCAGTCTGTCATTCATAATTTTAATCACGTCGCCCAGCTGCATCACGCGGCCGGCAAGCGTCAATCCGGGCTGCGCTAACAGGCATAGCGCGGCGTTTTCGCCGGGTTCAACCACCAGCAGATTGACCTGCTGGCCGGTATCGCTGAGCCATGCGCTGGCGGCATCGCCAACGCCGGGCTGCCAGCTTTCTTCATGAGTATTGAAGTGCCAGCTTTTCGGCATTTGCGGTTTGAGAAAACGAATGGCGACCAGCGCATTAAGTACTAATTCTGCGCGCTGTTCTTTTGTTAATTCGAGGTCGCGGCATTTTTCTTCAAATGAGAAATAGAGCGCAGCGTCATCAACGCAAAATCCGGAAGGCGCGAAGGCGTCGGGCGTCAACATCCGTCGGGCAAAACGCGACCTGAATAACATGCCATTGGCCAGATCGAGCATCATACGGTCATGCTCTTCATCGTAATACCAGCGCCAGTTATCGTCAGGTTTGATCCGCATTTCTACCCCCGTCCTCTTCCACTTCCATCTGTAATAAACAGGTAAACTGCTACAGAATATTTCCAAAATTAAGAAAAGACTAAAATGTTTAAATAAGCAACAATGAAGGAATATAAAACAACCAGGGCTATAAATAAAGCCCTGGTGAAGTATCAGAAGGGGAAAAGATTAGATATGGGTAACAATTTCTTTAATCAGCGGCGGACCTTTAAAAATAAATCCGGAATAAATCTGCACCAGCGTCGCTCCGGCGGCTATCTTTTCCCGGGCGGCAATCACCGAGTCAATACCGCCGACTCCGATAATGGGCAGACGGCCATTTAATTCCGCAGACAGCATACGGATAATTTCCGTACTCTTTAGCTGCAACGGACGTCCGCTAAGCCCACCGGTTTCATCACAATGTTTCATCCCCTGTACCAGCGATCGATCCAAAGTTGTATTGGTGGCAATCACGCCATCTATATTATGCCGGACTAAACTGTCCGCCACCTGGATCAATTCTTCGACGGAAAGATCCGGGGCGATCTTCACGGCCACAGGAACATATTTCTGATGCTTCTCTTGTAGCTCACGTTGCTTATTTTTAATACCAGAGAGCAAATCATCCAGCGCGTCTCCGTATTGTAAAGTACGCAAGCCTGGGGTATTCGGCGAAGAGATATTAATGGCGATATAGCCGGCATAAGCATAGATTTTTTCCATACAAATCAGATAATCATCTTTGCCTTGTTCTACCGGGGTATCTTTATTCTTGCCAATATTAATCCCCAGAATGCCGTCAAAATGCGCCTTTTTTACGTTCTCAACGAGGTTATCAACACCGTGGTTATTAAAGCCCATGCGGTTGATCAACCCTTCAGCATCGACCAGGCGGAAGATCCTTGGCTTATCGTTGCCCGGCTGCGGGCGTGGGGTCACGGTGCCAATTTCAATGGAACCAAAACCCATCGCGCCGAGCGCATCAATGCACTCGCCGTTTTTATCCAGCCCGGCGGCCAGGCCCAGCGGGTTCTTAAATGTGAGTCCCATACAGGTCACCGGTTTTGTCGGCACCTTCTGGCGAACCAACATTTCCAGTGGGGTACCCGAAACACGGCGTAATTGTTGAAAAGTGACTTCATGAGCGCGCTCAGGATCGACCTGAAAAAGGGCTTTACGAACGAAGGGGTAGTACATGAACTCTCCTGGATTCCCGGTG
>ENA-UOZF01000466-UOZF01000466.1-food-metagenome-genome-assembly--contig:-NODE-466-length-10750-cov-4.494624_pt1 | contig 10750 bp, 12 predicted proteins | sample MGYA00249869_ERZ772725 | MGnify/ENA primary metagenome ERZ772725 (study PRJEB29005, sample SAMN08379455) | food metagenome | isolation source: cheese spiked with Escherichia coli O103 | study: EMG produced... | reverse complement strand
ATTTATTCATTATACCCTCTCTTAAAAGTTGTCTCAGGAATCAGCTTACATCCAGGTAATCGCATCGCTGCATCACCGACAGAATTACTATTTGGAATATAAGTAGGGAAGAAATTCAACGCATCGTAAGTCCCTGTAATCCCCAATAATCCAGGAGCTTTACCAGGGTTATCCGTTCCCTTACCAATCTTAGTAGTTGCCCAAGCATTGATTAATGTACCTAAATTATTTTTACCCGTGCTATTAGAAGTAAAGTTATTGTCAAGATATGCCGGCGCATCATTATACCAACCATGTTTCTCATATCCGATAAACCGTTGCTTCATATCAATCCAATGCATTTTCCCCGCACTGTCTTTATATATCATCACTTTTTTATAATCAATGTAGTTATCTTTAATTAGACCATTTTCATCATATTTAAGGTTCGCGCCAGCAAGCGATCCATACTCATCTATAGCAGGCATATGCACTGTTTCACTTGAAACTCCAGGAATATAAACCGGGAAAGCATTGTAAGGATATGGAATTTCAATTTGGTCACCGTTGCCATCAACAGGGTTAGCTACATCTTCAATCGTTGTAACGTTGTTTTGACCAGATAAAGGAATCGAAAAGTCTGGATATTCACTGCCCGGATCAGTCAAATCTGAAAGCCAGTATCGTGGTTGAATAATCACCGATTTACTCGTGGTCGATTTAACGCTTTCCTTTTTCTCAGAAATACTTGAACTCGATTCTGAATCAGAACTCTTTGAACTCGACTTACTATCTGAGCTTGTTGAAGCACTGCTTGTCGATTGTGATTGCAACGAACTGGCTAAGCTTTCAGAAACTGAGCTCGCGCCTTCAATTGCGCTTCGTGGGTTCACAATCTTAGAAGTCGTGTTGGCTGTCACCGTCTCCTTATTCACAGCCACCGCTAATGCGCTACCAAATGACTGTACGATTGTAGTGGTTAAGAAAATAATTGCTAAAATTAGATGGACGACTCTCTTTTGCATATCAAATTTCCTCCCAGTTCTAATGCCTTTAAAACTTTGTTACATGATAATTTTTCGATATTTTGACTATGTTCATCAGGCATAACTTTGACGGTATCACTACTTCCCCCTAGGCTAGACTCCCAAGAATGCCTATGCAGGGGTGAATATTAGTCATCTAAACATCATTACCGAAGAACAATATGTAACGATATAAGAGGTTCACAACTCATGAGTTATGACCTACTATCATGGATTTTTTAAAGTCATTACGTCTAACTTAATTTTGCTTACAAATGTTGATATACCAGTAATTAAGCTGGATTCAGTCCAAAACAAAAAGCGTCTTCCAAACATTATTCGTTGGTGTCTGGAAGACGCTTTTTTAACCCTTATTGTCCTTTTTGGGTTGTTTCTGCGGTTATTGGCTCGATTTGGTATTCTTTTTCGATATTATGGGCTACTCGGTTGAAGCTTTTCATCATTTCGCGCCGGGTAACAATCCCTGTGAACTCCCCTTCATCCGAAATCACAGGCAGATAGGGGTGATCAACTAAGAGATGGAGCGTTTCTTCAATATCATATGGATCTCTAATCGTCACGACATCGGTTTGCATGACATCTTTAACGGTCAGCTTCCGCAAATTTTCGAAACTGAGGTTATTCAATCCGAGCATCGTCTCGGTAATTAACGGCATCGTCAACATCCCTTTGAACTTCGAATGGTTGTCTAAGACGGGAATGCTCGAATATTTCACCGTGGTTAGTAGAATAAACGCATGTTCCAAGGAGTTGCTTTCTTGAACACTCGCAACAACCTCACCGGGAATTAAGAAGTGTTCTTTATTTTCTAATAATAAGTTCGAAAATGCATCTGAAATCATCACTTGGCCTCCAATAAACTAATGCTACTTTTAGATTGTAACAAAGAGCAAACACAAAAGACCATCCATAGCTACTAAACTTTGGATTGTCTTTTGATTTCGGTGGGTTTATTTGTAATGTGTAACTGCGATACGGGTTCGAACCGACGATTGTAGTACTGGATTTGATATTGGTCAGGTGTGACGTCTACAACGGCGTATGTCCCTTTCAAGTCACGGAACTGCCCCCGTGGTTGGGCAATGCTGCCAGGGTTCAAGAGCAGCACACCTTCGTGCATTTCACAGGCCAATTGGTGTGTATGCCCATAGAACGCGAGATTAGCTTGGCTTTCTTGGGCCGCTAATAAAAGCCGCATTAAATCGCCATTTACACCATACAAGTGCCCGTGCGTTAAGAAGATTCGTTCATTTGCAACTGGGACAACAACTTGTGCTGGAAATTGACCATTGAAATCCATATTGCCTTGCACAACGGTCATTTGGTTAAACAAGGGATCATCGGTTGTTAATTCAGAATCCCCGCAATGTAACATGGTTACTGGTTGATCTTGATACTGCGCCACTAACTGCACGAGAATATCGCGATCACCATGACTATCACTCACAACAACAAAACGCATACTAAACAGTCCTTTCGGCGCCAAGGGGCGTTGTTTTTTTGAAACGTGCTTCTTCCGACATATTCTTCCGGCTAGCTACATCAGCCAAATCTAAACGTGATCCTGCCGTCGCACGCTAGTCTTTGATCCATTCTTTCCATTTATCTTCTAGGTTCTCAATTGCTTTTGCGCGGTGGCTGATTTTATTTTTTTGTTCCACCGTGAGTTGGGCCATCGTTGCATCTAATTCTGGCACGTAGAAAAGTGGGTCATAGCCGAAGCCGTTATCCCCACGAGGAATACCTAGAATTTGGCCCTTCACGTTACCTTCAACGACTAAATCTTCATCTGGTCGGTCTGGTTTAGCAAAAACCAATGTTGTATGGAAGGTTGCGGTCCGCTTTTCAGCAGGCACACCCGTTAATTCATAGAGCAACTTCGCGTTGTTGCCGGCATCGTTATGATCACCAGAGAAGCGTGCAGAATAAATTCCTGGACGACCACCTAGTTCATCAACCATTAGACCAGAATCATCTGCCAAGACAGGTAAGTGTAAGATCGCTGCAATTTGATCCGCCTTTAGGCGAGCATTTTCTTCAAATGTCGAACCATTTTCATCAATGTTTGGCAATTCTGGGTAATCTAATAATGTTTTGATTTGAATCCCTTCCGCTGCGAAGACGGATTCGAATTCGCGGGCCTTACCTGGATTCTTCGTGGCAATCACGATTGTTTGTTCATCGGTATCAGCCACTTGGATATTCGGTTGAACGGCGCGTTCAAAACTGGCTTGACGTTGATCATTGGTTCGCGTCACACCTTGGCTCGCACGTAAAATAAGTTCGTTGAATTCACTACTATTGACTGCTTGTTGTCCGCCGAGTTCAAGGGCGATGATTTGTTCCTGCGGTGTGGCCACCATCGTCACCAAGCTAGTCGCTAGGTCGCTTTCCGCGGCGTCTGGGTCACCGAGTGACTCACCAGCGACCATCGCTGCTGTGACGGCTGCAGCGACTTGTTTGGGGCCTTTGGCTTTTGGTAATAAGGATAATGCGCAATAAACAGCGTTGAAGAGTTCTGCTAATAAGCCGCCACCATCTTCAAGACAGGTTACGGTGATAGTGAGTGCTTCGGTTGCCAATAAGGGGCGTAATGTCGTTTGCAACCATTCTAATTGGTGCGCTGTTATGCCATTGCCATTGACTTGCAAGGAACCTTCTGTAGGTTGAACAGCAGCGAGCACTTTGGTATCACCGCGTTGCCATAGAACAGAAGCGGGTTGTTGCTTTAGAAAACGCCAAGTGACTTGCACTGGCCGTAAATCATTATCAGCACGATTATTCATTCGGACCATCGTTTTTTTCCTCCTTAATGATAACTTGTTGGGCTTCAAGGGTTGGGATTGCTAACCATTGACGCGCGATTGCTTCGAAATTGGTTACAGATCCGGTCGTATAGGTGTGTAGTTGCCCAGCTGTTGCATCGGCCACCAACTGATTGCGATCTTGTAATGCCTGAATCAAACTATCAACAGCGGCATGCGCGGGGTCAACCAGCGTGACTGCCGGTCCAACTGTCTTTTGAATCGCCGCGGTTAATAATGGGAAGTGGGTACAGCCGAGAATTAGCGTATCAATTCCCGTCCCGCTTAATGGCGCGAGGGTTTCGTCAACCGTGTTTTGCACAGTTTCGCCACTCAATTGGTTTGCTTCAATCATCGGTACAAAAGTTGGCGCAGCCAAACTCGTGACGTGTGTCGCCGGTTTGAGTGCCTTTAGTTGATAGGCATATGCGCCACTGTTAATCGTTCCGGTCGTGGCAATTACCCCGACATGCCGATTACGGGTCGTTGCCAATGCCGCTTGGCTACCTGGTGCAATCACACCGATTACAGGAATCGTCAATTGCGCTTGTAAATCAGGTAAGGCGGCCGCCGTTGCGGTATTACAGGCGACAACCAATGCTTTAATATTTTGCCCCCGTAGAAAATTGGTCATCTGCCACGCAAATTTGCGCACGGTTTCCGCCGGCTTTTCACCATATGGTAGGCGCGCTTGATCCCCGATAAAGACCATGTCTTCGTTGGGTAGACGTTTAAGCGCCTCTTTTAAGAGGGTTAGGCCCCCTACACCTGAATCCATAAAACCAATGGGTTGTTTTTGCATATTAGATTTCTCTTTTCATTTCAGGATACACTCGTAACTTCTATTTTCTCTTTTTTCGGTGCAAAATTCAACTAAAACAACGGGCACGGCCGGCAATTCACAGTTGGCGTTAATTTTTATAAAAAATAAAGAGTTTTCGCGGTATAATAGGAGTACTTATAAAAAACGAACCATAAAGGAGTGCCACTGTGACTCAATCACGCTATGAACAACTCGCCCAAAATCCACAAACTGCATCATATCTGACACAGGCAACATTACGGGATATCTTGTTACCATCAATTCTTGGGGCCGAAAATGACGCCATCAGCTATTGGGCCGGTAAGCAACTCGCTTTGCAATTCCCACTCGATTCTTTCGAAGACCTCTGTGCCTTCTTCGAACAAATCAACTTCGGCCATCTCAGTCTTAAGAAACAGAAGAAGGAACAATACTTCTTCGAATTAACAGGCCCGATTGTCGCTTCACGGATTGCGGATTTCGATACTCCTGACTTCCAATTAGAAGCCGGCTTCGTTGCCCAAATCCTCGAACAACAATTGCGGATTGTGACTGAAGCCAAAGCAACCATTGAAAATAAAAAAAACGTAACGATTTTCGTCCAAACAGATTCAAAAGCACCAATTGAAGACGAAGCAGTCGAAGCCATTCATTTAACGGTTGATGCATCACAAGTCGCATCTGTACCAAGTGAATCAGAATCTGTTGAAGAAGAACCAGCACCTGTGATGACACAACCTGTTGAAGCAGCCCCTGAAGAAGTGGCTGCTCCCACACTAGAACCAGAATCCGTTCCAGAAACACCAGTTGTTCCTGAACCGGTGGAACCAGAAAACAAGCCAACTTCTGAAGAAACACCACACTACACAAGAACCCGCGTGGCAGACTTACCAAGTCGACGAGAAATGCATAGAAAACACAGATAAGCATGTGCTATAAAAAAAGGGTAGGAACAAAATTAAATTTTGTTCCTACCCTTTTTGAATACTTAGCATATTAAACGTGTTAATCCTCAAGTGATAACCGGCTCTGTCTCACTCTAATCAAAGTCATGGACGTTATTGCCGCTGACGTTTTGCCAGTCGCGACTTAAGAAGTCGTTTGACATGTCATAGTGCACTGCTTTTGCTTTTTTCGTTCTCATGAATGGTTGGAGTTTTTGATCAACTTTCAACCAGCCACGCCAGCCAAGATGAATCGTATCTTGCATGAAGAATTGTTCATTACCGTCGTTAGTCATATCAACAATGTTGTTGAAGCCTTGCGTTCTCAATTGATATTGAATCTTCTTATCAAAACGATTCAACATCGCTTGTGAGAGCCCTGTATAAGCGGCCCAACGCGCATTAACGGGTGGAATGATGAATTGAACAGATACTTTATGGGCTGCGAAGTAATCTAACATCAATTGGAAATCAGCAAACTCAGGTGAACTTTCATAGTTAAAGTGACTTTGTTCACCCTTCAATTTACCAACATTGGGTTTAACCCGTTTTTTGTAAAAACTATTTTGAATGCCAAACGGATTATCACCCGTTACTTTTTGTCCTAATTCCGTTGCGACTTGATCAAGTTGCATGTTATCAGGTTGTTTTGGTAACACCTTCAAGCCTTTACGCAATTCGCGTTCACGACCCCGAATGAATAATTGGCTGAAGAGTTGATCTTGATGTTGTAACGCTGGGCGTTTCACATTATTAATGTATACTTTTTGCGTCTCCGTTAAAGGTATGCCTAAAGCTTTGTTCTTCAATGCATCCCGCATTACCCCGTTGGTTGTATCACTTGTGAGTTCTAGAATTCGTTTCGCTGCATACCGCGTACTTTCAGAATCCTTCGCGTGGATTAAGAAATAACTGGTTTGTAGTGGTGAATAGAAGAAATCGAACATCTCAGGTTTTACCCCTTGTGGTACAAACCATTGTGGCGAAATAACGACGACGGCCTTTTTACCGTTCAAGTGATTACCAGTCGCTTGAAGTGATAAAAAGTGGGTCAATGACTGAGTCCCTGGTGCCCCAAGTAGGAATGGCTTATTTTGCCAATCATACTTGTTTGCCATAACAGATGGATGTAACGCGTCCATTCGGGATAGTTCGGATGAACCAATCATCGGAATGTAGTTGTCGTTAAATGCAGCATCTTTGATGGCTTCCCCTTTTAGCACATTGGCGGATAATGACGTCGCCGCTGTCGACAACGTCTTTTCGCTAGGTCGTCCTAATCGAAGAGGTGATAGTAATAAGGCTGTTAAGCAGAGACCGGCCACTAAAACCGGGCCGAAAATTTGCCATAAACGTTTAAACATTTTATTGCAATTCCTTTACGCGAGCAATGATCTTGTTAGGTGTTGACCATGCTTCACGATCGAATTCTGAAACAGGTACTTCAATATCTAATTGGCCTTGTAATTCAAGTAACATTTGCACAGTTGCCATTGAATCTAATGTCCCTGATTCGAATAATTCCATATCCATATCGTCTTTAATATCGTCGTTCCCTGTTAAATCTGCTAAAATTTCTACTACTGTATTTTCTACGTCCATGATTAAATCGCTCCTTTAGTGTGTAGGTCTTAGTGGAACCATAACCGGTCCAAAAAGCCTGAGAAAATTAGAAAACTGAGACAAACGGTGTTAAACGTTGCAAAAATTGCTAAGTAGTTCGTCCACCGATTGCTGATAATGTGATCCTTGTGTTTCTTCTTGAAACGCAACCAGACATCGGTAAGGATGATCCAGATGGCGTGGAACAAGCCGTAAACAATGTAGTACCATGTCAACCCATGCCAGAAGCCCATCAATAAGAAGAGTGTTAAATAGCCGAGATTGGCAATGAGGACTTTGTTCTTGGTAATCTTATGTTTCATCAAGAAGAACACTAAGCGCATGTAGATGTAATCTCTAAACCAGAATGATAATGTCATATGCCATCTATTCCAGAATTCCTTGATATTGGTTGATGCAAATGGCTTGTTAAAGTTAATTGGCGTTTCAACACCCATCACATAACTTGTCGCAACAGCGAATAAACTGTAGCCCGCAAAATCGAAGAATAAATACATACTGTAAACATACATGTAACCAACAAGCCCCCATGAGATATCAAGGAACCCACCGCGACTCGCCATTGCTAAATGCGCAACTTTAGGGAGTAACACGGTCCCGAATAAGTAACCGAGCATAAACTTATACACAAAGCCCAACATGAAGTTGTGGACTGCCTTGCCCAGTAAGTCGAGATAATGGTCACGATCAGGAACTTTTAGGTAATCTTTTTTGAAACGACGATAACGGTCAATTGGTCCTGATGAAATCGTCGGGAAAAATAGCATAAATTGTAAGAATAACCATGGTTCAAATTTCTTAATACTGCCATCACGGGTTTCCATAATCATCCCAACTGACTTAAATGTCAGATAACTGATCCCCAAGAAGCCAAGAATTGAATTACTACCCGGATTTAAGAATGGCACGAACTTGACAATCACTAGCGGCATAATCGCTAAGATAACAGCCAGATCGAATAGCCAGGTGTTGTTGTGCTTTTGACGATAGACAGTGTATCCCCAAATCAGTGCTCCTTCGAACAGGACGTAACCAATCAAGGCAATTCCCTGGTGAACCTTATCCCCGTCAAAGATTAGGATCAAAAAGAGCAGTGAGACAAGTGTCTCATAAACATGCCAACGTTTGCCGTTAAGTAAGCCAATCACTAACGGAATTAACGCCGCACCTAGAATGAGAAAGTAGTTCGGATTCGCGTACGGTTGTAAATTAGGCATTGCCATTAACCTCTTTAATCAACGCTTTACGATCAATCTTCCCATTGACGGATAATGGTAATTTTTCTTGATAAACAAATCGTTGCGGAATCATGTAGTCCATCGTATTTTCAGCGAGTTCTGCTTTTAACGTCTTCGTTAAATCATTGCCCGCTTCTTGACCGTCTGCTGGCACAACATAGGCAATCAATTGGGTGACTTGATGGGCTTTGTTGTAGCGCGGTACGGTACATGCTTGATGAACGGCTGCTAATTGGCTTAAGTGGTGGTCGATTTCCTCTAGTTCAATCCGGTAACCGTGCATCTTAACTTGGAAGTCGGTCCGCCCTTTATAAAAGAGCAAGCCATCTTCGTTTTGGGTGACCAAATCGCCTGAATGGTAGAAGCGTTGCCCGTCTTTTTCGAAGAAGGCTGCAGCTGTTTTTTCAGGATTATTCAAGTACCCTTTTGAAACACTTGGGCCACTGATTAAGAGTTCACCAGGTTGACCAACTGCGACTGGATTATTTTGTTCGTCCACTACGACAGTTTGAGTATCAGCCTTTGTGTAGCCGATTGGGAGTCGGTCGTAAGTCGCTAAGACCTCCGCCGTAATTTCGATGCTCGTCATCGCAACGGTCGCTTCAGTTGGGCCGTATGTGTTGAAGATTTGCGCATCACCGAAACGTTCGATTAACTTTGTTGCTGTTTGATGCGTTAATTCTTCCCCACAGAAGACGAATTGTTTTAATTCTGGGAAATGTTCACTATCAAATGTTGGTGATAATAAGCAGATTTCTGCAAAAGATGGTGTTGAAACCCATTCGTTCACCTTAAGAGTTGGCAAGACTTCAAATAACGTCTTGAAGTTGTCCGTCACAGCTTTTTCTAAAACGACGAGGGTTGCACCTGAGCATAACCCGGGAAATAAATCCATGACTGATAAATCGAATGAGTATGGGGCTTGAATTAAAACGCGGCTGTTATCCGCAACATTGAAAGCTGGGTTGGCCCAGTCAACGAAACTTTGTAAATTGCTTTCGCTGATTTGAACGCCTTTAGGTAACCCTGTTGTCCCTGACGTGAAGATGATGTAGAAATTCTCATTCCCTTGCACACTTTGGCTAGCATCATAATCGGTTGCTCCGTTTGCAATCACATCTGTCAATTGAGGTTCTGCGAAAACGGGCATATTAACATCAATCGCTGTTTCACCAGCCCATGATAGGACAGTAGCCGGCGTTGCGACTGATTCAATCTGTTTAATCCGCGCTGGATCTGAATGTTGTTCCACCGGAATATAAGCATGGCCTGCTTTAACAGCACCTAGAAAAGTTGCTACCATCTCGAAGTTTTGACCACCGAAGATAATCACCGGTGCTTTAGCTGGCAAGTCTTGGCTTTGAATGAAATGAGCAATCCGGTCTGAAGCAGCCTTTAAGTCGGCGTAAGTGTGTTGCGTCGTGCCTAATTGATAAGCCACAGTTTGTGGTTGGTCAATTGCAATCGCATCAATTTGTTGAATGATATTCTTTTTCATTTTAACGACGCTCCTTCATTAGAATTCATTGTAGATAAATTTAGGACTACCGATACCACTGTAATCATATAAATAAAGTAGAATTAGCAGAATAACAAAATAAATTATGGTTTTGCCAATGAAATTGACGGCCGGTTTATTCCAAAAATTAAGTATTTTTTGACCCATTTTTTCACCATCTCTTTCTCTCTCTTTTTGATTTTCATCATTTTGTTCATCATTAAAGTTACCACAACGTTTATTAAACAACCACTAACATTTTTGTCACACGCTGTCACATAAAAAAAGCACCTACTAAATAGTAGGTGTTTTCATAATTAGTCGGTATATTGTGCCAAAATCGTTTCTAGTTGTTCCTTATTATGGAAGCCAGTAATTTTTTCAACAACTTGACCATCTTTTTTAACCACTAACGTTGGAATCGCCATAATTCCGAAATTAGCAGGCGTTTCTGGATTAGCATCCACATCCATTTTACTGAACTTAACTTTGTCGTTAGTTTCTGCCAATGATTCGATAACAGGTGATTGCATCCGACAAGGACCACACCAAGTTGCCCAGAAGTCTGTCAAGACAACGCCACTCTTTGTTTCTTCTTCGTAATTTTTATCTGTCAATACTTCAACCATTATTCTTCGCCCTCCATTCAATTGTACAAAACATATTATTTTTTATAATACTCCTATATGGCGTAAATAACAACTTAACTCGCTTATTATTCGTTACAAACGGACTATTTCATCCCCGTTTAATTTAACAAGCCGGCAAATTACAAGTTTAATCCGAACAAGCCCGGAATCTTTCAATGGCAGTCTG
>ENA-UOZF01000458-UOZF01000458.1-food-metagenome-genome-assembly--contig:-NODE-458-length-10913-cov-43.065574_pt1 | contig 10913 bp, 15 predicted proteins | sample MGYA00249869_ERZ772725 | MGnify/ENA primary metagenome ERZ772725 (study PRJEB29005, sample SAMN08379455) | food metagenome | isolation source: cheese spiked with Escherichia coli O103 | study: EMG produced... | reverse complement strand
TTTAATGCTTGAATCGTCCTATAAGCTCATATTTTGCCTTTTAAGCCCTTTTAAATGGTTTTGAGTAGAATTATGCCACTTGAATAATAAAAAGCCCTAAAATCATTTTTAAGGGCTTTTATTTATTCTTTCAAACTTAGATATTTTATTTTTTGTAGAAATGGTATTTTTCTTCTGAAATAAAACCAGTCGTGCAATTCCTCCATAATTCTTGTCTTGGGGCAACTAGCCGATATAAACTATCGCTATATTTAAACGTTCCTCTGTCTGTTTGAAAGATTGTCAAACGTTTTGAAACGACTTCATAAGCTCTGATTTCTCTTACACCATTATCTTGTAAGGCTCTTAAAATTTTTCTATCAAAGGTTTGTGCCATAAATTACCTCACTTCCAAAATTGATACCATTTTTTAGAAACTTGATTATTTAATTGTTCTTGTCCTTTTATTTTATCATTTAAGGCTCTTATTTGCTCTTTAAGCGTTTCTAATTCCTCTTGCGGTTGACTATTCGCCTGTTCCTCTTTTGTGTCCTGTGAGGGCATTTTAAGGGCTTTTAAGTCATTGATTTCTGCTTTGTATTCTTCCAGTAATTTTTTATCCTGCAAAGCTAAGCGTTGTTGCTGGTCTAAAAGATTGCTTAACTTTTCTATATGAGAATGGGCTTTATCAAGTTCTGTTCTAAGAATACTGACGGTTTCGTTCTTAAAATACTGTCTGATAAGACTTACTGAATTGTCCTCTAACACAATTTTATTTTTTATTTTTTGAGTTGAGATTGAATTTTTGTTTATTATTCTTGAAATTCTAGTTTTATTAGTGCCTAATTCGTCAGCCAGCTCTTTTATGGTTTTTACATTCTTACTCATGGTCTAATTCCTGCCTTTTAACCGTAGGTAGATATTGCTCGATTGCTTTTTTCAGATACTTCGCTACATTGCGTTTAGAATAGGCTTCTTGTTTGCTAGATACATAAGACAAGTGGTCTTTGACCCCATTCAATCCTCTTAATTCCTTTAACTCGTCATAAAGCGGATAGACGTTCTTTTGCAAACCTTGGAGCTATACTATAAAAGTGGACAGAAAATTGGGTGTTATAATCTGTCTATTAAGACACAAAAATGAGAGGACTTTTATGTCAGGTTTTAAACGTTACGACGAGGATTTCAAACAATCGCTCGTTAATCTCTATCAAACTGGTAAAACACAAACTGAACTCTGTAAAGATTATGGGGTATCTTCTTCTGCACTTGCAAAATGGATTAAGCAGTACTCTCAAGTGCGTCTTGAAGATAATACGGTGTTGACTGCTAAACAGATTCAAGAATTACAAAAAAGGAATGCCCAACTAGAGGAAGAAAATCTGATCTTAAAAAAAGCGAGTGCCATATTCATGCAAAACTCCAAGTAAGATTGAAAGCCATCTATAGACTCCGATTTGAACACACGACAGTTATGCTCTGTCGTGTTTTACATGTCAATCGTTCCACCTACTATAACTTCATAAACAAGAGGCCTTCGAAGCGTGAAGTAGAAAATCAACGCTTGAGAAAATTACTCCTTGAGATTTATATGAAAGCCAAGAAAAGAATTGGAACGAGAGCTTTTAAAATCATTCTTCTGCGTGATTATGGCGTTAATATTTCTGAAGGCCGTATCTTAAGACTTCTCAAGTCTATGACACTCCCTAAAATGTCAACCATCAAACCTCGTTTTAAATCAAATAAATCTCCTGTATTTTCTTCTGATAATCTGCTTAAACAAGAATTTAACCCGAACTCCCCGAATCAAGTTTGGACAACAGATTTCACTTATATCTCTATAGGACCTAAGCGACATGTTTATCTCTGTGCTATCCTTGACCTCTACTCAAGGAAATGTATTGCGTGGAAAGTAAGTGATAGGATTGATGCCAAACTCGCCTGTGACACCTTAGAAATAGCTATAAATAAGAGGAAGCCTAAGGAACCAATTATCTTTCATTCGGATCAAGGAAGCCAATTTAAATCAGCTTCCTTTAGAAAGTTATTAGATGAGCATCAATTGCTTGCTTCTTACTCCAAGCCTGGATATCCTTATGATAATGCCGTCACTGAGGTCTTTTTCAAGTATCTTAAACAACGAGAAATTAATCGCAGAACTTATCACTCCATTCAAGAAGTTCAACTCTCTTGCTTTGAATACATCGAACAATTTTATAACAATTATAATCCTCATTCAGCCAACAATGGTTTAACTCCAAATCAGAAAGAAGAAAATCATTTTAATAAAATATAGCTCATTTTGTGTCTAAATATTTGACATTGGTCCAGAAACCCTAAAGATGAAAATTTGAGACAATTAGCTGATGCACTAAATGTTTCATTTGAATATTTAACAGATACAGAAATTTTGCCAATTTATCAAGAACTCTCAGATGATAATAATCAACAAACAATTAATTATGCTGAGGATAAATTAAAAAGCCAAAAGGAACAAGAAAACATAATTCATTTTAGAAATTCTTTAATCCCATATAAGCAAGCGACTGAGCAAGCATTATCTGCAGGTTTAGGTGAAGGTTATACTGATAATATTGAAACATGTACTGTGTATTGGGATAAACAGGTTAATTATGATATAGGCATCCCAATTAAAGGGGACTCAATGGAACCAGAATTTCATTATGGTCAAACTGCGCTTATAAAATATCAAAGTTCTCCTGATTATGATGGTCAAGTTTGTTCAGTAGATAATGTTTCTATGGGAAATGATTTTATAAAATGTGTCACTGTAGAGGAAGATGGACTTCTTCTACAGTCTTTAAATATAGAAGAGGATCAAAACGGAGAAAGAAAATTTCCAGATATAAAATTATATTGGGATGATAACCCAAGGATTATTGGGAAAGTAGTTGCTGCATTTACTCCAATTGAAATAGATTTTTTATTTAAAAATTTGGAGCTTTAGCTCCTTTTATTTTTTTCTGAAAATTCGTTAGTTATTTTATTATAGAATAAGAATTATAGTTATATATATAAAGTTATAGTTACAGTTACAATTAAGGGGCTATTTTAAGGCTTAACCACACGGTTTATAGCTATTAATATCGTAAAAATGTTGTACTGAGGAGTAAAAATGTTGTACTGAGGAGTAAAAATGTTGTACTGGGGAGTAAAAATGTTGTACATATGTCGTAAAAATTGCGTATTAGGGAGTAAAAATTGTGTACCTATGACGTAAAAATGTTGTATATAACCGTAAAAATGTTGCTTGTGACGTAAAAATGTTGCTGTAAATCGTAAAAATGTTGTATTATTACTAGACAAGAATAAAAAAATAGTATATATTAATAAAAACAAAGGTTATGACGTAAAAATGTTGTATTTTACATAAGTTTTTCTATCTTTCTTCTATAAGGTGAACGAAAAATACACAATTTTTACGATTAAATCAGATATTATTTTATCTTGATACTGAAAGAGGGGTTAAAATGCAAAGTTACGATTTACTTGATGAACTTGATAGTGAAGATAAATTTAGAAAAGATATTAAATACAGCCGTCAATTGCCTGAGATGTTCTCTACTGAAGACATAAATGCTGCAAGTGAAAATATTACTTATGCTATACTTGGAGAGCTGAGAGACCGTTATAACGGAAGTGAACCAGTAACATTTTCTTATCAGGAATTAGCGGAATTAGGTGGATTGTGGGTAACACGTAAAAATGGTGTGAAATCGCTCTACAATGGTAAACGGCTACAAAAAATAATGTATGATTTAAACGAGGCATTGAAAAATTTCTCATACTATCAAGTAAGAGAAACAAATGATGATGGCACTCCCAAATCATGGAAAACAATAAATATTTTCAGTGTAATTGATTTTGATGGTACTAAAAAAGAAGTAAAACTCACAATTTCTAATGCTCAAATTAGTTCAGAACAAGTTGATGCAAAAGGGCATGTGATTGATAAACCGCTATATGTTTATGACTTAATCAATTCCAAAGATTGGAGAACGGTTAAACACTTACAATATAACAGAGGAATCAACAATAGTCTGCCATCTAAGTACTCCAAACGTGTTTACCGCTTTATAAGCGAGTTTAGGAGTTTTCCAAAAGGTACAAAAATGAGAATTGATGATTTTGATAAAAAAATACTTAAAATATTGAAGACTCAAGAAGACTCCTTTAACACCAAAGAGGTATTTGACCTCAGAAAAAATCGTAAAAAATATTTAGAAACTGCGGTTAAAGAAATATCAGAATTAACTACTCCTGAAGGAACTCAAATTGTTAAAAATTTAGATTATATTTATCACACTTCTGGACGAAGAATACAGTCTATTGAATTTACATATACGCCATTTAATGCTGATTTATCAGGCAGCAATCATATATCTATGAATTCTCGTACTTCTTCTCCTGGTACAGATAGTCCATTTATAAACGAAGCAAGAATGGTATTAGAATACTTTAATTACTTATCAAAAGTAAATTTTAATTTAGATGAAAACGGAATAATTAAACATTTACCAAATTATTATGATATTCAATTTGAACTAGATGATATACAACTTCTTCAACCGATTCATAAATTGCTTGAAAGTGGTGTAGCGATAGATGAATTGTTACAAGTGGCTGAGATGAAAGCAATCGATTGGAAGCTAGACAGCAATCAAATGATTAATAATTTTAGACCGAGTGTTGTTTTTGGAAATAAATTTTCAGAATACAGAGCATTTCTAACAACGTATAAGGCTCAAAATATACATAAATTAGTTTTTGATAGTTCGTCTGATTTCTATGTACCAATGAATGGTCCTTGGGATAGTAAATAAACTAAATATTTACCTTCAACATTAAGTATAAAAAAAAAGGGGCTAAATTTAGCTCCTTTTTTTGGAACGAATATATGAATGAACTTTTCCTCTAAAAAAAAACTTTTTACTCTCAACCTTTTGGACAGAGAAAGAGCAAAAAGCTACCACAAACCAGAGAGGTTTGATATGAGTAAGTATATCAAAATTAATTGTTCTTATCAATATTCGACAAAATTTCCCTCCAAAAAAATGAGGGAATTAAACTTGATTCTACCCGAATTGCTAGTTGATTTCATTGAAAAATATATAAGTCGTGCTATCCTAATCTTAAACCACTAAGCATTAGAAAGCGCACGACCTATATGACTTATAATAGCACGCTTACAAAAGTTTTTGTTTATTTACTGACAAGCATTGAAGCGATTTATCAAACGAGTGTTCCCCTTGAGGTTCAAAACCGAAAGAACGTCCATCTTGCAACATCTGACTGTTTAGTGATTACTTGTTACCTGTGGGGCGTACTGCATTTTAGTGAAACACTTAAAGCAAAGCACCAATTGGCTCAAAGTCTATTCCCTAATTTCCTAGAATATTCTCGCTTTGTTCATCGTTGTAATGCACTCCTACTGAGTATTCAACTCATTCGCCAAGCTCTCGTCTTTAAAGAAGTTGAAGGGATTGATGTGTCTATTATTGACAGCTTTCCCATTCCTTTGTGTCAGCCGATTCGTAATTTTAGAAGCAAAGTTTTGGGCGACTATGCAAATATTGGCTACAATGCTACCAAAGGTCAGTACTTTTATGGCTGTAAATGTCATGCTTTAGTCAGTGAATCAGGCTATGTCATAGACTACACAATTACTCCTGCTTCAATGGCTGATAGTTCAATGACCGAGGAAGTGTTGAGTCAATTTGGGACACCAACAGTCCTTGGAGATATGGGATATCTAGGTCAGTCACTGCATGATAGGCTGGAATTAAAAGGAATTGATCTAATTACACCTGTCAGGAAGAACATGAAGCAAAAGAAAATCCTTTTCCCTAATTTTTCAAAACGTAGAAAAGTGATTGAGCGAGTTTTCTCTTTTCTGACAAACCTCGGAGCTGAACGCTGTAAAAGTCGTTCTTCTTATGGTTTTCAAGTCAAATTAGAGATGACGCTTTTAACTTATTCTCTAATATTGAAATCAGCTAAAACCGTGAATTCAATGACTTTAAGATACTCTACCGGATATCAAGTCATGGCTGAATAATCAACTAGCAATTCGGGTTGATTCTTAATTGATAAAGGGGGCTAAATTTAGCCCCCTTTATTTTTATATAAAAAATTTAAGAAAAACCGTAAAAACCTTTGACGTAAACATAAATTTACGATACAATAGATGTACAGTAAAAATAAAACAACTTCTTGCTTCAAACCTTTGGACAGAGAAAAAGTAAGAATGTTTACCACAAAATGTGAGAGGGCTGAGAATGAAATAATGAATTATAAAAATATGTTTTCGCAAGTATCGTATATTTGTGAAGAAAGGTTGATATGGAAAAAGTAACAGATGAAATTAAAAACGTGGTACAGAGATTACTCGATGATGACGAAAATTTTTCTGGTTGGTATATTGAGAAAGAACTCGAAAAAATTGGAATAAAAGTTTCTAGGATGACGATTTCAAACCTAAGAAATAAAAAAACGACATTGGGTAACACTAAATTTGAAACGTTAGAGGGACTTTATCATTTCGCAAAGACTCATGAAAATATAAATAAAGAATAGAGAGAAAATATGAAAACAATAAGTCTATTAAACTTAAAAGGCGGAGTTGCTAAAACAACAACAGGTGGAAATATAGCAAAAGGTTTAGCAAATAGAGGGTTCAAAACTCTGTTGATTGATACAGATATGCAAGCTAATGCAACAAGTATTTTTCTTGAAGATGAACGCTCGAAAGAGGATTATAAAGGTTTTGCAGAACTGATAGTTGATGAAAAACTAGATGATGTTGACCAGTATGTTTATAACGTAAGTGAGAATTTGGACATGATTGGTTCAAGTTTAGCAGTTGCTGAAAGTGAATTGAAAGTAAGAAATTCATTCAATCGTAATTCATCAAACATTGTAAAAAAAGTTTTAAAGAAACTAGATTCTAAATATGATTATTGTATTATTGATTGTGCTCCAACAATTAATCTAATTACTCTCAATATTATTATTGCGAGTGATGAAATTATCATCCCAATAAAAATTGATAAATTTGCACTTGAAGGTTATAGAACGACTTTAAAGAACATCAATCAAATTATTGATGATTATGAGTTAGATACAGAGGTGACCGTACTTTACACAATGGTCAACAGAAATAATATTGATAAACAATTTATTCAAGAAATATCTGGGAATAGATTTGAAACAACAATACGACATCAAGCTAAGCCAGTTACAGAAAGTGCTTTAAAGAATGAGGTATTAATTGATAGTTCTAAAAGTTCTAAAGTAAAAGATGATTATTTAAATCTTATTGATGAAATAGTAAAAAGGGGTTAAAAAATGAGTAATAGTTTCGGATTTACAGACCTTATGAACAAGGACGAACACAAGCGAAAAAAAACAAATACAAAAAATATTCCTATTGAGGAGATAAAGGAAAATGAGAATAACAACTATGATTTAGTTGACATTGATAAGTTAGCTGATAGCATAGACGAGTTAGGCTTATTACAACCCGTTCTTGTTAAACAACGTGATAAATATAGCTATGAATTGATTGCAGGGCATAGACGATTTAATGCTATTAAAAAACTAATTAGTGAAAATAGACTCCCTGAAGATTACGAAGTTCTCGCTAAGAAAGTTGATGAAGACGAGGATGAGCTTGTAACAAGACTAAAGTTGCATGAAACTAACCTACAAACTCGCTCGCTCTTAAAAATGCCAGAAGAAGAAAAAATAGCCATCATTGATGACTATATGGATATTTTAGATAAAGCCAAAAAACAAGGGTTACAAATCAACGGAAAACCTGTTAAAGGAAAGACTAGGGACTTAATTGCCGAAAGATTTGGTATCAGTCATTATACCGCTCAAAAACTGATTAGAAAAGCTAAAGAACAAGGTGGAGAAGAAGAGGGGGCAAAAATTAGCCCCCAAAAGAAAACCGCTAAAAAGCCAATCACGCAGTTAAAGAAAATTGAAACTCAATTAGAAAAATTAGAGTTTGAGGGAACGGAAGAAGAACAAGAAATCAAGAAAAAATTGATTGAGTTGTTGATGAAATAAAAAGGGGGCTAAATTTAGCCCCTTTTTATTTAGGAAATATTTATAATTTGTTCAATGGATATGAGATAGATTTTATCCGTTGATTTAACTCTTACTTGATTATTGATAAATTCTGATACAAAACCATAGACTTCATTTAATTTATCTTTTGATTGATATTTAACTTTGATTTGGACTTGATTTGAAAAAGACTGATTGAGAAGATGAAGAACTACATGATGTGGTAAAGGATGTGGTAAAGCTTGAATTTTCTTATCATCTTTTTTGTCTTTTTCAAAAGTATTTTGAGCCTCCGTGAGTTCTCCAGTCGCAAATGCGCCCCATTTCATCATCCCTCTATCGTGATAAGCACGGATGACTTCATAGGGGCTGTATGAACGGTCAACTGACATCTTTTACCTCCTTGTCTTGACTTGCTGCATGACCTCCAATGAGTTTGTTCCGATAAATGACACGTGAACCCTCGGATAAACTACTTGCCTTTTGTATTGAAAGAAAATCGAAAGTTTCTCTAATCTCATCAATAGCTTTTTGGAGTGATTCTTGCTTTTTATTAGTTTGATTTTCTTGAACACTTTCAAATAAAGAGAGTTGTTTAACAGAACTATCAGAAAGTTGATTTCCGCTTATCCCTATTTGTCTTATCGCTCCCCCTTGGTACTTTTCACGAAATAAAGAGATTGCGAGGTCTTGCAACTCCTTTGTGTTTTGCGTGGCTTCAATATTGCGAGAAACCTTAACAGAAGAGTATTCAGAAGTAGAAGCAGCACCTGCATAAAGTGAAAGATTGCTTGCTAGTTTTCCGCCCTTTCTCAATCTTATCGCTAAGTTCTCAGCCATTTCTTTAATCACAAGTTCAATTTCTCTTTGCTTATGATAGTCACGTGGCAGAATTTGAGAATTGCTGAAGCTAGTAGATTTTGGAGTATATTTTTCTCTTACGTTACTTTCGTCAATTCCGTTTGCGTGGAAAAAATGCTGAAGTCCAATTGCTCCCAATTTTTGTTTAAGGAGAAGTGGGTCAGCATTCGCAAGCTCTTTGATAGAAGTGATTCCAAGTTTGTTTAATCGTTTCTCAGTTCGTTTTCCGATTCCCCAGAAGTCCGTCATCTTAGGAATCGTCCATAGTTTACTAGGGACATCTTCATAACGGATTAACGCTCTCATATTATCATTGTGCTTGGCATAGTTATCCATTGCAAGTTTGGCAAGCAAGGGATTGTCTCCCATGCCCACAGTCACATATAGTCCTAGTTTATCTCGAATCTCACGTTGCAAGTCTAAAGCAATTCGATTCATCTGTTCATAACGATTTTTAATCTCAGGGAAGAAGAAGTTCAATGATTCTGTGATATCCAAAAAAGATTCATCAATCGAGTAGGAGTGAATCTCATCAATTGACGTATAATTGGTCAGTATATCTATCACTTCAATTTTATAGTCCACATAGAGCTGCATTTGTGGAGGAACAATCCACGTGCGTTTCGCCCAAGACTCAATAAAAGCGACATATTGCAAAGTTGGTTCAGTTCGCTGTCCATGAATGTCTGTATGTGTTCGATACCATTGCGGATAATTGAACTTTCGTGTTTCTATAAGAAAAGGTAAATCGCTGGCACGACTGACATTTTTCATACCAAAAACTTTTTTAAAGGTTGGACTAGAGGCAAGCGTTAACCCTTTAGAATGATCTGCTCGACTCATGACACAAAGAGAAGTGGTCAGAGGATTTAAATTTCGCTGAACGCATTCAATTGAAGCATAATTAGACTTGACATCTTGAAAGAGGATGGCACGACGTGGTTCAAGCGAGTAGTCAAAGTATTTATTTAATTTTAATTGTTCCATTGTTCCTCCTAAAACAAAAATATCAGTTTTACTGATATTATATCTTTTTTTAGAGTGAAAAACAATAAAAAAGACATTAAAACTGATAAAATGTTATTGTTATGGAAAATCTTTAGTGATTCAACATCCTTCCTATGCTTTTAGTATAATAGAGTTAAGCATATTATCATTTGAAAGAGAACGAGGAGAAATAATAGATAAATACATAAGGCGAGCCTATCAAAGAATGAATCAAATATCTTTTGGAGGACAGGCGTTGGCTTGGTTCCTTTCAATAAGGTTATCAGATTTGGTTTTAAAAAAATAGAAAATATCGGTGTTCCTTTTTTTAATTTTATCCTAGGGTTTATATTATCAGTGCTTTTTCTGACTGTCGGAATGTTGCTTCTTGACTCTATTGAAAAAAATAAATAAGCACTTTGTCCTTCGTCACGTTTTTTTAAAATATAAAAACACGTCTATTCCTAGAGGTGTTTTTATATTTTGGAAAAAAATCTATGGATTAATGTTTTCATTGACTTTATTCTCCCTTAGGGCTCAGTTTTCTTTAGTGACTCAATAAAATCTTTCCTATAATGATAATAAATTGATAAAATATGAATAACGAAGATCAAGTAACAGTGGGAGGAAGAGAAAAGAATGGCAGAAGCAAAATTTGAAGCTGCTTTGATCAAAAAACTAGAAGCAGAAGGATGGACCTATCGTAAAGATTTATCTTATGTCTCTATTAAGGTCTTAGAGGGACACTGGCGTGAGGTGCTTAATGAAAATAATGCTTATAAATTAAATGGCAAACCTTTGTCTGATGTTGAATTTGGCTTAGTGATTCAAGAAGTTCAGAGGATTAAAACGCCTTATGATGCTCAACTTTTATTGGTAGGGGCAGGGGGTGTCGGCTCTATTCCTATAACACGAGATGACGGCTCTAACTTAGAAGTATGGACCAATGTCAAATATTTAGACACAAAATGAGCTATATTTTTGGAAAG
>ENA-UOZF01000446-UOZF01000446.1-food-metagenome-genome-assembly--contig:-NODE-446-length-11110-cov-5.452284_pt1 | contig 11110 bp, 9 predicted proteins | sample MGYA00249869_ERZ772725 | MGnify/ENA primary metagenome ERZ772725 (study PRJEB29005, sample SAMN08379455) | food metagenome | isolation source: cheese spiked with Escherichia coli O103 | study: EMG produced... | reverse complement strand
TTTTTAACATGTTGTTTTTCTAAGTGTTATAAGGTAGGTATAAAATGGGATGGATCCTCTGCTTCTGGCATCTGTCGGTCAGAATGACATCATGATGTGGTCTGCTATTATTGACATCCTCCCCGCCCTTTAGGGCGGGGAGGATGTCAACTATGAGTGTTGCCTGAAATGTCGCCAGCCCCCGGTACAGCAGAAGTATCTCGGGCTTTCTGCGTTTGCTCCTGGTGGGTATGGCCCCCGCAAGCGGGGGTTATTGCTAACTGTCGTTTCAACAAAAAGTAACTTTTTTCACTTTGCCCCTCAGTACAAATTAGGGGCTTGCCGCGGATGTACCATGCCTGAATATCTTCGAGTGATGATTTGGTGCGGCTTTGTTGAATAAATCAGATTTCGGGTTCCACCTGACTGACCTGCTGCCAGAGCGGGGCGTGATGCTCCGGCACGGTCTGCCAGCCGGATGCAGCCGAACAGAGACGGTGCGATGCCATCTGCTGCTCATTACTGTAGATCCGCAGTTCATCATCCAGCGAGATCCGTATTGATACCGGCTGGCCACACAGGCTTTCCGGCACGCTGTAACGGTTTCCGCCAACCTCGATATAGCCATCCCAGGAGACATGACGGATATCGAAGTAGCTGGTATCGAAGTCCGTATCCGGCAACGGCTGCAGATGCTCCTGTTCCTGCGTGAAGCGCTGTTCCGGTGTCTGCCTGAACTGGCGAAGTTCCCGCCTGTCGGCAACGTCAGCCATCCACTGCTCCAGTAGCTGATTAACCTGGGCGAAGCTGTCGAACCGGCGGTACCGGACGAAGAAGTTCTCCTTGAGGTATTTCACCATCCGCTCCACCTTACCTTTGGTTCTGGCCCTTTATGCTGACTCATTATTTCTGGCCATAAAGGTTCTGGCAGTGCCATCTTTCGGGTCAACAAAGGTAATATCTTCAGGATCACGACGAGGGCTGGCCAATGACAGAAATATTACGGGTTCTTCAAGAAGGGTTGGTAATGCATGGACAACATTACGCTCGAAAAAAAGCACGTGGCCGGGGGCAAATTCGGCTTCGTCACGAGGATCTTCCATCCAGAGCGTCCCCATGAATCCCTGAATAACCTGACGCCGGAGGATCACCTGCTGATGGCTGAAAAACCGGAACTCTCAAAAAGTGCGTGGAACTAAAACAGGTGTGCATTACTCCACCTCATGTTGAAGAGACCAGACTGCATCAGAAAATTGCACCATAACTGAGCAAGCCGCATCCCATTGGTGCAAAAGTGTCTCCAAAAATAAATAATCCATTGATTTAACTGTGCTTTAAAAATGGCATGAATTTTTCATGTCGGGTATATGCAAGCAGGGGCAACCCTTAAGCCTTGAATCCATTAAATATCGACAGGTAATGAAGCCTGATTGTCCTAATAAGGACAATCAGGCTTTTTTATTAATGCAGAGAGCAAACATACGTGCAAACTATTGATATTGGAATTTTGCTTTCCACAGAAGGTACCTACAGCCACCTGGCGAACAGCACACTGCTTGGTGCGCGCCATGCCTTAGAGGAAATCAATGCCGATCCTGCTTATCCTTTTCAGCTGCGGGCCCGACATATCAACCCTGCGGGTGAACTCGCAGCCTACAGTGAAGCGGTGAGCACCTTTATCGCTCACGGCATCCGCCATATCTTCGGAACCATTACCTCTGCCAGTCGGAAGGAGATTATCCCGGACCTGGAGCAGCATAACCTGCTGCTGTGGTATGGCTGTCCTTACGAGGGGTTCGAGAGCTGCGAGCAGGTCGTATATCTGGGCGGTTGTCCGAACCAGACTCTGCTGCCACTCCTGCGGCTGGCGCTGGATATGTTCGGAAATCGCTCCTGGCTGATCGGCTCTAACTACGTCTGGGGCTGGGAAAGCAATCGTATCGCCCGTGAGGTAGTGGAAGGTTCCGGCGGTACGGTGGTGGGCGAAAAATATCTGCACCTGAGAAACAGCAACGTGACCGAGTTGATTGAGGCGATTCTCAGCACAGAGGTAGATTTTGTACTCAATAACCTGGTAGGCGAAACCTCTTATGCGTTTCTGCGCGCACTGGACGAGGCCTGTCTTCGCGATCGGCGGACGTTAGCGGTGCTCAGCTGTAATTTTACCGAAGCCGAAGTCGCCGAAGTCGCGCCACTAAGGGCGGTACGTTTGCTTTCCTGCGGACCGTTTTTTGAGAGCGTCGATCTCGATTTTTGCGCGCGGCAGCACCTGCAACATGGCGCACAGCGCATCTCCCACTACTATATCGGCGGCTGGCGGGCAGTAAGGCTGTTTGCCAATAGCCTGCGCGAGGCCGGAAACAGCGAGCCGGGTGCGGTGCTGGCGGCACTGCATCGTCAGCACGACGTTGATTCTCCGGGCGCTCGCTCAGTAATGGCTCAAAACAACCACGCCTGTTTGCCCTGCTACATCGCTGAGTTGCAACAAACTTGCTTTCAGATACTGCATCGCGAACCGCTGCCGGTTATGCCCGATCCCTATCTCTCCGCGACCGAGCTACGTGAAAGCCGAACGGTTGCAGCCAGACCTGCTCTGAGGATTGTTAAATGAAAACGCTGCTGTCCCCGGATTTAGATGCTCAGCCGCTCCTGCTGGTAGACTGTGAAGCAAGGAGTCGCGAAGCGCTGGAAAAAAACCTGACGCGGATGGGTATCCGCTGGCATCACCTGACCGGAGATGAGGCTTTACCTCCTCTCACCCCCTGTGCAGTACTGGTGGAACTGGAGGCATTCGCCAGCCCGCTAACCCTGAGCCAGATCAATCTGGCGGGAATACCGGTGATCGCGCTGACCTCACATGAGGGACTTTACCAGGTACAGCGCGCGCTGGAGTTAGGGGCAACAGCGCTCCTTACCAAGCCTATTACACAGCGAGCCATCTATACCACCCTGATGATGGCAGTGGGGCTGCGTCAGCAGTTGCATGACATTCAACAACAACAGATGCTACTGCGCCAGCGTCTGGCAGCAATGCCGCAGATTACCCAAGCTCTGGCGGCCCAGATGCAAGCGGAAAGTATTGATGAACAACAGGCATGGGTTCGCCTGCGCTCGGAATCAATGTGTACGAACCAGTCGGTGGCACAGGTGGCGCAGAAGTGGCTGCTACGAATGTCGTCCGGCAAGCGGGGAGCACAATGAATAGAGTCGGATATTTTCTGCGCCGGCCAGCCCTGCTGCTCTCGCTGCTGTTTATTCTCCTGGTGGTGATGAGCGCGCTGTTTGCCCCCTGGCTCACCCCCTTCGATCCCGATGAACAGTTTGTCGAGGGACTGAGCCTGGAAGGCGCACCGCTTTCTCCCAACAGCACTTACTGGCTGGGAACCGATCTGCTGGGACGCGATCTCTTCTCGCGTTTAATTTACGGAGCTCGTACTTCGTTACTCATCGGTGTTGTCGCCAACGGCACTGCAGTACTGATCGGCGTCCTGGTAGGGCTTAGCGCAGGTTATCTGCAGGGGCGTATCGGAGGGCTGCTGATGCGCTTTACCGATCTGATGATGGCGTTTCCCGCACTGCTGCTGGCGATTGCCCTGGCGGCGATTTTCCAGCCAAGTGTCTGGATCGTGTCCCTGGTGATCGCCATGGTGAACTGGGTGCAGATCGCCAGGGTTATCTACGCCGAAACTAGCGCGCTTAGCGCCCGCGACTTTATCGCCGTGGAACGCACCCTGGGGGCCGGAACGTTGCGTATTCTCGGCGTGCATTTAATTCCACATCTGGCGCCAACGGTGCTGGTCTGGGCCACACTAGGCATCTCCACCACAGTCCTGCTGGAAGCTACTCTATCGTTCCTCGGGGTGGGGGTACAGCCGCCAACGCCGAGTTGGGGCAACATCATCTTTGAAAGCCAGAGCTATTTTACTTCGGCTCCCTGGCTGGTGTTCTTTCCCGGCGCGGCGATTGTGCTGCTGTCGCTGTGTTTCAATATCGCGGGTGACGCCCTGCGCGACGCCCTCGACCCCGGCTTATATGCACCAAACTAATGCTATTTCTGGCAAACCGTCTGTTGCATGCCGGGCTGATCCTGCTTGGCGTTACGTTGATCTGCTATTTGCTGCTGTTTATGTTGCCCGCCGATCCAGCGCGCCAAATCGCCGGGCGCAGTGCCACGCCGGAAGTAGTCGAAAACATCCGCCATCAGTTGGGGTTGGATCTGCCGTTTTATCAGCAATATTGGCGTTATCTGCAGGGACTGCTGCACGGCGATCTGGGACGCTCGTTTATTCAGCGCAGCGAAGTGAGTGAACTGGTTTCCGCCCGTATCGGGCCGTCACTGCAGCTGATGGCGGCGGGTATTCTCTGCGAGTTGGTACTGGGGATCGCCCTCGGCACCCTGGCGGCGTTAAAACGCGGCGGGCTGGCGGACCGGCTTCTGATGGCGCTCTCCTTTATCGGTGTTTCGGCGCCGCAGTTCATCGCCGCGATGCTTTTTCTCTATCTTTTCGCCGTGGTACTCAACTGGTTCCCGATGGGAGGCTATGGCGGCTTCAGCCATCTGGCGCTACCGGCGCTAACCCTCGGCCTGCTCGGCAGCGGCTGGTATTCACGCATGTTGCGCTCGTCAATGATTGAGGTGCTGCATCAGGATTTTATCCGCACCGCGCGGGCCAAAGGGCTGGGCCGAACCCGCGTACTGCTGCGTCACGTGCTGCCGAATGCCGTGCTGCCGCTAATTCCGATGATAGGCATTGATATCGGCATTTTTATGGGCGGACTGGTGGTAGTCGAATCGGTCTTTGGCTGGCCGGGTATCGGTCAGCTGGCCTGGCAGGCGATTCAACAGGTGGATATCCCGGTGATTGTCGGGGTAACCACCGTGTCAGCGGTTGCCATTGTTGGCGGCAACCTTATTGCGGATCTGGTGCTGCCGTGGGTCGATCCGCGCATTGATGTCAAAAAGTAGCAGGGGAAGATGATGAAAAATGCGTTATTGACAATGGCGGTGGCCGCGGCCTGTTTCTCTTATGGCGCGCAGGCTGACGAGAAGACCGGCGGCGATATCGTGGTGACCTACCAGAACGACGTGGCGACCCTCGATCCGGCCATTGGCTATGACTGGCAAAACTGGTCGATGATCAAAAGCCTGTTCGACGGCCTGATGGACTATCGTCCCGGCACCACCGAGTTGGTGAACGACCTGGCGGAGAGCTACGCCATTTCCGAGGACGGCAAGGTCTACACCTTTGTGCTACGCAAAGGGGTGAAATTCCACAACGGCCGCGAGGTCACGGCGGCGGACGTGAAATATTCTCTGGAACGCACAGTCAACCCGAAAACCCAAAGTCCGGGCGCCGGGTTCTTCAGTCCCATCGCGGGCTATGACGAGGAGGCCAGCGGTAAAAGCACGACCCTGAGCGGTATCGAGGTCGTCGACGATCATACGGTAAAAATCACTCTGAAAGAGCCCAACGCCACCTTCCTGCATGTGCTGGCGCTGAACTTTGCCTCGGTGGTTCCCCGTGAGGAGGTGGAGAAATGGGGTGCCGACTTCGGCAAGCATCCGGTCGGCAGCGGCGCGTTTGAGCTCCAGGAGTGGAAGCTGGGCCAGGAGCTGATCTTCCGCAAAAAACCGAACTACTTTAAAGCCGGCGTGCCGCGGCTGGATCACATAAAGTTCGAAATGGGACAGGATCCCTCGGTCGCTCTGCTGCGGCTGGAAAAAGGCGAAGTGGATATTGCCGGCGACGGCGTACCGCCCGCACAGTTTCTGTCGTTTAAAAACAACCCGGCCTATAAGGGCCTGATGGTCACCGGCGACCAGTTGCAGACCGGCTACGTGACGATGAAAACCACGCTGCCGCCTTTCGATAATCTCAAAGTCCGCCAGGCGGTGAACATGGCGGTCAACAAAGATCGCATCGTGCGCATCATTAATGGACGCGCGGCGCCGGCCAACCAGCCACTGCCACCCGCCATGCCCGGTTATGACAAGGCATATCAGGGTTTCAGCTACGACCCGGCAAAAGCGAAGCAACTGCTCAGCGAAGCGGGTTTCCCCAACGGTTTTGCTACCGAACTGTACGTGATGAATACCGATCCGCAGCCGCGTATCGCTCAGTCTATCCAGCAGGATCTGGCCAAAGTGGGCATCCACGCCAGCATCAAATCCCTGGCGCAGGCGAATGTGATTGCGGCGGGCGGCTCCGCCAGCCAAGCGCCGATGGTCTGGTCCGGCGGCATGGCGTGGATCGCCGATTTCCCGGATCCCTCCAACTTCTATGGCCCGATCCTCGGCTGCGCCGGGGCGGTAGAGGGCGGCTGGAACTGGGCGCGCTACTGCAACAAAGCGCTGGACGCGCAGGCGGCCGCGGCGGACAGCATGGTGAAACCCGACCAGCAGGACGCGCGCATTGAAGCCTGGCGCAAAATCTTCATCACTGCAATGGATGACGCGCCCTGGGTGCCGGTATTCAACGAGAAGCGCTACACCGTACATTCCGCACGCATGGGGGGCGAGGACGCGCTGTATGTCGATCCAGTGCATGTACCAGTCAACTACGACTATATCGGACTGAAATAATTTGATGGCGCCGGGACGGCGCCGCTGCTTAAAGGAGAGTCAGGATGTGCCAAAATTGTCTGGTGAAGACCATTCATCATGCTCAACATCATTTCGGCTGGGATAACAGCCTGAGCCCGGTCCTGCACGTAGCTTCCGGCAGCCAACTGGAGTTTCACTGCCTGGATGCGGCTAACGGCTGGTTCAACGCCGGTTCTACCGCAGCGGATATCCCAACGCTGCCGTTTGATAAGCTCAACCCGGTCAGTGGCCCGGTCTATGTGGAAGGCGCTCAGCCGGGCGATGCGCTAAAGGTGACGCTGGAATCCTTTCGTCCCAGCGGCTTTGGCTGGACTGCGAATATCCCGGGCTTCGGCCTGCTGGCCGATCAGTTTTCTGATCCGGCGCTGACGCTGTGGCAATATGACCGCCAGGGCTTAACCCCCTGCGCCTTTGGCCGATATGGCCGCGTACCGCTGAAACCCTTCGCCGGTACCCTCGGCGTCGCTCCCGCCGCCGCGGGCCATCATTCGGTGGTGCCGCCGCGCCGCGTGGGCGGCAATCTGGATATTCGCGATCTGGCCGCTGGCTGCACATTATGGCTACCGGTGGAAGTAGAAGGCGCGTTGTTTTCTATTGGTGACACCCACGCCGCGCAGGGCGATGGTGAAGTCTGCGGCACGGCGATTGAAAGCGCGATGGACGTGGTGGTGAAGCTGGAAGTGGTTAAAGATATGCCGCTGAAAACGCCGCGTTTCGCCACCCCTGGCCCAGTGACCCAACATCTGGATCGGCACGGCTACAGCGCCTTCACCGGCATTGGCCCTGACCTGATGACCGCCGCCCGCGACGCGGTAAGCTATACCATCGATGCGCTGTGCCGCGAACAAGGGATGTCGGCGGAAGAGGCCTATATGCTCTGCTCCGTGTGCGGCGATCTGCGCATCAGCGAAATCGTCGATCGGCCTAACTGGGTGGTGTCGTTCTATTTTCCCAACAGCGTGTTTAATTAGGAGCGTTATGTCAGCAGTCCTATTTCCGGCGCCGCTGCTCTCGGTCGAGCGCCTGTCGATCCAGTTTGGTACACAGCGGGTGGTGGATGACGTCAGCTTTGCGCTCTGGCCGGGAAAAACTCTGTGCATTGCCGGCGAGTCGGGCAGCGGTAAATCGCTGACTTCGCTGGCGATCATGGGTTTGCTTCCGGAGGAGGCACAGATTCCAGGCGGCGCGATTATTTTTGATAACCAGGATTTGCTCAGCCTGCCGGAGCGGCAAATGCAGTTGCTGCGCGGCAAGTCGGTTGCCATGATTTTTCAGGAACCGATGACCTCGCTCAATCCGCTGATGACGGTGGGCCAGCAGCTGGAAGAGACGCTGCAACGCCACGAAGTGCTGGGCCGCCGTGAACGGCGCAGCCGGGTCAGCACGATGCTGGACGCGGTCAAAATCAGTCATGTGGAGAAGCGCCTGCAACAGTATCCGCACGAGCTTTCCGGCGGTATGCGCCAGCGGGTGATGATCGCCATGGCAATGCTGTGCCAGCCACAGGTGCTGATTGCCGATGAGCCGACCACGGCCCTCGACGTCACTATTCAGGCGCAGATCCTCGAGTTGATGCGCGAACTGCAGCAGGCGTTTTCCACCAGCCTGCTGTTGATCACCCACGATATGGGAGTGGTGGCAGAAATGGCCGATGATGTGCTGGTCATGAGTCACGGCAAAATCATGGAGCAGGCTCCGGCAAAAACGCTGTTTACCTCGCCGCAGGCGGCTTATACCCGCCAGCTGTTGCAGGCGGTACCGGTGCTGGGCCAGGCGCCCGCGCTGGCGCCGGTCGAGGCGACGCGACCGTTGCTCAGCGTCCGCGACCTCAGCGTGCGCTTTCCGGTGCGCGGCGACGGCCTGCGCGTGCGTCGCGAAGTCCATGCCGTCGATGGCGTCAGCTTCGATCTTTTCCCCGGCGAGACGTTGGGCATCGTCGGTGAAAGCGGCTGCGGTAAATCGACGACGGCAAAAGCGCTGATGAATATGGTGCCATTTAGCGGCAGCGCGCAGCTTAACGGACAGGAGCTGCACGGCCTGAAGGACGAGGCGTTAAGAGCGGTACGCCGCGATTTGCAGATGGTGTTTCAGGATCCCTGGGCGGCGCTCAATCCGCGCAAAACTATTTTCGACCTGGTTGGGGAGCCGCTGCTGATTCATGAGCAGATGCCCGCAGTACAGCGCACGGAGCGGGTGGCGCAGCTATTGCAGCAGGTCGGCCTGCCAGCGGAAGCGATGCGGCGTTATCCGCACCAGTTTTCCGGCGGCCAGCGCCAGCGCATTTGCATTGCCCGCGCGCTGGCGCTGAACCCGAAAGTGATCATCGCCGATGAATCGGTTTCCGCGCTGGATGTTTCAGTACAGGCGCAGGTGCTGACGCTGCTGGAAGATTTGCGTCAGCGCTATCGGCTCAGCTATCTGTTTATTTCCCATGATATGGCGGTGGTGGAGCGCATCTGCCACCGGGTAGCGGTGATGTTTGGCGGCCTGCTCGTGGAGATCGGCCCACGAGATCGAGTGTTGCACCATCCGCAGCATCCTTATACTCAGCACTTGCTCAGCGCCGTTCCTATACCTGACGTTCAGCAAAGACGGCAACCCCGAGCCACCAGCGCAATGCCGATAAGACCAGAACCGATCAAACCCATCGGCTATCAGAGAGTACCGCAGCGCTTTACCGATTTTGGCGACGGGCACCTCGTCGCCTGCTGAACAAAAAAGCATTCAAACCGGCGGATTTCCGCCGGTGGCAACACTGTTGCCACACAACTCGACGAGAGGCCATTAAACTGGAAAAGTTAGCACATAGCAGGACATAGAGCCGGTCTAAAATGCCCTAAATGCAAATAGCCTTTATTTCATCTGATCACTGTCGGTGATTAGCACAGTCAGGTGAGTGATTTTGTTGATTCCTGTCATAGAAAATACGCCATTTTGGCTAATAAATCCGTTGCGGGTCTATGATGGACAAAGCATAATTTGCCGTGAGCGAAGTCTTGCCAGTTCTTTAATGTGAAAGAGGAAACGCAAAAAAACCACCCTGGCAGGTGGTTTTTTTTGTTTATTACCATCTGATTTATAAAGAAATATTTACATTGATATGGCTGACATATATAGACCAACCACTTTGACTACCAACAGGGTAGCCAAAGAGAGTTAGAACAAGAATGCATAGACACACTCTGTTCATATCGCCTCCGGGAATCAGGGCGGCCTCCGACACTATATGCGCTTCTGTGACGGAACGACTAGTTGAGCGAAGTCTTGCCACCAAAAAAAAGACTCTGTTTTAACGCAAAGTGATCTGGCAGTATCACCGAACAGAGGCTGGATGACACATAATAGAGTTATGTATGTCTTTGTTTACAAGATGCATTCTAATTTGTAAATGTAGTGATTTGCATCATAGATGTTTTCTTTTTTATTGACCCAGAACAAGGTAAAAAGGTGGGAGCACAGACGGCAGGCCATGGCAAGAAATGTAAATTTAGCTGTCTGTTTTTTGTACTCAACCAGCTGGGTTTGTAATGAACGCTCACCAGTAGCATGTAGCCAACTTTTTTATATGCGGCAGGTCTTATCTCGCTGAAAAAGCCGGAAGGGATTACATGGCCGAGTTGGTCAGGTACAGCAATGAACACAGGGTAGTCCCACTGCGGACGGCACGGCTCGCTGCGGAAAACGTCTGAAATGCTGAGCTGTATTTTTCCCACCTTCGCCTAAGATCCTGACCCGGGTTTGACGCTACTAACCGTAAATTGCTGTGCAATGTATTGTTCGGCAGAATAGGCAGTCAGTAGGTGATAGTGAAAGTTTTTAGTGCGAAAGGCGGCAACATAGCAGCACAGACAGCAACCCGGGGCCGTGGAAAATAATGCAACCAGATACCGTGATGCCTTGGGGAAACCTCGTCCTTCAGGCCGGGGAGGAAAGAAGGCGGTTTTCCGGCTAACATGGTTTTCTGAGTAGGCTGACGTACCAGCACTGATTATGGTTGTGCTAGAGACCAGGAGAACTCTAGTCCAAGGCTGTGTCCGGACCGAAATCATCCGGCACGATGCGTGTAAATGATACCGTCAGAGTGTACCGCAGAAGTCTACTTTTCAAACGTACATTTTAATAAGTAAAGTAGTTTTCTTCATTTCCAGGCAAGGCAAATGGGATGAACACAGCTTTCCAGTGTCTCCACTCTTACGCATGTTCGGAGTCTGTTGGCCATGGCGGCACCGGTGGTACGTGAGTTAGCGGTCTGACGGCCGTCTGAGATACCCGCCATGTTTGTCGGGATAGTGAAATACTGGCCATCGGATCGCGGGGGTTAAAAAGCGATCCTCATTCAGGAATGGCAATACGCCCGGTAGAGTTACCGGGGATGCCTGAGCGACTGTCCCCCTCGGTGCAGCCGAAGGGGTCAGAAGAAAACGGCTTTCTGAACGTAAGGTGAACTGGGCGTTGTTATTTCCTGAGTATGATATTGTTTACATCAAAGAATTTAAGTAAGCGTGCAGCAAGAACCGTATTGACGGG
>ENA-UOZF01000444-UOZF01000444.1-food-metagenome-genome-assembly--contig:-NODE-444-length-11165-cov-53.887759_pt1 | contig 11165 bp, 5 predicted proteins | sample MGYA00249869_ERZ772725 | MGnify/ENA primary metagenome ERZ772725 (study PRJEB29005, sample SAMN08379455) | food metagenome | isolation source: cheese spiked with Escherichia coli O103 | study: EMG produced... | reverse complement strand
TGAAAACCAGAACCTCGCTTAGGCCTGTGTCCATATTACGTGGGTAGGATCAAAAAGCGGTTATACATGACTGCTACGCCTCGCATTTTTGGGGATGATGCGAAGGAGACTGAAGGTGTTACTTTATGCTCGATGGACGATGTCGGTTTATACGGTGAAGATTTATATGTCATTACGTTTTCAAAAGCCGTGCAGTTGGGAATTCTGTGCGATTACAAAGTGATTGTACTGGCTGTTGAAGAAAGCCATGTTAGTCGACGCATACAGTCTCTGTTAAAAGATGAAAATAATCAGCTTAAAGTAGATGATGCTGCGAAAATTGTGGGATGCTGGAAGGCCTTAGCAAAGCAGGGATTGGCATCTTCTGATGGCATTCAACCAGACGCTATGAAACGTGCTGTCGCATTTTGCCAGGTTATCGAAAAAGACTACAAAGGTAAAACTCATAAAGTCAGCTCAAAACTCATTACAGAAATGTTTGGGGCTGTGGTTGAGGCCTATCAGGCTTCTGAGATTGAATATCTCAAAGAAGTTCAGCAAAATCAAAATGTTGATCCATCATTAAAACTTCAATGCCAAGTTCAACATGTTGATGGCGGAATGAATGCCACGCAGAAAAAATCAAAAATAGAATGGCTGAAGGCTGATACTGATGAAAATGTATGCCGAATCTTGTCGAATGTACGTTGTTTATCCGAAGGTGTCGATGTTCCCTCTTTGGATGCCGTGTTATTTTTAACGCCGAGGAGTTCACAAGTTGATGTAGTACAGTCTGTTGGGCGTGTTATGCGGCGTGCTGAAGGTAAAGAACTGGGCTATGTTATCCTTCCAGTTGTAATTCCTGCTGGAGAAGAACCTGAAAATGCATTAAATAACAATCAGGCTTATCGTGTTGTATGGCAGGTATTAAACGCTCTTCGTGCGCATGATGACCGCTTTGATGCCATGATTAACAAACTTGAATTTAACGGCAAAGACACCGCACGAATGGAAGTGGTTGCAGTTGCTGATAAAGTGGTAAAAAAAACCAAACGCCAGACGAAAAAATCAGAGACTGTCGCGAAGGCTCGTAAAAGCAATGGGATCGGAGCTGGTACCATCCAACCTCCTGAGCAGTTGGATATTGAGTTTTCAGTCGGAGAAATTGAACGAGCACTGTACGCCAAAATTGTCAAAAAATGTGGTAACAGGCATCACTGGGAGGATTGGGCAAATGACATTGCAAAAATTGCCCGCACCCATATTGATCGTATTCATGCCATTCTGGAAAACCCAGCGAATACTGCTGAAATTTCAGCATTCAAAGCATTCTCTGACGAGTTGCGTGATGACCTCAATAATAGCATTTCTGATGATGAGATCATCGAAATGCTGGCGCAACATTTGATAACAAAGCCTGTATTTGATGCTTTGTTTGCTGATTATAATTTTACAGATCATAACCCGATGAGTATGGCAATGCAGGACGTACTCAACACCTTACATGAACACCATCTAGAAAAAGAAGCTAATACGCTCAACAGCTTCTATGAGTCAGTGAAAATGCGTGCTGACGGTATTACGACCGCAGAGGGTAAGCAACAAATAATCGTCCAGTTGTACGATAAGTTTTTCAGAAATGCCTTCCCTAAAATGACCGAGCGTTTGGGAATTGTATATACCCCTGTGGAGGTCGTTGATTTTATCATTCACAGTGTTAATGATGTTCTAAAGCAGGAGTTTGGACAAACATTGGGTGATGAAGGGGTGCACATCATCGATCCATTCACTGGAACAGGTACATTTATTACACGTCTGTTGCAAAGTGGCCTTATCTCATCTGATAAACTTGCCTATAAATTTAAAAATGAAATTCATGCCAATGAAATTGTTTTGTTAGCATATTATATTGCAGCCATCAATATCGAGGCGGTCTATCATGATATCACAAATGAGTCAGCTTATACTCCATTCCAGGGAATCTGCCTTACCGATACCTTTGAAATGTATGAAAAAGACGATTTGATAAGCGATGTTTTGGTTGATAATAGTGAACGGCGCAAACGTCAAAAGGCGCTTGATATTCGCGTCATTATTGGGAATCCACCATATTCTGCCGGTCAGGAATCGGCAAACGATAATAATCAGAATGTCAAATACCCTCAGTTAGATAAGCGTATTGCGGATACTTATGCTGCCTATACGTCAGCAACGAATAAGAATGCCCTGTATGATTCTTATATTCGAGCTATTCGGTGGGCAAGTGATCGTATAGGCGAGAAAGGTGTAATCGGATTTGTTACAAATGGATCGTATATTGATTCCAACTCTGCAGATGGTTTACGTAAATGTCTTACAGAAGAATTCAGCAGCTTATATTTTTTCCATCTGAGGGGAAATCAAAGAACCTCTGGTGAAAAATCACGTCAAGAAGGTGGGAAAATATTTGGGAGTGGAAGTCGAGCTCCAATTGTAATTTCAATCTTGGTCAAGAATCCTAATGTTCAGGCTCATGGTCAGATATATTTTCATGACATTGGTGATTACTTAAGTCGTGAAGAGAAATTGGAGAAAGTTTCTGAATTTAATAGTGTTAATGGCATTACTAAAATTAATGGTTGGCAGTTGATCGAACCCGATGAGCATAATGACTGGCTGAACCAGCGTGACGAGAGATTTAATTATTTTATCGAGATGGGAAATAAAAAAGATAAAGACTCAGTTTGCATATTTAGCACCTATTCTAGGGGGGTTGCTACCAGTCGTGATGCATGGGTTTATAACTTCTCAGCAAAAAAAATTAATTGAAAATGTGTCAGAAATGATTGTGTATTATAACTTTCAAGTTAATGAGAAGAAGAAAGATCCGGAGTTTAAAGAAATAATTGATACCACGAGAATTAGCTGGAACCGCAGTTTGCTCAATGACTTTAATAAATTAAAGAATCATTCCTTTGACAAAAATTGTATTTATAAATCGGTTTATAGACCGTTTAACAAATCAAATCTATATTTTAGCAGGGCGTTAAACGATATGGTTTATCAAATGCCTCAGCTATTTCCAACAGCCGATTCTGATAACTTGGTTATTTATATTAACGGTAGTGGCAATGGTGGGAAACCGTTCTCTGCATTAATAGTTAATGCAATTCCAGATTTGAATATGCAGCACTCAGGTGGGCAGGGGTTTCCTTTATATTATTATGAGAAATCTTCGAGTGATGAAGTAGTTAAAGAATACAAAAGGAAAGAAGCAATTTCTGACGCAGGATTGTTTTATTTCAAAGACTTTTACTCAACTGAAAGCATAAGCAAAGAAGATGTTTTCAATTATGTATACGGATTGCTTCATTCTGAAGATTATCGTGGACGTTATGCTGATAACCTTTCTAAGGAGTTACCGCGTATACCTTGTGTCAAAAAATATGACGACTTCGTGATTTTTTCTCAAGCTGGACGAGATTTAGCCTTTTGGCATTTGAATTTTGAAGAAGTCGAGCCATACAAAGCAACTATTGATTCTGGCAACTTAAATTATTCTCAATTACCGAAAGAGGATTTTTATGTAGAGAAGATGAAGTTTGCTAAAAAGGCTGACAAAAGTACAGTCATCTATAAAAACAAAATACGGATAAAAAATATCCCATCTGAAGCCTATGATTACGTAGTAAATGGTAAACCTGCACTTGAATGGGTAATGGAACGACAGGGTGTTTTAACCCATAAAGATAGCGGTATTGTTAATGATGCCAATGACTGGGCTATGGAAGCTATGGGAAATGCGAAATACCCATTGGAACTATTTCTAAGAGTTATCACTGTAAGCCTGGAAACTCAGAAGATAGTAAAAGGATTACCTAAACTCGATATATAAGTAGATCAAGAACAGGATGGTGTTAATCACCATCCTGTACACGGGCTATAATAATATTATTATTTATTAAGTTTTTCCGACTTTCATTAAAGGAAAATGTCTTTATATTAAAATTGGTTTGAGATTTATAAATCTCTTAGATTATTTTATGATTTTTTTCTATGTATTTTTTGAAGAGAAAATGAGTGATATTACTCTCTCTCAATAACTTTTATTGAAGGGTTTAATTATAGAGGTAACGTTCTTTAAGCGATTTTACACAGTCTTCCAGAGTAGTGAGTCAGTAGATAATTCCTATCTGTAAAAAAATAATACGGAACTAATATCTGTGAGTTTGTTATCTGTAAAATGAAATTTTTTACGTTGCTTCGTTCTTACCACGTAACGGACAGTGAGCAGGAACATTAGGTTCACTTAAGCGATACATAGCCACATGACTTCCTTTTCTAACCGAAGGGAAGAAAAGCAAGGGGAACTCAAAGAAGCAAGCGCAGCGGCTTCGCAGAGTTAGCCCTTGCTTCTCTTATAATTGGCATTATTCATTCAAGAACAATAGGATCTTCGCTTGTACAAGCGAAGCTATAATAAAAACAATCAATTAATTATTTTTAAAGTATTAAACAAGAACCTATTGACATTCATAAAATACAAGTTATTTATAATGTATGCCATAAATAAAAAGTTTTATGTCATATGTATCCTGCACTATGTGCAGTTAATGTACCACTTGTCCCATAGATGGGAATATTGGAAAGGTTACTTTGTTTTGAAGTAGCCTTTCGTCCTTCAATATTAACGATTACTTATTGCTATTACCAAGTCCAGTCGAATCGAAGAACATCTTTTATCTGAAACGACTCCTAATACCCGGTTAAAGCCACAATATCTCTCGCATACGTAGACCAAAGAAAAATTATGATATTAAATATGTGATTTTTTTTAGTGTTAAGTTGAATAATTAAATACTGGAGAGTTTTCTGTGCACTACCAATTGCTGGTTCATCTGTTCTGCCGCTGATGTTTCTGACGAATCTCCCGGTGACACAGAACTGTCCCTCTCTACCAGCCTTTATTCGACTCAATGTCCGGCTGCTGATACGAAGTTATCCCTTCGTATCAATGGCTTACACTTAAACGTAATGCTTTGGTTGCTGGCGTATCTGACAGCTTCTTCGGCGTGAAGGTCGTTGTGTAAGTATACTTCTTGGTTTATTTAGGCTATATAAAACCATGACTATGACTTGCTGTTTTCAGTAAGAGTCTTATCATCCAAAGAATTTATTCTAGAAATTCTTTTTAACTCATTAAGATAATCAACCTCGTTTTCTAAGAACCAATGAAGAACTTTAGAATTGCCAAGTAATTTATTAATATATGACTGGATTATAACGAATTTCAACATATCTGAACCATACTCGGTTTGAAGCTTTTTCGTTTCTTCCGAAGTTGTTGCCATTTCTTGTTCCAGACGAAGTATGGTTTTTTTTATGTCCTTTTTATAGGGAGTGTTTTTCCCTTTATTTACTATCATCGATGCCGGTGTTGCATCCAAGATGCTCATTGCAAATTTTTTACTATAATTATCAAAATTAATCATTGTACCGACTGCTTCAATTTGGCGAATTGGCTTCATTTTCCTCAAAACGTCAAATGTAGCCTTAGGTATAGGTTTATCAGAAAGTTTCGCAATTACACTTGAATCTATGCCGTTCATCACATTCGCTTTATCTTTTATGGCATCAACAGATATGCCCAAAGCAGCACTAAGTTTTTCAATTGATACTTTTGCCAGAGACTTAATTATCATTCTATGTTCTTCAACTACATTTATATGATTCACTTGTTTGTTAGGAGTGAAAGCATCATCTATGCTCGAAAGTATACATGGAGCTTTTTCTATACCTAAGTCTTTTAAAGCCTCAACCCTTAAATGGCCATCAAGTATCTTAGTGACATCTTTATCTTTGTCATAGAATACTATTATTGGTTCAATAATACCTAAGCTTTCGATAGAGGTAACTATTTGATGATATTTATGGCTTCGCTTTACGTTTTCTAATAATTCCTTAGATGGAATTAACTTATTAGTTTCCAGGTAAATAAAATTATCGCCAAAACGTATCTGAATCATTTTAATACCTCTTTGTTTACTGGGGTTAATATCTGAGATGGTAGTTCTGAAAGATTCTCTTGTTCAAGTATATGTTGAAAGCTTTTATTCATCATTATGATGTTAAAAATCTCATTTACTATTAGTAGGTTGGTTTTTATGAATTTTGAGTTGTTATAAACAGATTTATGTTCAGCGATACTATTTTCATAAAGCTCAATCAACTCCTCTGCAGTCATCCTTTTTGATGGTTTGTGATAATAAAATCCGGCTGCTTTTGCACCTTTATTCCCAACTGTTCTTTGATTTAGAATGTGTTTTATCTTTATAATGTCCCGACTTTTTATTAATTTTTTATCATATGCTTCGGTAAGAATATCTTGTGCTTCCTCAGTTTCACATCTTGCAAATTGCACTGCGAGATACAGAGGCAAATTACCCCGTTCGACTGCTGAGAGAAGTTTATGCTCTCCCTTATCAAGTAGCATATTAATACTGCTCACCCAGTTCGATGAATATCCAGTAATCTCACTTATTTCGGAGTCTGAAAGTCCTCTGATTTTCATGTCTTTAATCACCTGTAATAACTCATTAGAACGTGGTCTTCTCCTTGCAATGTTTTCAACTAAACTCATAACGTAAGCATCTTCTTCTGATACATCTCTTATAATTGCTGGAATAATAGTTTCACCTAATGCAACGAGAGCCTCTATTCTCCCTTGACCACAAATTAAAGCATATTTGAAATCGCCTTCATCAATAGCTCTTACGCTTATAGGCTTGCTTAATCCTCTTTTTTTTATGCTTTCCTTTATTTCTTCATGCACTACCTTATTTCTTGTTCGTGGGTTAAGAAATTTTATTTTTGCAATCTCAATTTGAATTATTGGGAATTCATTTTTTTCAGGCAGCATATAGTTCCCTCACTTTCATGCGAGTAATAATTTGTAGAAGTTTATCAAGATTATCAAATCTATAGAGATCTAATCGAATGTTGTTTGTTTCCGTCATGCACATTTTATTATATTCGTTTTCAATCTTTGGTATGATATAAAAATCAAGAGGTGAAATATTTTGTGAATTCATTCGTATAACAATTGTTATGTCTGCTTTCTGTGAGTTATCAAACCGGACTTTCCATCTAAGTTTACCTGATTTCATATGTATGCATTTAGTAACAAGGACGGAAATTAAAAACTCATCATTGATGTAAAGCATTGGGGCATATTTATACTCGTCTATATGACAGTTGCTTTTTAAAATTTCACCCTTAAAATCCTCAATTATCTCTGAGTAAAATGATCTTAGTGCTTCATTTATTTTGAGATAGCTGTAATCATGTTCTGGCTTATAACCAATCAAAGTATATGCTCTTAAAAGACCACCAAATCGGGTTCTATAAACAGAAGATGAAGGGCCTGTATCATCTTCATCAATGATAAAGCCTGATAGTTTTCCATTAGATTCTAATTTTTGTTTTAGTTTTTCTAATAGATCTTCATTAGTCAAATGAATGGATCGGAGCTGAATTATTTCTTGAGCTTTATTGTATTTTTTCTTTGAAATAATAGGTTTATATGCCTTGTCACATCTAACCCATTCATGTTTGGGGTTTTTTACAAGCCTACTTTTTAATTTAGATGAGGTTTTGTTATATATGTTGTTTCCAATATATTTTTCATTTGTCAAAATTTGATGTATTTTTGCACGAGTCCATAATGTACCATTTTCTGCAGGTATGTTCTGTTCATTTAATCTCTCAGCAATAATGAATTCTGGGACGTTATTATCTATAAAGAGATCATATATTCTATTTACAATTTTTATTTCATTTTTTGGTCCCGGAATTAATATTACCCTATCTGTTTGAATACTCTTTCTTTTGCGGAAACTCAATATTTCTTTAGCTATGCCATTTTCGTCTACTAAAAGACGTCTCAGCCCATAACCAGCCATACCGCCTTGATGATAACCAAGCTTTATTAAATTTACTTGCCCTATAAATACCTTTTCAGATAGATTCCTGCTGTGATATGCAGCACTAGATCTTTTTATATTCAGTATAACAGAGGACTCTAAAGGGAAATCTTTAGTGGGTATAGGTTCGGAACAATATATAAGATCTACACCATTTCTCTCAAATAGAAAGGAATAATATGCCGCTTCATCACTATTTTGAAAACGACCAAAACGGCTCACATCATAAAATAATACAGCCTGTATATCTATTTTCTTTTGTTCTACATCGCTAAGTAACTGCTGCAAAGAATGCCTGCCTACGATACTGACTCCGCTCTTACCTGCATCATCGTAGGTATAAGCGATTTCCATATTGTTCTTTTCAGCATAATCTTTGATATATTCGGACTGATTATGTAAAGAATATTGCTGATGGTCGGTAGACATCCTCAAGTACTGCGCGACCCTAACTCTATGATTTTTGTCATTTTCGCTAGCCATGCACGAAACCTCATGGATGATTCAATACAATGTAGTGGATAAAATTGATCAAATTTTAACCGAATTCAACTGTTTTATCATTGATTAGAGCGAATTTGGTAGATCTTCGAGGTGTATGATAATCGAGAAGAGATGTGAATTATTTAGCTGATATGACCGACAGCTTTCGTTATGTGGACTCAATGTCCCCATTTGTAAATGGCTATGCTTAGTCCACATAGGTTAATGGTGTGATTATTAATTCTTTAACTAAATCAAGATAGTTAATCCATCATGGGAGAGTTATGCGGCAATAACTTTGCATTTTTGAGACGAAACATAGTCACTCCACCATTGCATGAGAACCACCCGTTCAGTGAGATACTCTGCACGATTGTAGGCTGCAATTATTTCATCTTTCTTCGAGTGGGCAAGGGCGGCTTCTAAGACATCAGTCCTAAACTTGCCAGACTCCTCAGCAGCCGTTCTAGCAATGGATCGCATACCGTGAGCTACAAGCTCACCTCCGAAACCCATACGGATTATGGCCGCATTAGCTGTTTGTTCATGCATGTGATTGAGTGGAGCTTTGATACTGGGGAACACCCACTCTCTATGCCCGCTGATGACTTTCATTAAATCCAAAACTCGCAAAGCTTCTTTGCTCAGTGGAACTTTGTGAGGCTTCTTCATTTTCATAAACTCCGCCGGGATGTTCCACATGCCAGTTTCAATATCAATATCTGACCATCTTGTGCGAACAGCTTCACCTGGGCGAACCCATGTGAGAAGTTGCCACTCAATCAGTAGCCTTGTTTCCAAACGGATAGAAGCATTGTTTAGAGCAACCAAGAAGCGAGGGAGTTCGGAAGGGGGTAATGCTGGCATATTCTGTTTTTTTGGCTTGCTGAACCGTTGCCCCAGGTTGTCTGCCGGGTTGAATTCTATGAGTTCTTCTGTTGCTGCATAGCGGAAAATTTCATTCAGGCGGGATATGATGCGGCGAAGTGTTTCAAGGACACCTCGTTTTTCTATGGGTTCTAAATGCTGTTTAAGCATTTTAGGGCGAATCTCCTTAATTGGGGTATCACCCAATGTGGAAAAGATATTTCTCTCTAGGCTTCGCCAGATGTCGTTAGCATGATCTTGGGAGATGCCTGACGTTTTGACTTTCTCATCAAGCCACTTCTTGGCTACTGCTTGAAATGTATGTTCCGTGGCATCTTTCAGTGCATTGGCTTTTTGGTTGTTATGAACTTGGGGGTCTATACCATTTGTAAGCAACGACAAGTATTCATCACGTAAAGCTCGTGCCTTCGCAAGTGTAAGGTGAGGATAGGTTCCTAAGCTCACCTTAGTTCGCTTTTTGGTCACAGGCACTGCATATCTGAAATACCAATTTTTCTTCCCTCCCTTCGCCAGGGGAGCGATTCGCAACAGCAAACCATCGCCGTCAAAAAGGTTAACCTCTTTTTCGGCAGGTTTGGTGCTTTTGATTTCAGTGTCAGTGAGCTTCTTAGCGATTTTGGCCATGTTTGGGACCCTCGATTTTAGGACCCATCTTCGTGGGTCCCATTCAGGGTGCCATAACTCGTAGTTCTCAGCAATTCTCACTAGACTACAATAGACGTAAAAAAGCCCGCAGAGCTTGTGCTGTGCGGGCTTAGTAGACTTTACTGAACTTCAGTACATCAATATTTGGTGGGCTGGCGGAGTTTGAATAAATATTGTATTGCTTTGATTTTTAATGATTTTGTTTAATTCAGTTTTTGTGCGTATACCTAATCGTATACCAATGGCTGTAAGTTAATGTGAAATGAAAGCGCATTTTTACTTGGATTGATGCTATATCGTACAGGAAAAAATTTTTTTTTCGAAAGAACTGTTCACACTGTTCACCTTTCTGTTTTCTCCTTTTATTTCAGTTGGATAGGTGGTGAATAATGGGTGAAGGGTGAACATTCGATTCTTCACCTCCGGCATTCTGCCGGTGTGACTCATACCGGTGATTAATTCCCTGCACCGAAAATCGCACAGGGAGAAAAAAGTTTTTTTTGATTTGATTGTTCACACTGTTCACCTTTCGTTTTTCTCTTTTAATTTCAGTGTGATAACGGGTGAATATACGGTGAAGGGTGAACAGTGGATTGTTCACCTTCGGGGGATGTCGGGATAAAAAAAAGACCGGCAGATGCCGGTCAGGTGGGTCAGGCTGTTGCAGGGTCGTCACATTTTGGCAGCCAGTCGCCGTAGCTTTCCTCTTTCAGCGTCAGGTTGGTCTGTATCCCCTGTTTGGTATGGCGCTTCTCGTAATTCAGTCCGTATTCCTTCAGCATCACCGGCAGCCCCAGCCCGAACATTTTCAGACTGAGTACATTCCGGTAGCCGTTTGCCTCCATGTAGGCCAGATAGGCGTGATAGAGGTATTTACGGTAATTGCGCGGGATGATACTGGCGTTCCCCATATACATGCCGCTGGTCTGCGGCAGGGTTTCCAGATAGCCGATAAAATCAAACGTCGGGTCGGCATCCCGTTTGATGTTCAGCGCCTCGTCTGAGTTCTGCTGGGACTGAAGCAGTGACCGGGCGAGCATCGGGTCGCTGAACTTCTGCATCAGGTGACGCACGATGACCGCCAGCTCGCGGGTGATTTTGTCCTTAAGCTGCGGGTCGCGCTCCTGCGGGGCTATCTGTTCCGGGAAGTGAATAATCACCCGCCGGCGTGACACGCCGCCGCTGCGGTCGGTGAAGCGCATCGGGTTA
>ENA-UOZF01000442-UOZF01000442.1-food-metagenome-genome-assembly--contig:-NODE-442-length-11231-cov-142.645669_pt1 | contig 11231 bp, 15 predicted proteins | sample MGYA00249869_ERZ772725 | MGnify/ENA primary metagenome ERZ772725 (study PRJEB29005, sample SAMN08379455) | food metagenome | isolation source: cheese spiked with Escherichia coli O103 | study: EMG... | reverse complement strand
TTGCCATAGACACCATCCCTGTCTTCCCCCACATGATGTGGGGGTTTTTTTTATCAATCACTTACATCGGTTTCCGTAAGAAAACAGTAACTTAAGAAAACCTATAAGGGACTGGAAGGGCTACAAAGTTCTGAGAGTGTGGACACTATGTGGACACTCAGAAGGGAAATTTATAACGTCACTCCGCCTTTTAGAGGATTCAGCGCGACGGCATTTTGCAGGTAGTCAGGCGCAAGGTGCGCATAGGCCATCGTCTGCTGAATGCTCGCATGTCCCAGAATCTGTTGCAGTGCGATTATATTGCCCCCATTCATCATGAAATGGCTTGCGAATGTATGCCGCAGGATGTGGGTTGCCTGATTGGGTGGTATATCTGGCTTCACTCTGCGTAAAATCCCGCAAAACTTCTCATAATCAACTTTGAATAATTTAGCGCTGGCCTCCTCTTTAACTTTTTTCTCCAGTTCCTCAGAAATCGGCACGGTTCGCTTTTTACCGTTTTTGGTTTTCAGGAAGGTAACCCTGCAATTTGTAATCTGTGCTGGTTTTAGCGTGGCAACTTCCGTCCATCTTCCTCCAGTGCTCAGACATAAAAGTGCGACAAGTAAGTCATCACCATCCAAAACATTTAACAGTTTTTCGATTTCTGCTTTTTCCAGGAACGTCATTTCAGGGTTGGCCTCCGCCAGTGGCGGCAGTCCGTGAATTGGGTGTTGCCCGGAAAATTCATCCAATTGAATTAATTTTGTGAACATGCCGGATAATCGGTACATGTCACGGTTTATCGTTGCGGCACTGATACCATCACGTAGTCGCATGGAACGATAATCCATCAAAGCTCTTTTGCTCATCCGGCTCACTGGTATATCACCTATGCCGCTGATGGTTTTGAGCAGATGATTAAACTCTTTTGTTCCATGCTCGTGGTTTTGCCCGTGATATTTCCACCAGATGTTCAGCAACTCACTCAAAGTTCTGCGATCTGCTCGCTGACCTGCCCATTCTTTCTGGCTGGCGTAGGCGATTGTGTATCGCTCAAATGCTACAGCTTCAGCTTTTCTTTCAAATTTCCTGCGGATGCGTTTTCCGTCGCGACCGCGAGGTCTAATGTCCACTTCATAGCGTCCATCATCGAGCTTCTTAATTGACATAAGAAAGCCCTCTGACGCTGTATTCACCATCTTGGTAACAAATGGTGAAAATGTAATGTTTATAGAGTGTTAACCAGTCTGTTTTTCGGAGTGGTCTGATTCTGTTGGTTTTTGCCCAATGTGTGCGAGAGCCGGCGCGATCTGACCAGCTTGTGGTGACGTATCACCAGTCATTAACCAGAGCGTATATTTTTTAAATAAAGGCGTATTTGTGACTCGCATAACGATGCTGAGACCAGGGTCTTTATGCCCACTTTCGTAATTTTTGACTGTTCCTAGAGCTATCCCGCTAATTTCGCTGAATTTCGCCTGTGTTAAGCCTTCTGCTTTCCTAATCGCTTTCAGTTTTTCGAATGTCTGCATTTGACAGTAACCTATTGGTGACTTATATTCCCGTCAAAAGGTTGTGTATTGGTGACCTTTTGAGTGTGTTAGCCAGTCCCTAGAAAGGACAGGGGCGACCTAGAAGGGACTGGATCTAATAAGGGTAACACGAAAGCAAAAAGGGCTAATCAATGGAAGTCAATGACTATGTGATTCAGTACCCGATTGATGCGGTACATACGGTTAAGTTTGCAGAGTTACTTGGTAAGCCAGAAACGGCTGTAGTCAAGATGGTAAAAGAGAATAAATTGCCAGTTATTGAGCTTCGTGATCCAAGTAAGCCGAACGCTCGTGTCGGTGAGAAGTGGGTTTTCATTCCAGAGTTTAATCGCGCTGTACGAGAGGCGTTTTATAACCGACCAGTTGAACAGCGTGATGCATGGCTTTTGTGGATGGGGTTGTGATTATGAGTGAACCGCGTTGTATTGCTCAGTTACTGCGTAACGAAAGCCCCAGGGCGATTGACTTCACCATCACCCACGGTAAGGGGCGTAAGGGAATCATTATCCGCACCAAAAAACAGAGTCCGTTAAAAAAGGCTCTGACCTTTCTGAAAAGCCGGAGGGTATGGAAATGACAGTGATGACGCTCAATCTCGTTGAAAAACAGCCAGCAGCTATGCGCCGGATAATTGGTAAGCATCTTGCCGTTCCTCGCTGGCAGGATACATGTGATTATTATAATCAGATGATGGAGCGCGAACGGTTAACGGTTTGCTTCCATGCGCAGTTAAAACAGCGTCACGCAACGATGCGTTTTGAAGAAATGAACGACGTCGAACGTGAACGACTGGTATGTGCAATTGATGAATTGCGTGGGGCATTCTCAAAACGCCGTCAGGTCGGTGCAAGTGAGTATGCATATATTAGTTTTTTAACAGTCAGTCAGCGTCGCACTTTATTTATGCATGCCGGATTGACTGAAAAAGAATTCAACCAGCCATACTGGCGAATTAATGAAGAGTCATGTTACTGGCGTGATGCTTTATTCCGTGCATTACGTGAATTATTCAGCCTGTTTGAGTATGCACCGACAATTCTGACGTCGGTAAAACCAGAGCAATATCTGCATTAAGTAATTAACCAGAGTTTTTAACGCACTTAATCGTGCGGGGCTTCTTTTTGCCTGGAGAAAGTCATGCATACAGTTTCTGAAAATCAGTGCGGTAAATACGCATTACTGCTGCAACAGGCCAGAACCGAAGCACAGGCCGACGCTGCGACGCGCTTTTCTTCTCATCTTGACGCCATGATTCGCCACATCACAAAGGCGGAGTTATCCCGCGTGGAGATAGTCGAGCTGCTCAGTCAGGAGTCGGAAAAATTTCACAATATCGGATTGTCTCGCGGGGAGGTGCTTTGATGTCCTGTTCTCGTTCAGTTGTATTACTGAATAACGCCTTAAAAATCGCCGTTATGGAAAATGGCGATTTGTCTCTTATTCAACTTGGTCTTGATAAAGAAAAGCGCGACATAACTGAATCTGTTATCGCGATTTATCAGAATGAATTAAACCTCCTGTCTGATGTGGTCAATTTACTTGTTAAACGCGCTGTATTTCACAAGCAAATTTCCTCCGTGGATGAACTGACAAAATTAACGACAGAAATCGCCAGCTATTGCGCTGATGAATTTAAAAAACTGAACGACAAAAGGAGCTGGTAATGCCGGACAACGTAGATTTTATTCAGGAACAACAGGCTGAATTACTGGAGCGCCAGATTAACGCGGCAAGGGTAAAACATTGCGGTGCTTCTGCGCTGGTTTGCGAAGAGTGTGACGCGCCAATACCTGCTGCCCGTCGTGCGGCTTATCCGTCAGCCACGCGTTGTGTTTCCTGCCAGTCAGTCTTTGAAGCAAAAAACAAACATTACCGGAGAACGGCATGAGTATTCGTATTGAAATTGGCGAACGTTATGTCGTTACCAGTGACAGCTTTCAGTTTATTCTCCACGAGAAAAAGAGAGCGGAAAGCGGTAAAAACGCCGGTCAGGAATGGCTGGCGGTGGTTGGTTATTACCCGAAATTAAGCCAGCTCGTTTCCGGCCTGATGCATCACGATATTCTGACCGGAAGCGCAAAGTCTTTTGCTGATTTAAACGCGCAGGTTGAGCAACTCAGCAAGCGTTGTTCAGAGGCTTTTGGCTCATATGGCCGTTAAAGCCTCCGGGCGTTTTGTCCCTCCGTCAGCATTTGCCGCAGGCACCGGTAAGACGTTTACCGGTGCTTATGCATGGAACGCGCCACGCGAGGCCGTCGGGCGCGAAAGACCCCTTACACGTGACGAGATGCGTCAGGTGCAAGGTGTTTTATCCACGATTAACCGCCTGCCTTACTTTTTGCGCTCGCTGTTTACTTCACGCTATGACTACATCCGGCGCAATAAAAGCCCGGTGCACGGGTTTTATTTCCTCACATCCACTTTTCAGCGTCGTTTATGGCCGCGCATTGAGCGTGTGAATCAGCGCCATGAAATGAACACCGACGCGTCGTTGCTGTTTCTGGCAGAGCGTGACCACTATGCGCGCCTGCCGGGAATGAATGACAAGGAGCTGAAAAAGTTTGCCGCCCGTATCTCATCGCAGCTTTTCATGATGTATGAGGAACTCTGCGATGCCTGGGTGGATGCGCATGGCGAAAAAGAATCGCTGTTTACGGATGAGGCGCAGGCTCACCTGTATGGTCATGTTGCTGGCGCTGCACGTGCTTTCAATATTTCCCCTCTCTACTGGAAAAAATACCGTAAAGGGCAGATGACCACGAGGCAGGCATATTCTGCCATTGCCCGTCTGTTTAACGATGAGTGGTGGACTCATCAGCTTAAAGGCCAGCGTATGCGCTGGCATGAGGCGTTACTGATTGCTGTCGGGGAGGTCAATAAAGACCGTTCTCCTTATGCCAGTAAACATGCCATTCGTGATGTGCGTGCGCGCCGCCAGGCAAATCTGGAATTTCTTAAATCGTGTGACCTTGAAAACAGGGAAACCGGCGAGCGCATCGACCTTATCAGTAAGGTGATGGGCAGTATTTCTAATCCTGAAATTCGCCGGATGGAGCTGATGAACACCATTGCCGGTATTGAGCGTTACGCCGCCGCAGAGGGTGATGTGGGGATGTTTATCACGCTGACCGCGCCGTCAAAGTATCACCCGACACGTCAGGTCGGAAAAGGCGAAAGTAAAACCGTGCAGCTTAATCACGGCTGGAACGATGAGGCATTTAATCCAAAGGATGCGCAGCGTTATCTCTGCCGTATCTGGAGCCTGATGCGCACGGCATTCAAGGATAATGATTTACAGGTCTACGGTTTGCGTGTCGTCGAGCCACACCACGACGGAACGCCGCACTGGCATATGATGCTTTTTTGTAATCCACGCCAGCGTAACCAGATTATCGAAATCATGCGTCGCTATGCGCTCAAAGAGGATGGCGACGAAAGAGGAGCCGCGCGAAACCGTTTTCAGGCAAAACACCTTAACCGGGGCGGTGCTGCGGGATATATCGCGAAATACATCTCAAAAAACATCGACGGCTATGCACTGGATGGTCAGCTCGATAACGATACCGGCAGGCCGCTGAAAGACACTGCCGCGGCTGTTACCGCATGGGCGTCAACGTGGCGCATCCCGCAATTTAAAACGGTTGGCCTGCCGACAATGGGGGCTTACCGTGAACTACGCAAATTGCCGCGCGGCGTCAGCATTGCTGATGAGTTTGACGAGCGCGTCGAGGCTGCACGCGCCGCCGCAGACAGTGGTGATTTTGCGTTGTATATCAGCGCGCAGGGTGGGGCAAATGTCCCGCGCGATTGTCAGACTGTCAGGGTCGCCCGTAGTCCGTCGGATGACGTTAACGAGTACGAGGAAGAAGTCGAGAGAGTGGTCGGCATTTACGCGCCGCATCTCGGCGCGCGTCATATTCATATCACCAGAACGACGGACTGGCGCATTGTGCCGAAAGTTCCGGTCGTTGAGCCTTTGACTTTAAAAAGCGGCATCGCCGCGCCTCGGAGTCCTGTCAATAACTGTGGAAAGCTCACCGGTGGTGATACTTCGTTACCGGCTCCCACACCTTCTGAGCACGCCGCAGCAGTGCTTAATCTGGTTGATGACGGTGTTATCGAATGGAATGACCCGGAGGTCGTGAGGGCGCTCAGGGGCGCATTAAAACACGACCGGAGAACGCCAAACCGTCAGCAAAGAAACGGAAGCCCGTTAAAACCGCATGAAATTGCACCATCGGCCAGACTGACCCGGTCGGAACGATTGCAAATTACCCGTATCCGCGTTGATCTCGCTCAGAACGGTATCAGGCCGCAACGATGGGAGCTTGAGGCGCTGGCGCGTGGCGCGACCGTAAATTATGACGGGAAACCTTTCACTTATCAGGTCGCTGATGATTGGCCGGGATTTTTGTTACCCATTTGAGTAAAAATACAGCGTGATTTTATATGTCTTTGAATGGATTATGCGAAACACCTCTAAGGTAGATGAGGAGCAATAGCGTGTTGAATCAGAAGGCTAAATTGTATTGAATCGTTAGCATGTAATTGAAGGCAGCTATTTGATTCGAGTCATAAAAGAGCATCTATTTCGGTTAATAAAACCATTGCGAGTGACTTTATGTCGAAGCATAATTCATCTCGAGCGAAGTCTTGCTAGTCTTTCATCGGATTGATGACGGGCGCAAAAAAACCACCCTGGCAGGTGGTTTTTTTGTTTGAAGCATACTAAAGAAAAATACTTACATGGATATTACTGACGTTTACTGACAAACCACTCGGACTACCATATGGATAGCCAAAGAGGGCCAGAACGAGAATGCAGTAATAGCACTTCTTCATATCGCCTCCTGTAAGCAGAGGGCAATTTCCGCCGATATATGCGCTTCTAAGGCGGAGTGACTATTGAGCGAAGTCTTGCCCTGAAATAATGCTCTGTTTAAACGCAAAGTGATCTGGCATATCACCGAACAGAGGACCTGAACAACACAACATATAGTATGTCGTTGTTTCTGGTTGCATTTTATGTTGTGTAATACTGGTTTTGCATCAAGGATGTTTGAGCTTTTTTTGATATAGCTCAAAGTAAAAAGCAGAGACTACGGATGATAAGGTCTTGAAAGCAATGTAAATTTTTTAAAGTTGTGAGTGGCTAGAAATGCACAGTTTCAATATGGCGGATTTAAACAAGTAATTAAAAATAGCGACATAAATTCCAATAAAATCATTAAGTTGCGTTTTCTGTGGAAACTTCGGTGACTCTGAAATTTTCTTTTAGTGTCGCTGAGGTTTAACAACTCGCTGCGCAAGTAGTTAGTGTTTTTTTAACTCAATATTCTGATTTATAAGGTTTTTTATAAATCGTGGGCTGGTTGCGCGTATTCATCTCGTGTTATCAGCAAAGATAAGCTCTATATGCAGAACTGAATGCATATATGATGTCGAAAATGTTATGGGAAAACGTGGATTAGTGTTATAGTAATGGCTGAAAAACAGCCTTGACATAAAATAACAACTGTGATATGGCTGTGCATACTTAACTTTTTTAACGTAGGAGGCAACCATGAGCTATGCAGCTAAAAAACTGCTTGACCGCTATTGGGATCGCCGACTACCTGTCGATCCGTTTAAGCTTGCTAAAGCGTGGGGTGCTCGTGTTGAAGCACTTGAGGAATCGGCTTATAACAACGATGGGTTAAGCGGTCTGGCTGTCATCAAAAAGGGTGTCCATAGGATTTATTTTGATTCTAGTGAACATTCTAATCGTCAACGTTTTACTGTTGCACACGAGTTAGGTCATCATGTGCTGGGGCATACCCAGGACGGAGAGTACCATCGGGATAATGTCGGGAATTATTCAACAGGTGCTCGTGATTACCGTGAGGTTGAAGCAAACAAGTTTGCTGCTGAGTTGTTAATGCCTGAGTCTGCTATACGTCAATTGGTATCCAGAGAAGGTATTGATAGCACTTTGAGATTAGCAAGCATCTTTAATGTATCAGAAGCCGCTATGCATTGGCGCTTAAAGAGCTTAGGAATGGCTTATTAATTAGCCTTTAACTTTTAACCTGTTTAAAATCACCTTTACGTTTGTACATGTAAGGGTGATTTTTTATGGCTGATATTGATTTATCTGGACAGTCCCCAGAGCAAGGAACCACTCCTAAGGGCGATTTAGATCCTGATATCCTTATAAGGCGAGATAGACGGGATGGTATAGAGCGTAGAAGTATGCGATTAGTGCTCTCTGCCGTTGTGCTTTGTTTTGCTTGTACATTTCTATGGCAGGGGCTTAACTTTGCTTTGGCTGTTGGAAATGGCTTGCTGGAAGCGAAAAGCAGTATTGCCGCAGCGATAACACAAAAAGTAGATACACAAACTTGTGTTTCAGCAGAAAAATGTTCTGCTTTATCTTCGGATCCGAAGATGGCTGATGAGAGGATAACACCATCTTCAGACACTAATAAAGTTAGAAAATCTATTTCTGGTTTATCCACCGATTGGTTATCGGCCAGTTCTCTAATAGCTATTGTTGCATTCATCCTTGGTGTGGGTTTAACTTTGCTTTTGACTCTTCTTAAATCAGCATTTCAACACCCGACAGATAAAGACTTTAGAACAAAGTCGACATCTAATACTATTGAGTTGGCCACGCCAATCAGTGAATTAATAATTGGTGTTCTGAATATAATTAAAGACAAACTATCTAAGTAAAGCATTAGTTGTGATTTTTTATTGGTTTTAGTGATAATACATCTCCAGTACTTATTGTTACTGGAGAGTATTTTTAGTCGTTTTATATTTTTAATGTTAGTGAATGATATTCACGAGAATTCACGTTCGATGTGATGTAATCGGGGGCGTTAACACCAAGAATCGCAACGAGTAATCGGCAAATTAAAGCCTGCATTTGTTGTAATATGTCATCTCCATATTGATAATTGTTAATAGTGGTAAAGCCAAGTGGTTGACCATGAAACATAGCTTCATGAAAGTTTTCATTGCGGATGTTTGTAATGTTTTTTTTGCCTGTAACCCATGATGGTCGTGGTATTCCATAAGTTTTGCAGATCCACTTCAAGCGCCTGGAGTGATTTAGAGTCTTTTCTGTACACTTGTTCTTTTCTGCCCATGTTAAAGCAAAGCAACTATCCAGTGCCATATAAAGATACTGGAATTTTTCGAAGCTAAGGTATTGTGGGTTTTGGGATAAAAATAGTGCATGCACTATTGCTGCTATATTTATTGGTGCGTGTTTGGTTTTTGTCTCGCTAGACATGTATTTGAGTGCTAATTCTATAACCTCTTTTTCAGAGCACTTGACCAGAATAAAGTCAGTTAATTTGCTGGGTTTTATTGGAGTTGCGTCTAAAAAACCGGCATCAGTAGTTGTTAATCTTATCCCTTTGAAAAAAGACAGACACCACACAGCAAAATTGAGAGTTTCTAGTGAAGATGTATTTTTTAATTTTAGTGAGTGTGTTTTGGGTAAGCCAAATACTCGTTGGCTAAAAGGCATTGTGGATATGCCTCCATTGAGGTTATATACTTCTTGGTTTCCTGGGTATATCCAACCGTTAATAACATTTCTGTGATTGTTTATAAGATTTGTTTTTTCCGCTAGACCGGGTAAAGTAAGTAAAGAAAAATCATCAGTTTCAACGTTAACTTCTACTGGATAGTATCCAAACTCAGCTTCAATATCATTGGATTGCTGTTCGTCAACTTTACCTTGCATACATTGCTCCGGTCAAAAATAGGCTCGATAATTCTCGTAAGCCTATCATGTTCGCAAAGTATCCATACCTGTGGATTTTGTAAATTTAAGTTGATTTGTCATTAAATAAGCCGTTGCATGCAACAAGTGAATGTTTTTGCATGCGTCGGGGATGTCCGTTCAGGCTGCGTGCGGTCAGGACTGGTGCGGATCCATAGTATCTATGCAACTGCATTAAAACCGCCCCATGAAGCGGGCGGGCGAGGCGGGGAAAGCACTGCGCGCTGGCGGTGGTGCTGATTTTATTTTTTCAGCGTCTGAGCGCGTCGTGATGGCGTTTAGATTGTGCGCCGGGGCGTTGGTGTGTCTGCGGGCTGTTTTGTGCGGTGGTGAGCGTGTGAGGGCGTGATGACGGGGTGTAAAAAAGCCGCCCGCAGGCGGCGATGTTCAGCCGTTGTCAGTGTCCAGTGAGTAGTTTTTAAAGCGGATGACCTCCTGACCGAGCCAGCCGTTTATCTCGCGGATCCTGTCCTGTAGCGGGATAAGCTCATTGCGGACAAAGACCTTTGCCACTTTCTCAATATCACCCAGCGACCCGACGTTCTCCGGCTTGCCACCCATCAACTGAAAGGGGATGCGGTGCGCGTCCAGCAGGTCAGCGGCGCTGGCTTTTTTGATATTAAAAAAATCGTCCTTCGTCGCCACTTCACTGAGGGGGATAATTTTAATGCCGTCGGCTTTCCCCTGTGGGGCATAGAGAAACAGGTTTTTAAAGTTGTTGCGGCCTTTCGACTTCACCATGTTTTCGCGAAGCATTTCGATATCGTTGCGATCCTGCACGGCATCGGTGACGTACATGATGTATCGTGCTTAACAGCACGCAGGCGTCTTTCTGTACCGAATACAGCGTCGTGACCGGAGGCTCGGATGAGTGATTCGCGACTGCTGCCGACCGGCTCATCACCGCTTGAGGTCGCCGCCGCAAAAGCCTGTGCGGAAATTGAAAAAACGCCGGTCAGTATTCGTGAGCTGTGGAACCCGGATACACACCAAAGACCCGAAGCCGCAAAAGCAGAAGGTAAAACTGAAACGCAAAAAGAAAGAGAAACACCTGCGCGCACTGGAGCACCCGAAAGCGAAACCGGTCACGCAGAAGAAAGCGCCAAAAGTACCGGAAGCGCGCGAAGGTGAATACATGGCCGGTGAGGCTGACAACGTTTTTGCCCTGACCACGGTATATGCCACGAAAGCACAGGCCATGCGCGCCGCTCAGGCGAAGTGGGATAAACTGCAACGGGGTGTTGCGGAGTTCTCCATCAGCCTGGCTACTGGTCGGGCAGATATTTACACGGAAACACCGGTTAAAGTGTCAGGCTTTAAGCGCGTCATAGACGAGCAGGACTGGACCATCACTAAGGTGACACATTTTCTGAATAATAGCGGCTTCACGACGTCCTTGGAGCTTGAGGTCAGGCTTTCTGATGTGGAGTACGAAACAGAAGATGATGAGTGATGTTTTTATTTTATCTGTTTGTTTTATAAGGATAAATTAACTAAAATGGCACCATCAACAAAACCGGAAGAGGTGCTCGCGATGTTTCATTGTCCTTTATGCCAGCATGCCGCACATGCGCGTACAAGTCGCTATATCACTGACACGACAAAAGAGCGTTATCACCAGTGCCAGAACGTGAATTGCAGCGCCACGTTCATCACTTATGAGTCGGTACAGCGATACATCGTGAAGCCGGGAGAAGTCCACGCCGTAAGGCCGCACCCGTTGCCGTCAGGGCAGCAAATTATGTGGATGTGATCACAAAAATAGCCCCTCAGTTGAGGGGCTTTATTTATGGTCGATGTGGACGCTATGTGGACAGCGGTTGACATAAATCCATTTATATCATCAGGTTAGGTGCTTTTTTGTGACACCATCCCTGTCTTCCCCCACATGATGTGGGGGTTTTTTTTATCCTCAATTT
>ENA-UOZF01000436-UOZF01000436.1-food-metagenome-genome-assembly--contig:-NODE-436-length-11474-cov-563.825554_pt1 | contig 11474 bp, 7 predicted proteins | sample MGYA00249869_ERZ772725 | MGnify/ENA primary metagenome ERZ772725 (study PRJEB29005, sample SAMN08379455) | food metagenome | isolation source: cheese spiked with Escherichia coli O103 | study: EMG produced... | reverse complement strand
ATTCACAGATGTCTGCCTGTTCATCCGCGTCCAGTTCGTTGAGCTTCTCCAGCAGCGTTAATGTCTGGCTTTTGATAAAGCGGGCCATGTTAAGGGCGGTTTTTTCCTGTTTGGTCACTGATGCCTCCGTGTAAGGGGGGATTTCTGTTCATGGGGGTAATGATACCGATGAAACGCGAGAGGATGCTCACGATACGGGTTACTGATGATGAACATGCCAGGTTACTTGAACGCTGTGAGGGTAAACAACTGGCAGTATGGATGCGGCGGGTCTGCCTGGGTGAGCCGGTTGCCCGTTCCGGGAAGCTGCCGACACTGGCACCGCCGTTACTGCGTCAGCTGGCCGCCATCGGGAATAACCTGAATCAGACAGCGAGGAAGGTGAACAGCGGGCAGTGGTCTTCCGGTGACCGGGTTCAGGTGGTGGCCGCACTGATGGCCATCGGGGATGAGCTGCGCCGGCTGCGTCTGGCCGTCAGGGAACAGGGGGCGCGGGATGATAGTTAAATTTCATGCCAGGGGAAAAGGTGGTGGCAGTGGTCCGGTTGATTACCTGCTGGGGAGGGAGCGTAACCGCGAAGGCGCAACGGTGCTTCAGGGTAATCCGGAAGAAGTCCGGGAACTCATCGATGCCACGCCATTTGCGAAGAAATACACGTCCGGTGTTCTGTCGTTCGCGGAGAAGGAGCTGCCGCCGGGAGAACGTGAAAAAGTGATGGCGAGCTTTGAGCGTGTACTGATGCCCGGTCTCGAAAAAAATCAGTACAGCATCCTGTGGGTGGAGCACCAGGACAAGGGACGGCTTGAGCTGAATTTTGTCATTCCGAACATGGAGCTACAGACCGGAAAACGCCTCCAGCCGTACTACGACCGCGCAGACAGGCCTAGAATTGATGCCTGGCAGACGCTGGTTAATCACCATTACGGGCTGCATGACCCGAACGCCCCGGAGAACCGCAGGACGCTGACACTCTCTGATAATCTGCCGGAAACGAAACAGGCGATTGCTGAGGGCGTTACACGCGGGATAGACGCGCTTTACCATGCCGGAGAGATAAAAGGCCGTCAGGATGTGATTCAGGCGCTCACAGAGGCGGGGCTTGAAGTGGTCAGGGTGACGCGAAGCAGTATCAGCATTGCAGACCCGAACGGCGGGAGGAATATCAGACTGAAAGGAGCGTTTTATGAGCAATCTTTTACAGACGGGCGCGGAGTTCGAGAAAAAGCTGAAAGAGAGAGCCGAATCTACAGAGAAAATGCTGAACGACGAGTTCAGGAAGCTCGGCGAGTCTGTCAGCGAGGCTGTGACCTCAAACGAGACGAAAATCAGAGACGCTATAGCCCTGTTCACAGCCTCGACAGAGAAATCGCTGGAAAAACACCGGGAAGGGGTGAAAGAGGCGATGATGCAGCACAGGAAGGACGTGTTAAAGCTGGCAGGGAATACGGGCATGATGTTACTGGGGATAGTCTTTCTCCTGTTTACCGCGAGTGGCGGGACGCTCTGGTATCTTGGCGGACGGATACAGACGAACCTGGAAGAAATCAGGAAGCAGGAAGAGACATTGCAGAAACTGAACGCGAAGACATGGGGCGTGGAGTTTGTGCAGGACGGGAACAGGAAATTCCTTGTCCTTCCGTACGGGAAATCAGCGGAGGTGATTCCCTTTCAGGGGAAAGAGTGGGTACATCTGAAGGAGTGACACAGAGTGACAGAGCTGGAAATACATTTGCTGAACGCCTTAGAGCAGCAGCAACAGGACTATATGCAGCGGCTGAGCGAATGGGAGAGCGCCTTCGTGGAATTGCAGAAGATGTTTTCGCTTACGCAACGGGACAACGCGATGCTGAACGAGCGGGTCATGCAGTTGAGTCAGCAGGTGCAGCACTTGAGCGAGCAGACAGAACGCTTGAGCCAGTTATACAGCGAGAACTGGAGATAAGAGAGGAACGGCTGATACAGGAGCGCGAACATGCGTTATCCCTGGAACGGGAGCGTCAGCCGGAAATACAGGAACGCACGCTGGATGGTCCTTCGCTGGGATGGTGAAACCATGAAAAATGGCAGCTTCAGTGGATTAAGAGGGGTTAATGTGGCCTGTACCATCTGGTTGCATAGGTATTCATGCGGTTAAAATTTATCAGGCGCGATCGCGGCAGTTTTTCGGGTGGTTTGTTGCCATTTTTACCTGTCTGCTGCCGTGATCGCACCGAACGCGTTTTGGCGGTGCGTACAATTAAGGGATTATGGTAAATCCAAGAATAACGAAAAAGCCCCCGGTGGGGGCTTTTGAGATATCAAGCGTATTGGGTTAATTTCCAAGTTACGGCTTTTCCGTTATACGGAGGCATTACATTGCCTTTGGCAATTGGTGCTGTAGTTGAAGGCGTTCCTACCACTTTCCAAACACCGCTTTCAGGGCATTTTTGTCCGGTTGAAGCTGTTGTACCAATTGGGGCTTTAGACATATTGATTCCTCTTGTATGTTTTATCCGTATGCTTGTGTAGCAATACTTATTTCTGGTTTAGAAATCAGCTTTCAAGCGGGCTTAAAGGTCGTTTTTTCACAGATGTGATTGTGGTCATATTTTTAACAAAGTTGTATATGATTTTGGCGTTGTAAGTTTTGGTTTTGTTATAAAGGACTTATGGAAAATCAACTTACTGCCTGCCCTCGTAGCCATCGAGATAAACAGCCGAAATGGTGTCAGCCAGCAGCCTGGATTTTTTCGGGGTGAGGTCTTTGCTGCGGTAATCGGTACCCGCAAATTGTGTTGTGCCTCGGAGTGAGTTTAAAAATTCCTGACTGTGAAAGTGCTGAATGCGTTGCTGCACATCACTCCGTGATTTTCCTGTCGCTTTATCTTTAGCTCCCATATCCCAGAACTGCCGAAAAAAAGGCACCATCATTCGTGTTGTGTCGGCCTTCTGGGTGGAAAAGTTAGGATCAAAACCGTCATCAGAAGCATATACGTAATGCCGGGTATGTTGTTCCACGCTGCCCTTTGGGGTACAGGCTGTGAGAGCTACTGTTGCTGTTATCATGGCGATAAGACACAGTTTGTTTCCGGTACGTCTCATGAGTGTCTCCCTACCTTCAAGTGTTTATTCTCGGTGAGTTATTATCCGAAGACTATTTTATCATCAGTCTCTGACAGCGTTCAGCGACCGAACAGCCTGGACCAGAATCCCCGTTTCTTTTCCAGTTCCAGTGCCTGCCTGAGCTGGGCTATCTCATTCTGCAGCTGTTCCCGTTCTGCTTCCTGGCGTTTGCGATCCATATCCTGTGCCTGTTTGTCCTCAAGCATCAGCGTCAGGCATTGTTTCAGCTCATTCAGCTCCCGGAGAATGCGTTCTGTCGGCTGATCATGTGGATTTTCTGCCTGTCCCGCACTGTGCCTTTCTGGTGTCTCATTCTGCTTTAATTCGCCGTATGCCCGGATCAGTTCACTGGTTTCAAACTCCCGTCGTCCGTCTTGACTGGTACGGTAACTGACAAAGCCTGCGCGCATATCACGGTAAAACTGTGAGCGCGATCTGCCTGTCATTTTCAGTGCGTCACGGAGTGTGTGCCATGCCATAAAGTGACAGTGTCCCATAGGTGTCTCATCTCATGGTTTCAGTAAAACATAATGAGGTCTGAGAACGGTAATGTTTGTGCTGGTTTTTGTGGTATCCGGCGGGAATAGCACGTGGTGTGGGTGGCTGTTTTTTTGATCGTTTTCACAAAAACGAAAATTCCCAGGGTTGACAGGAAAAACGCAGCGGCGTAATTTTAAACTGTATATAAAACCAGTGGTTATGTGTACAGTATTTATTTTTAACGGTTTGTTTTAAAAGTCAAAGAGGGATTTATTATGGGTAGTAATGGCGCAGATAATGCACATAACAATGCTTTTGGTGGAGGGAAAAATCCGGGCATTGGTAATACCAGTGGCGCAGGAAGTAATGGTAGTGCATCAAGTAACCGAGGAAATTCCAATGGATGGTCATGGAGTAATAAGCCTCATAAAAATGATGGCTTCCACAGTGATGGTTCTTACCATATTACATTTCATGGGGACAATAATTCAAAGCCTAAACCTGGAGGGAATAGTGGAAATCGAGGTAATAACGGTGATGGAGCGAGTGCTAAGGTTGGAGAGATAACAATCACACCTGACAACTCGAAACCAGGTCGTTATATTTCGTCAAATCCTGAATATTCATTGTTGGCAAAATTAATTGATGCGGAATCAATTAAAGGTACAGAGGTATATACTTTTCACACCAGAAAAGGTCAGTATGTTAAGGTTACTGTTCCAGATAGTAATATTGATAAAATGAGAGTTGATTATGTGAACTGGAAGGGACCGAAATATAACAATAAACTTGTGAAGAGGTTTGTGAGCCAGTTTTTATTATTTAGGAAGGAAGAAAAAGAAAAAAATGAAAAAGAAGCCTTGCTAAAGGCTAGTGAACTTGTGTCTGGTATGGGGGATAAGCTTGGCGAGTATCTTGGAGTAAAATATAAAAATGTAGCTAAGGAAGTTGCCAATGATATTAAAAACTTCCATGGTCGTAATATTCGTAGCTATAATGAAGCAATGGCTTCACTTAATAAAGTGTTAGCAAATCCAAAGATGAAAGTAAACAAATCTGATAAGGATGCCATTGTGAATGCCTGGAAACAGGTTAATGCTAAGGACATGGCTAATAAGATTGGTAATCTTGGCAAGGCATTTAAGGTTGCTGATTTAGCTATAAAGGTTGAGAAAATTAGGGAAAAAAGCATTGAGGGATACAATACTGGCAACTGGGGACCTCTCCTGTTGGAGGTTGAATCATGGATCATTGGTGGCGTTGTTGCTGGAGTTGCTATTAGTTTATTCGGGGCTGTGTTGAGTTTTCTCCCAATCTCTGGACTTGCAGTTACTGCGTTGGGGGTAATAGGAATAATGACGATTAGTTACTTGTCATCTTTCATAGATGCAAATCGAGTTTCGAATATAAATAACATTATATCTAGTGTTATTCGATGATATTAGTGTCAGGGGAGTATTCCTCCCCTGGTAAATAGCTTATATGTTCCTATAAGGAACCAAAAGTACAAATATGTGAATATATATATCCCAATATATAGTGTTATATAGAAAAAAGACAAAAACAGATCGTTTTTTGACATTAATACAAATGTTTTTGATGACAAGGTTAGTTCTGTGTCAGTTAGCAAGAAACAGTATATCATGGATATATAAAGAATAGTGAAAGGAGTTAATATCTTTAGTGCCCGCAGAGGTGACGACTTTGGTTTTAACTCTAATTCTTTGTGTGTGAATATGAATAAGCTGATTGCAGCTAAAGGGGCTGTATGAACATAGAGATTGAATGCTTCGCTTAGGGGCGGGTTGTTTAATGAATGAAATCCTGGTAGGGATAGGTATGCGATGATTTTTTCGAGGAGTGGTATTGGTGCATTATTATAACTGAAAAATATTAATGCGAATGGGGAAAGTAAGAGCAGAAGACTGAATGATATTTTTTTTGATATCTTATTTCTGTCTTTTATATCCATGTTGCTTTCTTTGGATGGTTGAAAATTATGTGTGGGAAAATTTTATTAATCTTGTTTTTTATCATGACACTTAGTGCATGTCAGGTCAATCACATCCGTGATGTGAAAGGAGGGACTGTTGCTCCATCATCATCATCCAGACTAACAGGGGTTGAAATTAAGTAAAAGATCAAAGGATCCTCTTGAGATCCTTTTTTTCTACGCGTAATCTGCTGCCTGTAAACGAAAAAACCGCCTGGGGAGGCGGTTTAGTCGAAGGTTAAGTCAGTTGGGGACTGCTTAACCGAGGTAACTGGCTTCAGCAGAGCGCAGATACCAAATACTGTCCTTTCAGTGTAGCCGCAGTTGGGCCATCACTTCAAGAACTCTGTAAGCATCTGGATAAATCTCGCTCTGCTAATCCGGTTACCAGTGGCTGCTGCCAGTGGCGTTAAGGCGTGTCTTACCGGGTTGGACTCAAGACGATAGTTACCGGATAAGGCGCAGCGGTCGGGCTGAACGGGGGGTTCGTGCACACAGCCCAGCTTGGAGCGAACGACCTACACCAAGCCGAGATACCAACAGCGTGAGCTATGAGAAAGCGCCACGCTTCCCGAAGGGAGAAAGGCGGACAGGTATCCGGTAAGCGGCAGGGTCGGAACAGGAGAGCGCACGAGGGAGCTTCCAGGGGGAAACGCCTGGTATCTTTATAGTCCTGTCGGGTTTCGCCACCTCTGACTTGAGTGTCGGTTTTTGTGATGCTCGTCAGGGGGGCGGAGCCTATGGAAAAACGCCATCGGCGCGGCCTTTTTCCGGTTCCTGGTCTTTTGCTCACATGTTCTTTCCGGCCTTATCCCCTGATTCTGTGGATAACCGTATTACCGTCTTTGAGTGAGCTGATACCGCTCGCCGCAGCCGAACGACCGAGCGCAGCGAGTCAGTGAGCGAGGAAGCGGAAGAGCGCCTGATGCGGTATGTTCTCCTTACGCATCTGTGCGGCATTTCACACCCGGCATGGCGTGCTTTTCATACAATCCGCACTGATGCCGCATAGTTAAGCCAGTATACACTCCGCTATCGCTACGTGACTGGGTCAGGGCTTCGCCCCGACACCCGCTGACGCGCCCTGGCGGGCTTGTCTGCTGCCGAAAACGCTCGCGGACAAGCCGTGAGCGCCTCCGTCAGCTTCGTTATGTTCCTGTTTCACTTTCGGTCTCAAAGCGAACCTGGATGCTGTTCTGGAGTTCTTCCGCGAGTTCGTGCAGTCGTTCGCACATGGCCGCCTGTTCGTCGGCATCCAGAGCATCCAGTTTTTCAAGCAGTGTCAGGCTCTGGCTTTTGATAAATCGCGCCATATTCAGCGCAGTTTGTTGCTGTTTGTTCACCTTCCGTTGTTCTCCGTCAGTACCGGGTGTCGGGTGGACCCTGACCAGGTGGTAATTGTAAGACGTTGCGGGCGACGGTATTACAATTGCACATCCTGTCCTGTTTTTTTAGGACGTATCATGGCACAGCATATCAACTGATAAATAATCCCTGTGCAGTGCAGCCGCTGTTGCATAAAATTTCGCTCTGCGTCGAGTGTTTCTTAATCAATAATTCCGCTGATACTCCGGAAAAACGCGAGTCTGTTCTCATGCCTGAAATGCCCACACCCCACGCAAAAACAATTTTTTGCTGATTTTTCTTTATAAATAGAGAGTTATGACAAATTAGTTCTTCTTGCTCTCTTTGTGATATTTAAAAAAGCGGTGTCGGCGCGGTGTTGTAGCTGCGCCAACACCGCTTTTTAGGGGTGGTACTGACTATTTTCATAAAAAACATCATTTTATATTAGGGGTGCTGCTAGCGGCGCGGTGTGTTTTTTTACAGGACGCCCCTGGGGGCGCTGCTAGGGGTGTCTGTTCAGATATGTAGCAATGAGTCAGGGATTCACGAACTGAAAATGTCCGAAAATGTGTCTCATGGGCACCGTATGCGCCCAAACCGATCGCCATTCACTTTCATGCATAGCTATGCAGTGAGCTGAAAGCGATCCTGACGCATTTTTCCGGTTTTCGCTTGGTAAAACATCTCTTTTTGCGGTGTTCGCGGCAGAATCGCGTTCAGCGCGTTTTAGCGGTGCGTATAATTAAGGGATTATGGTAAATCCAAGAATAACGAAAAAGCCCCCGGTGGGGGCTTTTGAGATATCAAGCGTATTGGGTTAATTTCCAAGTTACGGCTTTTCCGTTATACGGAGGCATTACATTGCCTTTGGCAATTGGTGCTGTAGTTGAAGGCGTTCCTACCACTTTCCAAACACCGCTTTCAGGGCATTTTTGTCCGGTTGAAGCTGTTGTACCAATTGGGGCTTTAGACATATTGATTCCTCTTGTATGTTTTATCCGTATGCTTGTGTAGCAATACTTATTTCTGGTTTAGAAATCAGCTTTCAAGCGGGCTTAAAGGTCGTTTTTTCACAGATGTGATTGTGGTCATATTTTTAACAAAGTTGTATATGATTTTGGCGTTGTAAGTTTTGGTTTTGTTATAAAGGACTTATGGAAAATCAACTTACTGCCTGCCCTCGTAGCCATCGAGATAAACAGCCGAAATGGTGTCAGCCAGCAGCCTGGATTTTTTCGGGGTGAGGTCTTTGCTGCGGTAATCGGTACCCGCAAATTGTGTTGTGCCTCGGAGTGAGTTTAAAAATTCCTGACTGTGAAAGTGCTGAATGCGTTGCTGCACATCACTCCGTGATTTTCCTGTCGCTTTATCTTTAGCTCCCATATCCCAGAACTGCCGAAAAAAAGGCACCATCATTCGTGTTGTGTCGGCCTTCTGGGTGGAAAAGTTAGGATCAAAACCGTCATCAGAAGCATATACGTAATGCCGGGTATGTTGTTCCACGCTGCCCTTTGGGGTACAGGCTGTGAGAGCTACTGTTGCTGTTATCATGGCGATAAGACACAGTTTGTTTCCGGTACGTCTCATGAGTGTCTCCCTACCTTCAAGTGTTTATTCTCGGTGAGTTATTATCCGAAGACTATTTTATCATCAGTCTCTGACAGCGTTCAGCGACCGAACAGCCTGGACCAGAATCCCCGTTTCTTTTCCAGTTCCAGTGCCTGCCTGAGCTGGGCTATCTCATTCTGCAGCTGTTCCCGTTCTGCTTCCTGGCGTTTGCGATCCATATCCTGTGCCTGTTTGTCCTCAAGCATCAGCGTCAGGCATTGTTTCAGCTCATTCAGCTCCCGGAGAATGCGTTCTGTCGGCTGATCATGTGGATTTTCTGCCTGTCCCGCACTGTGCCTTTCTGGTGTCTCATTCTGCTTTAATTCGCCGTATGCCCGGATCAGTTCACTGGTTTCAAACTCCCGTCGTCCGTCTTGACTGGTACGGTAACTGACAAAGCCTGCGCGCATATCACGGTAAAACTGTGAGCGCGATCTGCCTGTCATTTTCAGTGCGTCACGGAGTGTGTGCCATGCCATAAAGTGACAGTGTCCCATAGGTGTCTCATCTCATGGTTTCAGTAAAACATAATGAGGTCTGAGAACGGTAATGTTTGTGCTGGTTTTTGTGGTATCCGGCGGGAATAGCACGTGGTGTGGGTGGCTGTTTTTTTGATCGTTTTCACAAAAACGAAAATTCCCAGGGTTGACAGGAAAAACGCAGCGGCGTAATTTTAAACTGTATATAAAACCAGTGGTTATGTGTACAGTATTTATTTTTAACGGTTTGTTTTAAAAGTCAAAGAGGGATTTATTATGGGTAGTAATGGCGCAGATAATGCACATAACAATGCTTTTGGTGGAGGGAAAAATCCGGGCATTGGTAATACCAGTGGCGCAGGAAGTAATGGTAGTGCATCAAGTAACCGAGGAAATTCCAATGGATGGTCATGGAGTAATAAGCCTCATAAAAATGATGGCTTCCACAGTGATGGTTCTTACCATATTACATTTCATGGGGACAATAATTCAAAGCCTAAACCTGGAGGGAATAGTGGAAATCGAGGTAATAACGGTGATGGAGCGAGTGCTAAGGTTGGAGAGATAACAATCACACCTGACAACTCGAAACCAGGTCGTTATATTTCGTCAAATCCTGAATATTCATTGTTGGCAAAATTAATTGATGCGGAATCAATTAAAGGTACAGAGGTATATACTTTTCACACCAGAAAAGGTCAGTATGTTAAGGTTACTGTTCCAGATAGTAATATTGATAAAATGAGAGTTGATTATGTGAACTGGAAGGGACCGAAATATAACAATAAACTTGTGAAGAGGTTTGTGAGCCAGTTTTTATTATTTAGGAAGGAAGAAAAAGAAAAAAATGAAAAAGAAGCCTTGCTAAAGGCTAGTGAACTTGTGTCTGGTATGGGGGATAAGCTTGGCGAGTATCTTGGAGTAAAATATAAAAATGTAGCTAAGGAAGTTGCCAATGATATTAAAAACTTCCATGGTCGTAATATTCGTAGCTATAATGAAGCAATGGCTTCACTTAATAAAGTGTTAGCAAATCCAAAGATGAAAGTAAACAAATCTGATAAGGATGCCATTGTGAATGCCTGGAAACAGGTTAATGCTAAGGACATGGCTAATAAGATTGGTAATCTTGGCAAGGCATTTAAGGTTGCTGATTTAGCTATAAAGGTTGAGAAAATTAGGGAAAAAAGCATTGAGGGATACAATACTGGCAACTGGGGACCTCTCCTGTTGGAGGTTGAATCATGGATCATTGGTGGCGTTGTTGCTGGAGTTGCTATTAGTTTATTCGGGGCTGTGTTGAGTTTTCTCCCAATCTCTGGACTTGCAGTTACTGCGTTGGGGGTAATAGGAATAATGACGATTAGTTACTTGTCATCTTTCATAGATGCAAATCGAGTTTCGAATATAAATAACATTATATCTAGTGTTATTCGATGATATTAGTGTCAGGGGAGTATTCCTCCCCTGGTAAATAGCTTATATGTTCCTATAAGGAACCAAAAGTACAAATATGTGAATATATATATCCCAATATATAGTGTTATATAGAAAAAAGACAAAAACAGATCGTTTTTTGACATTAATACAAATGTTTTTGATGACAAGGTTAGTTCTGTGTCAGTTAGCAAGAAACAGTATATCATGGATATATAAAGAATAGTGAAAGGAGTTAATATCTTTAGTGCCCGCAGAGGTGACGACTTTGGTTTTAACTCTAATTCTTTGTGTGTGAATATGAATAAGCTGATTGCAGCTAAAGGGGCTGTATGAACATAGAGATTGAATGCTTCGCTTAGGGGCGGGTTGTTTAATGAATGAAATCCTGGTAGGGATAGGTATGCGATGATTTTTTCGAGGAGTGGTATTGGTGCATTATTATAACTGAAAAATATTAATGCGAATGGGGAAAGTAAGAGCAGAAGACTGAATGATATTTTTTTTGATATCTTATTTCTGTCTTTTATATCCATGTTGCTTTCTTTGGATGGTTGAAAATTATGTGTGGGAAAATTTTATTAATCTTGTTTTTTATCATGACACTTAGTGCATGTCAGGTCAATCACATCCGTGATGTGAAAGGAGGGACTGTTGCTCCATCATCATCATCCAGACTAACAGGGGTTGAAATTAAGTAAAAGATCAAAGGATCCTCTTGAGATCCTTTTTTTCTACGCGTAATCTGCTGCCTGTAAACGAAAAAACCGCCTGGGGAGGCGGTTTAGTCGAAGGTTAAGTCAGTTGGGGACTGCTTAACCGAGGTAACTGGCTTCAGCAGAGCGCAGATACCAAATACTGTCCTTTCAGTGTAGCCGCAGTTGGGCCATCACTTCAAGAACTCTGTAAGCATCTGGATAAATCTCGCTCTGCTAATCCGGTTACCAGTGGCTGCTGCCAGTGGCGTTAAGGCGTGTCTTACCGGGTTGGACTCAAGACGATAGTTACCGGATAAGGCGCAGCGGTC
>ENA-UOZF01000429-UOZF01000429.1-food-metagenome-genome-assembly--contig:-NODE-429-length-11660-cov-35.350539_pt1 | contig 11660 bp, 13 predicted proteins | sample MGYA00249869_ERZ772725 | MGnify/ENA primary metagenome ERZ772725 (study PRJEB29005, sample SAMN08379455) | food metagenome | isolation source: cheese spiked with Escherichia coli O103 | study: EMG produced... | reverse complement strand
ATTTTGTCGGTTGAAACTTTGTCGGTTGAAACTTTGTCGGCTAGAACTTTGTCGGTTGAAATTTTGTCGGTTGAAACTTTGTCGGTTGAAATTTTGTCGGTTGAAACTTTGTCGGCTAGAACTTTGTCGGCTAGAACTTTGTCGGTTGAAATTTTTAAAATCTTCGCTCTAATAAAATTTTGTTCGTCTATCGTTAAAAGTATTATTCCTTTTTCATTTTTAAGTCTTTCCTTATTTGGCAAAGACTTAATATGATATTGTACGTTTTGTTTATTAACTCCTAACTCGTCCGCAAGCTCTTTGATCGTTTTTAATTCTTCACTCATGATAAGTCCTGCCTTTTAACCGTTGGTAGATATTGTTCAATGGCTTTTTTGAGGTAGCGTGCGATATTATGCTTAGAATATTCTTCACGTTTGCTGGCAACATAAGACAAGTGGTCTTTGACACCATTTAGCCCTCTTAATTCTTTCAGTTCGTCATAAAGCGGATAAACGTTTTTCTGTAAGCCTACCATTGTGGCTGTATCCATAATATCATTCATGCCAATTAAGAAATTTTCAGATAAAAGTCTTGTATATTTACTTTCCATTGCCTGTTTTAGTAAGTCAGCTTCATTTCTTGATTTTTGCTTTTTATCGTCTTGATAGTCTTTATCTCCCAACTTGTAACTGTTATCGTCTGCCATGCGTTTCTTCTCAATATGAAAGACAATGCTATCAATTGAACGTCCTTTTTTAATCTTGTCATAGGTTACGTTAAAAGAGGTGTGAGTGTCGATTTCTTCTATAGCATTTTTTAAAACTCTAGTTTCAAAATGGTCGAAGCGTTTATAATCTGTAACTGTATCCGTCATTTCTCGTAATTCTTGCATTGAAATAGACGGATTGCGGTAAGATTCCACTTGTTCTGTTCTCCGCCCCCCTTTGACACTGTAATGCTCGTATTGGTTATAATTCATGGATAACCATTTATAAAGAATAATGCTGTACTTGCTGTTTAAGTCTACAAGGTCAGACAAAGCATATTGTGTGAATTTAGTTTTTAACTCAATCAGATAGGGCATAATCGACTTAGTAAAGGTCATAGAAATAATGTCATTATAATCATTCCATGTTGTTTCTTCTAAAGGACTGATAACTCGATACTCAAATTTATTTTTATGAACGTTCATTTCTCGTATTTCAAAAACAGACTGTTGATGTAAAGTCATTATGGCCTCTTTAAAACGACTGTGTTTATTGCTGTCGTCCACTTTAAAAAAAGAAAAGAGTTCGGTTTTAGAAAGATAAATGGTATTGTTTTTTGGTGGATTATCTGTATCAATCAACGATACCGCTAACTCAAAAATCTTTAAAGGGACTTTATCCATTTTAGCCACGCTTGTGATGAGGTCGTTATGTTCAACAATTTTTCGTTTCTCAATTTCTTTCAAAGAACACACTGTCCTTTCATTATCTTTGTAATTGTTATAAGGGTATTTTTTTGCTATAATTTCCATGAGAAGTTGCTCCTTATGAGTAATTTTGGCTAAGCATAGAGAAGTCATTTCGTCGTGAATTTTCTCTATGCTTTTATTATATCACATTATCCCCACATACAATAGTTTTTTGTGGGGTAATACATAGTTTTTTGTGGGGGAATACATAGTTTTTTGTGGGGGAATACATAGTTTTTTGTGGGAATGAAATTCTGCAACTTCTTGCAACCACTGACTTTTTTTTCACGCAAAAGAACAAAAGATTAAAATATATATGATAAATTAATATAGGCTTCGCCTTTTTTTATTTTTTTCAAAAATTAAAATCAAGGTCAAAAGAAAAAGTCAAAACCATTGAATTGAGGTTCTAAATTTAAACTCCCTGCGTTGCTCTTGTCGCTCCGCTTGTACACTCTAATTTTATATTAGATACATTCTGCCACTAAAAAGAACTCCCTAACGGTCGTGGCTACTTTGTTTAGTCTAAACGCTTTGAATAGTCCTAAAAGCTCATAGTTTGCATTCTAAGCGATTTTAAAAGTGAGTTAGTAATAATTATCATGGATAAAAGAAAAAACCCTTAAATAGGCTTGTATGTACTTGACTAAAACGTACAATTTTAGCTTTTAAATATGACCGTTATTTATGACCTGCTCTAACCTCACTATTCATCTGCATGCTAAAAATAGGTCAAAACTGTTAAGTTATGAACTGTTCCGTTCCGTTCGATTGTTTCGGCATATAAATCACTGTCATTTTTTCTAGCCCTCCGAAATATAATGAACCACTTTTTGAATTTTATCTTCCAAATTTTCTAATTGATTTTGATAATTAGACATCAATTCTTTTGTCTGATTATTTTTATTTTCGTTTAAATGTTTAGCAATTTGATTGATATTATTTCCGATACGTTTTAGTTCAGATTTTGTCGCAGAAATTTCAGAAATAATATTTTTATATTCTGAAAAATCAATAGAAAAAATCTCTTTATTGCAACAGGCTCGTCTTGCAAAAATAGAAAAATTAGTGATGCCAGTTTTTTTCATCATCAGTTTAATTCTTTCGTTCTCTTTTTCATTTACGAAGAATTTTTTCTGTATATTTCTCTCACGATTTTTGATTTTTTTCATCTTGTCAACCTCACAAATATCTGTCAACTCTAAAAGCTCAAAATAGGGGGTTAGTGTCTTTAGTGAACTTAGCAAGTGTGTACACACTTACAGTAAAAATAATTCATCTTTCACTCACAAAACCTAAAATTTCCAATTTTATTTTTGTTCGTTTCAGACGAATATTTTTATTTTTGGTGGTGTCCCCCAATCCCCCTTTTTGAAAAAAATTAGAGCTTAATTTCAAATTCTTTTAAGACATCTTCGTATCAATCTTTGACTTCAAAACACAAATTTTTAACTTCCTCTTCGGTCAAAGTTTGAACCTATTTTTTTGCGTGAATGTAATGATTTAATTCTTCTTTATCAATTAAATTTAATTGTTCATGTCTCATTTCTTCTAACATCTCTATCAATACTTTTTTTGGAGTTGGAAATTTATTTGTCAGTTGAATGGCTTCTAAAATTTCACGTCCATAAAATTCAGTTTCTGTAAAATCTTCGCCTTGATAGTTAATCATCATTCATTTTCTCCTTTGATTTTATTGTTTGAAAGTTTATCATTTTTTAGTTCAGTTTCTTGTGGTTTTTTTTCAGAACACTTTGTTTTTGCCTTATCAATTCTCTCTTTCATTGTCATTGATTTTTTCGGTACAGGAGCAACATATTTTTACCCGAATTGCTAGTTATTTTCCAATGAAATTAACTAGCAATTCGTGTATAATTAAGTGTAAAGATAGGAGAAGTAATCATGCAAGAACTTATATTAAATAAACCAGATTTTAAATATAAAGAGTATATTGAAGAACTTTTGAAACTTGATGGAAAAGATAATGAAGTTCATATTGTTTATGATTTAAAATTTTTAACTCCTTTTACTAGTCTATTAGTGTCATCTTTTTTAAATAATCAAAAATTTTCTGTCTCCCATACTATAGGAGAATCTGGAGGCGGATCAGATGCCTATGCTCAAAATTTTAATTTCTTTCATTTTGCTGAATCGAGTACAAATTTTGAAGAGCGGAATACAAATTATTCAGGAGCATATACACCTATTATGAAAACAATCATGACAGATTATTTTCGAGGTCAAGACAATATTTCAGAGATTGTCTCTAAAAAGATTGCAAAAGTTCTTTCATGTGATCACACTGGTATAGAAGAGTTATTTTTTTATATTATTTCTGAGTTATTAAGAAATATACCTGAGCACTCTCACTCTTTTGACGCTTGGCATTGCTCTCAACGTTGGGAACATGACGATTATATTGAGAGTGAAATAGCCCTGATAGATTACGGAATTGGCTATCGAGAAAGTTTAATTTTTAAAGAAAGTCGAGAAATTGAGGATGATGTTGAGGCAATGAAGGAGGCATTGAAACCTGGAGTAACTAGCGGAAAAACGAAATTTTCTTCTAAAGGAGAAAATGAGGAAGAAAGCTATTTAAATTCAGGCTATGGTTTGTATGTAGTTACTGAACTTTGTAAAAAATTTAATGGAAGTTATGTAATTATATCAAAGTCAGCGATAGCTACACCAAATAAAATCAGTACTCTAGGTAACGGGCAGGAGTTTCCCGGAACCGCAATAAAGATAAAAATAAAGGTACCCAAAGATTTAACAAAAGAAGATTTTAAAGAACAAATTTCAGATATAGTAAAAGATGGAGAGAAATTATCTCAATCAATTGCTGGAGCATTGAATACTGCTTCTAAAAAATCAAAGAGCATACTATTTATGAAGTAACTATGAAAAAACCCGAATTGCTAGTTAATTTCATTGGAAAAGAACTAGCAATTCGGGTATTAATATATCTATAAATTATTGTTCTAGAAACTCCCCAAGAATCCGCAATCGATTTAATTGGTGTCCCACTTTCTACCAATGTTTTAAGAAGCTTTACGTCTTTATTCCTCCATTGATACTATTGTACCATAACTTGAAAGCACTTATATAAATGAACATAGAATAAATTACGGGTTAATGAACAATAAATGCAAATGATTTTAATAATCTTAATAAGAAAAGAAGAGTGTTCAGAAAATGACCATTTTCTGAACACTAAAATATCAAAGAACATTGGGCTAAGAAGATGTATCTCATTTTGTGTCTAAATATTTGACATTAGTCCAATAATTTTTTATTGATAAACCCAGACATTGGCATGAGGAAAATCTGATTTTACCGTTTCTAAAATGATACTTACTGGTTTTGATAATATAATGTCATCGTTCGAATCATGATTCCACTTTATCTTTTTATAAAGGTCACTTTGTGTCACCCATTGAACTTCTTCTGATAATTCTCGTTTTGCCTTCTCCCAATAAGAATCATTGACATAATAATCACTCAATATCATCGTTTGCCAATTCATTGTTCCCATATTTCTTGATGGAGATAAAGTGGTCACAAAATATTTCAATCGTCATTCCTCCTGTAATTGTTTGTTGCTCCGTGGGTATTCCTTATTACAAAAAATCATACGACAGTCTTGAAAAAACGTAAGTATTTGTTGGAATACCCTGGAAGGACTTATATTAGGCTCAATGTGATGTTTTTATCCGTTTTGAATGTTACTTTACGATAAACTACTTAAGACTTTTTAAAATGAAAAATATGGGTTTGTAAAGCTACTTCAAAATTTAGTCATCTTTTGCCAACCCATTTATTTTATGTTCATTTATGGACGGTGCAAATACTTAAGAGATAGGAATTTTTTAAAAATGGAAACTTAAAATAAGAAGAAACGCTCTTCGAGCGTTCAAAAAAACCTATTAGGCTTTTTTATATTATAAATAATATAACCCAGTTATTACTTGAAGAAGAGGAATAACTATTGGTAATAAAGCATTAAACACCCCATGAACTAATATACTTTCCCCTAATACTCTTCTTCGATGATAAATAGATGTTAAGACTATTGACATCGGTAAATAAACAATGAGGATAGGATTAGGGCCTGTATGCATCCATGCAAATCCTACACATGACACAATATATGCGATTTTATCATTTTTGAAAAAACGGTATATAGTTGTCCGAAAAGCTGCTTCTTCAAAAATTGGTGCACAAATAGCAATAGTAATAAATTGAACAAAAGGGAATACAATTTGTATTGAAAAAGCTGCCTGTGTTTTAGCAATTCCAGGTGTTATAAAATGAGAATTGTAATAGGTATAGCTAAAAAAATATATAACAAATAAAATAATTGTTGTAATCAGTAAAAATAGAAGATTTTTTATTTTAAAAATAGATATTGTATTTTTGTAATATCCCAATTTATAACAAATTAAAATTCCTAGAAAAAGAGAAATTGACATATTCCCTAAAAAAATCCAAGTAGCCACTACTTGTCTCTCATATCCTACGAGAGACTTTAAGTACACCTCTGGATAAGCTAAGATTACATCAGGAAACCAATAAATAGCAAATAATAAAAAGAATAAACTAAGATATTTTAGTTTTTTCATCCAATGATTTTTAATCATTTTTTTCCAACCATTCTATACAACACGAAACCAAGTGCTAATACCATCATTCATACTCATGTTTTGACCACCATTAATAGTCATAAGATCTTTATTTTAAACAACTTCAAAATTCAATTGATTTTCCATTTATAAAATCTCCTTTATATTTAATAACAACAGTATACTCAAAATAATTTGAAAATACAACTTTTTTCAGAATTTTATAAATACATTTTTTTACTTAATATCCTTGTCCAAAAAGCGCTGCAATCATTCTAATAACATAATTCCAAAAAGATGTGATAATTGTAGCTGTGGGTTATTATTTGCGTTACAATCTAAGCTATCGTGAAGTTCAGGATTTGTTATATGATCGTGGAATAAATGTTTGTCATACTACGATTTATCGTTGGGTGCAAGAATATGGCAAACTACTCTATCAAAACGGCTTTTATCAAGGGACAGAACATCGTACCATTAAATACCTTAATAATTTGATTGAACAAGACCATCGTCCAGTAAAGAGACGCAATAAATTCTATCGAAGTTTACGCACTGCCTCACCCACGATTAAAGGCATGGAAGCCATCCGAGGATTATATAAGAAAACCCGAAAAGAAGGCACTCTCTTCGGGTTTTCGGTCTGTACTGAAATCAAGGTATTATTGGGAATCCCAGCTTAAATCATAGATACCGTAAGGGATTTTATTCTTTATTTAAAACTTTGCAACAGAACCAATAATTTACTGCTTTACAATTGGTACCCAAAGCTCCATTTCATAATTGGGATCAAGAATGTCATTTTCGGTATATACTTCAAAATCTGGTAAGCCTGAATGTTTGTAGCCATTTTCTGGGAAAAATTCTTCAAGTAGAAATTTCCATGCCTGATGAATGGAATCAGGGACTGATCCTTTAACAGGAACTACTGCATATTCAGTCTCTTTAACTTCTAAGATATCAAGTCCTAAATTTCTAGCTTTAGCATCATCTAAGACGTCATATCCCGCCATGTAATTAATCTTATCATTTTTCTCATTCTCATAACAAACACCTAATGACTGACCATTTCCAAAACTTTCTAATTGATCAAAACTATATTTACTATATAATTCATCCCATGTGCTTGGATATTGATTAGATTCAATGTTTTCTTTTAATATGCCAGCTACTTTGAATGATGGCTTTGTTTCGATTTTAATATTCATTTGACTTCCTCCTATTACTTTTAAAGCTAATTTCATTTTAGGAAATAACTTATAGTTTTTCCCTTTTCGAACTTCTGAGGGTGAATTCCCATGAAACTTTTTGAAAGCAAAACTAAAAGCATCAGCTGAATCATAATTATATTTCAAAGCAATATCAATTACTTTTTGATCAGTATTCAACAGATCATCTATAGCTAGTGTAAGTTTTCTATTTCTCAAGTATTCTGCCAATGTAATCTCTGAGAGAATTGAAAAAATTCTACTAAATAGAGGATATGAATAACCTGATATGTTTTGAAATTTTTTAAAATCAACTTCCGATGTAAATGTACTTTCTAAATAGTCAATGGTTTTGTTAAATTGATGCATCATTTTTATCACCTCTCACATAGGAGTTTATCAGATAAAGAGACTCAAAACCCAATAATTTTAGTACAAATAATAACTGTCAGCTGAATACTTCTTTTTTGAATTAAGACTTCCTTATAACTATTTACCTTTTTTGTCTTTTATCAAGTCTATTATACCCGAATTGCTAGTTAATTTCATTGGAAAATAACTAGCAATTCGGGTATATATATAGAAATAGGTATATAATGAAATACATTCATAGGGAATGAAAACTAAACTATTGATGATAGTTAATAAAGGAGATTAAAATGTTTAGTGAAAAAAAGGTTGAATTGACAGAAGGGGAAAAACTCTTCTTGGATAGTATTTATGATTTAATATTAAATCCTGAAATTACTGAAGAGGAAAGAGACGTTTTGATATCAGCTAAAACAGATTTAGAAAAAACGGGATTTTTGCCCAGAGTAATGAACCAACTCATGCTTGCTTTTAGAGGAAATGCTATTAATAGAACACTAACAAAACCTGTTTCAAACTTTTATGTTAAATTGTACAATACCACAAGTCTTATGGAGAATATTAGTGGAGCAGCCACCTTATCCGCTGCTATGATTCCAATTTGGTCGGTTGGAGGTAATAATTGAATTGAGAATACTATTTAACAATTAATATCAGAAAGTAAAAGAAGTACCTGTAACTTTTGATTACTCAGGTACTTTTTATATATATCAATTTAAAAACAGGACACCAGGGTATACCCCAATGTCATTAAGTTAAGGAAAACAGTATCATTTTATTCTTAAATATTTTGTTTTTCTATCTCATTGACGTTCTAATTTCATAAATGAATCACGCAAAAAAACGTCCTACTTGTATAGTCCGATTGATAATCTTAGGCAATACGATATAAAAAACCAGGAAATTTCTTTTTTATTAATCTTCTTTGATCACTCCGATTCGGCCTTATGGGAAGAAGATATCGGCTTATCAATTGCTCTACATTGACGTTTTGATCAAGGAAAAACCGCCTACAAATCCCAAAGGCCTGTGTAAAATTAATCTGGTAGGAGTGTTTTAAACGATTAGATAAGACCACAGCCAAAGTAATTGTCATTGAAAAATTATACATAATGAGACGGGCAAAGATTTCTTGGATAATAAAGTCAAGTTTCTTTGAATGGAAGTGGCTTAAACCTAGAGCATATTTCAATTCTCTAAAGGAAGTTTCAATTCCCCAACGCAAGTGATAAAGGACTTTTAGGTCTTCGCTTGTAAATAGGAACGGATCCAGATTTGTCACTAAGGATTCATAGGTGTCCTCATTCAACTTAATTCTAACGACTCTGAGACTGATCGGATAAGTTTCTTTGGAGCGGATAGGAAGATAATCAAAATTCGCTCTTTTATGCAAGAAATGATAATGTTTATCTTTTTTTACCTTATTTGTCTGTCTTCTTGTTAATTGAAGGGTTATTTTTTTATCAAATGTTCCATCTGATGGCAAATCAAGGCCATTAAGCAACCCATTACTCTTTGTATCTTTTGCTCGAATCAAAAATTTTTGTCCGCTTTTTTTAATGTGTTCATAAACATTAAAAGATTCATACCCACGATCCGCAATAATAATTGTTGGACTTGTGAAATCAAAATCATCAACTATCTGACACAAACTTTTACGTTCATTTAACTGCTTAATTTTTTGAAAGTCCACTGCCACGTAGTGTTTATTTAAAGGATCATATAAAGCATTAAGGTGAAGTGATCCAACATGCTTCCCAAATTTCCCAACTCTATAATGGGTATCTGATTCTTTTTCATTGTAAGGGATATTAAGATCAGAACCATCATGGGCAAATATTCGATAGCCTTTGTATAATTTATTGGGTTGTGCTGAAGGAATAGTTCGGTAAAAGAGTTGCTCAAATGCTTTTAACTTTATTTTACTACGAGCTTGTACCAAAGCAGACGCGGTAGGGGTTTTTAGGGTGAAATTAAAATGTGAGAGTAATTCACTAGATAGACTTTGCCCTCCAAAAGAGAGGATGATTTTAATCGTTGTCTCAAAAGATAACTTTCTATTTCTAGAAAAATCAAAAGGAGATTGAGCATAAATTTCAGGATGATTGGTAATCTCGTGGATTTGATCTTCTAAGTTTTTCTTTATTTGATGAGACACTTGAAGTGTTGATGGAACTTTGGTAGTATTAAGCAATAGGACATCCCTCCAGAATACGTAACGCTTTGACGTTTTATTATTGATAAAATAATTGTATCAAGAGGGTGTTCTTCTTGCTTAGAATAAAATAAAACAGGAGGTGATTAGATCCTTCCTGTTTTTCTGTTTTCCTTAACTTAATGACATTGGGGTATACCCTGGTGTCCCTATTTTGTATGCTTGAGTTTTGGATTCGCGATACTAACATGAAAAAATCCGAAGAAATGGAACACTCTTCGGATTTTCGGTATCTACTGGAGATACAAATATATACTCAAAAAAATTTTGAATACCATTTAGAAACTGTGCACTACAGCCTTTACAATTAGTATGCTAAATCCACAAATAATAGCCACGATTACTGTAAAACAAGAAACGATTAAAAATTTTTCTATATATAATTTAGTGAAATTTCTGTTTTCTCTTAAAGTGGACATCTCTTTATTTTGTGAAAATGCTAATATTTCTTTATAAGTTTTTAAATCATTATTTTTTTTAAATTTTTCTAAAAGAAAGGCGCTCCATATACCTGGGATGAATAAAATTATTGGTACAAAAATTAGAATGTTGTATTTTGGGAATGCAATTACTAACCCTGTAGACAATGCAGCTAATATTGTAGAAATAATCATTACTAGGGCATAGAACTCTGAGTATTTCCGCTCCTTGTTGTTATTGACTTTCATTTTCATTTCCTCCATGTCTTCTTCTATTAATTCATTTAAAGATACATTGAATAAAAGTGATAGAGAAATAATTATTTGAATATCTGGATACGTTTTTCCTGTTTCCCAGTTAGATATAGTTTGTCTTGATACAAAAAGTTTTTCTGATAAATCATCTTGAGAAAGATTATAAATTTTCCTATACTCTTTTATTCGTTGACCTATTATCATCATGTCTCCTTTCCTTAAGATTAGTATATCAAGAAATTGGGAGAATTTCTGTCAAAACCATTTTTAATTGTCTATTTAAAAATTTTTTTATCAAAAAATGAAACAAAATCACTTAATCAATTTGTTATTCTCACTTCACCAACACCTATATCTTTTATATTATTATACTTGTAAGTCGAAGTCATTAATTTTCTATATATTTTATCATAGTTAAATTTTTTAAGATTGCCACATGATTTATTTTGTGATATTAAGGTTGCTAACGCAGAAGATACCTCCGGAGCTGCAAGACTTGTACCAAAAGATAAAGTTGTACCTTTTGGTATAGCACCTGGTGTTTCAAATGGTGATGTTTTTGTAATTGGATAATAAGTTATCATCATCTCTCTAGCATCTATAGTTTTATTTATTTGATATTCTTCCCCAAACCAGCCAACGGGACCAGATATATCTACTTTAGAACCATAATTTGAATAATCTGCTTTATGACCATTTTTTGTTGTTGCAGCTACAGTAATAACATTTTTTAATCCTCCAGGCATATGCACTTCATTTTTTTGTTCATCTAAATTTTTTGATGAATTACCAGCGGAACCTACTACGAAGATTCCTTTATTCTTTGCATATTCCACAGCCATTTCGAATGCTTTTATGTTTATATATTCCGATGTATTTAAATTTTTCTCTGTACCTAGGCTAATATTGATAATATCTACATTTCTATTTGATGCATCAATAATAGCTTTAATGATCTTATAAGAATCTCCTTCCTGGTTCTGTTGCAAAGTTTAAAAATCAAATACAAGGTTTATAATCCTTCTTGTTCTTAAGCTAATATTCCCATTAAGACCTTAATCTCAGTAGATACCGAAAAGCCGAAGAGCGTTCCATTTCTTCGGTTCTTTTTGTATATTCCTCGAATTGTTTCCA
>ENA-UOZF01000410-UOZF01000410.1-food-metagenome-genome-assembly--contig:-NODE-410-length-12414-cov-4.698681_pt1 | contig 12414 bp, 12 predicted proteins | sample MGYA00249869_ERZ772725 | MGnify/ENA primary metagenome ERZ772725 (study PRJEB29005, sample SAMN08379455) | food metagenome | isolation source: cheese spiked with Escherichia coli O103 | study: EMG produced... | reverse complement strand
CATGGCTAAAGCAGCTAAGAAAATGGCGATTCCAGACGCTTCAGATCGCATTATTGAAGTGATTAATACTATCATCTAAGTTAAGAAGGGGGCGGATGACTTGAAGAAAAAAACAACTAAAAATGGGTCGCTCGATCCGCTCCAATTACTAAACGTTTGGCGCGCTTATCAACTAAAGCGTTGGAAGAAACAACGTCGGCAACGGCTAACGCCTGGGCGACCAACGATTAGTGGTCAACTACCACATCTAAAAGCGCAACGAACGGCAAAGACAAAGTGGCGGTTGACAGCGTTATTGAGCACCTTCACATTGGGCGCTTGTGTGGCAATCTATTTTATGTTGCCGATTAGCGACGTTCAACAAATGACGGTCAACAGGACTAAATCAGTGCCTGATCAGCAGGTGATTAATGCGAGTGGCGTACGGATTGGCGATAACGTCCTGACACAAATCTGGCAGGAAAAAGCGATTGAGAAGCGGATTCACCAGAAACTACCTAAGGTGAAAAGCGTAAATGTCAAAGTTGATCAGTTTAATCAACTGACATTGGCGATTACGGAATATCCTACGGTGGGCTATCTAGTGCGGCATAAACAATATTATCCAATCTTAGAAAATGGCACGATTTTAAAGACGAAAATGACGCAGTCTCTGGGTAATAGCCCTGTCTATAGTCAATTTAAAAATGACGCCTTCTTAAAGCAAGGGTTAAAACTATATCAAGCCTTTCCAAACAGCATTCAAAGTGCTGTGTCGGAAATTCGTTTAACAGCTAAGAACAATAATCCTTACCAAGTTCACTTATATATGAATGATGGTAATGAGGTTGTTGGGGATTTGCGGACACTTGCCAAGAAAATTAAATATTATCCCACACTGGCGAAACAAATGGACGGTAAGGGACGAATTGACTTAGAAGTTGGCGCTTACGCCAAATTATTTGATAATTCTGAGGCCGATTCAACAAAAAATTAGTTAACACTGTTTAAAAAGATTGGATTGGCTTTCTAAATCTAGTCGAAATGTGGTACTATTTAGCATAGGAATCATTTTATTCTAATTGAATGCAAGGAGGTTCCACACACTTAATGGAGAATTCAAAAATATATGTCGGTCTTGATGTCGGAACTACTTCAATTAAGGTAATTGTTGCAGAATCAATTAATAAACAACTTAACGTGATTGGCGTCGGATCAGCTAGATCAAACGGATTAAGTCGCGGGACGATTGTGGACATTGATCAAGCGGTTACCGCTATCCAACAAGCCGTACAACAAGCAGAACAAAAAGCAAATATTGAAATTAATCGGGTTGTTGCTGGAATTCCAGCCAACCAACTACAAATCGAAGAATGCCAAGGGATGATTGCGGTCTCTGATCAATCTAAGGAAATTACTGGTCAAGATGTGCAAGACGTTGCTAGTGCCGCATTGGTTCGAAATTTACCACCTGAACGTGAAATCCTCAATATCTTACCGCAATCGTTTACGGTTGATGGATTTGATGGGATTAAAGATCCACGCGGAATGATGGGGGTTCGGCTTGAGATGAACGGAATTTTGTTCACCGCACCCAAGACAATGATTCATAATTTAAAGAAATGTATTGAAAAAGCGGGTTTAACACTATCACAACTCGTAGTGAACCCATTAGCACTTGGTAAGCTAGCCTTATCAGACGGGGAACAAGATTTTGGGGCAATCGTTGTCGACCTTGGCGGTGGTCAAAGTACAGCTGCTGTGATTCATGATCATCAATTAAAATTTACGGCGATTGATCAAGAAGGTGGCGACCATATGACCAAGGATATTTCCGTGGTCTTGAATACGTCAATTGAAAATGCTGAAAAAGCTAAACGAGATTATGGCAATGCTGATTCATTGGCTGCTTCAGAAGAACAAATTCCAATTGAAGTTGTTGGTCAAGCCTTACCAGTGCAAGTGACAGAGAAAAAATTAGCTGAGATTATTGAAGCACGGACGATGCAGATTTTTGATCGTTTGAAAGCTGAATTGGATAAAGTACACGCTTTTGATATGCCTGGTGGGGTGATTATGACCGGTGGCGTGACAGCTTTACCTGGGATTGTCGACTTGGCTAAGGAAATCTTTAATTGCCCAGTGAAGTTATACATTCCAGATCAAATGGGCTTGCGGCACCCATCATTTGCCCAAGGGTTGAGTTTAATTAACTACATAGCTAACTTGTCGGAAGTTGATTGGTTGGTCCAAGGCGCACTTGGGAATGTAGCACAGACTGAATTAGACCAAACAGTGACGAAATCAACAATGAAACCTCAAGCAACAACCAAAGAAGTACCAAGTAAGAAAACCAAACCTAAAAATCAATCAAAAAATGCATTCGAAGGCCTGAAAAATTTCTTTAGTAACTTTTTTGAATAAGGGCTAGTCGTAACAGGAGGAAAAACAGATGGAATATTCATTAGATGCAGCACAAGAAAATAGCGGCGCAATCATCAAAGTAATCGGCGTCGGTGGTGCTGGTGGTAACGCTGTCAACAGAATGATCAACGAAGGCGTTAAAGGCGTTCATTTTATTGCGGCTAACACTGACGTTCAAGCACTTGAAGATTCAAAAGCTGAAACAAAGATCCAATTAGGACCTAAGTTGACTCGCGGCCTCGGTGCCGGCGCAACTGCTGAAATCGGCCAAAAAGCTGCTGAAGAGAGTGAAGAAGTCCTCAACGAAGCCTTAAAAGGCGCTGACATGATCTTTGTCACAGCCGGCATGGGTGGCGGTACCGGAACTGGCGCTGCCCCTGTTGTTGCCAAAATTGCTAAAGATCTTGGCGCACTAACGGTGGGGGTTGTTACTCGTCCATTTACATTTGAAGGCCCTAAACGTGGTAAAAACGCCGCTTCAGGGATTGCTGAATTAAAGCAACATGTTGATACAATGGTCATCATTGCTAATAACCGGTTACTCGAAATTGTTGACAAGAAGACACCAATGATGGAAGCCTTCAAAGAAGCCGATAATGTTTTACGTCAAGGGGTTCAAGGGATTTCTGACTTAATTACATCACCAGGGTTTGTCAACTTGGATTTTGCTGATGTTAAAACAGTTATGGCTAACCAAGGCTCTGCCTTGATGGGGATTGGTTCAGCAACGGGTGAAAACCGGACAGCTGAAGCAACGAAGAAGGCTATTTCATCACCATTATTGGAAGTTTCAATCGATGGTGCAGAACAAGTCCTCTTAAACATCACAGGTGGACCAGACTTGTCATTGTTTGAAGCGCAAGATGCTGCTGGTATCGTGCAACAAGCTGCAACTAACGATGTTAACTTGATTTTCGGGACTTCAATCAACGAAAATCTTGGTGATGAAGTTGTTGTAACGGTTATTGCAACTGGGATTGATGAAGATAACAACAAACGTCGTCCAGCAACAAACAATTCAGCACCAAAGACAACAGCGCCTTCAACACCATCAGAACAAAATAATGATCCATTTGTAGATTGGGATATGCGTCGCGAACCAAGTGCCCGCGAGCAAGCGCAAGCAACTGAAAAATTTGATGAAATTGAAAAGAAAGATTTCGATATCTTCAAACGGACAGCCCAAGCGGATGATAATAAGCAAGATAACCAAAATGGGGACGATGTGCCGCCATTTTTCAAGCGCCGTCGCAATAACTAAGGAGGATGACTCATGGCTGGTAAGTTTAGTCTTAGCAATTTTTTCGGCATGTCAGATGAAGATGAATATGCTAATACGCAAGAAACTGCGGCTGTCACTAATGAAGGTGAACCAAGTGTTCGCCCGAATAACGTCGTCTCGATGCAAGCTGCGGGAGCTACTAAAATGAATAAAATTGTCTTATGTGAACCACGGATTTATTCCGACGCAAAAAAAGTCGGCAAAAGTTTACTTGAAAATAAAGCAGTGATTGTTAACTTCACACGAATTGAAGCGACACAAGCCACTCGAATTGTTGATTTCCTAACAGGGGCAGTTTTTGCCATCAACGGTGAAATTCAACGGGTTGGTGATCAGATTTTCTTATGTACGCCACCGAACTATGAAATCGATGGTAATCTTTCAGATATTGTCGATCAAAATGATTTTGATATTGAGGTGAACTAGGTGCAACTATTTTTATTTTATGTGCTCTTGATGCTCATGTATGTGGTACGGATTTATAGTGGCATCGTCGTAATCTATTGTTTATTAACGTGGATTCCAGAGGCGATGGGCAGTAAATTAGGGCGCTTTGTTGCTAAGTTAGTTGAACCTTTCTTAGAAATCTTTGACCGCTTCATTCCTGCAATCGGTGGTATTGGGATTTCAGCCATTGCTGCGTTTTTCGTTTTATATTTAGTAGAACGTGGGATCGGCTTACTCGCACAATTATTAGTGGGGATGTAATCAATGGTCAATCAAGCAGATGTCTATCAACATTTTAGAAAAAGCGAGGCGCCATTTGTTGCGCAGGTTTTGGATTGGATTGAGCAAGCACAAGTTGAATATCGACCAATCTTAACGGCGTTTTTAGATCCGCGTCAAGCGTTTATTTTACAAACCTTGGTCGGTGAAAAAGGGGACGTCCGTTATCACTTTAATGGCGGATATAACGCTGCTGAACGGAAACGGGCAATGATTGCTCCAGATTACTTTGAACCAACGGATGCGGATTTTGAGATTCAATTATTTGAGATTCGGTACCCGATTAAATTTGCAAACCTATCACATGGGAAGGTGCTTGGCACGCTTGTGAATGCTGGCATTGACCGTGATGTTTTTGGGGATATTATGACCGATGAAGAACGCTGGCAATTCTTTGTGACGAAGAAGATGGCAGGCTATGTCGAAGAGCAAATCACTAAGATTGGTCGCGTATCAGTTCATTTGCAAGAACAAGACTATACACAGTTGTTGACGCCTAAGGACGCTTGGCAATTCGAACAAACGACTGTCAGCTCGTTTCGCTTGGATACGATCATTTCAACTGTTTACAATCTGTCGCGACAACGCGCTAAAGAATTAATTCAAGCCAACAAAGTTAAACTGAATTGGCAAGCATTTGATAAACCAGATTTTGAATTAGCACTATTAGATATCGTCTCTGTTCGTGGTTTTGGCCGGATTCAACTCCAATCGATTGATGGTCAGACTCGTAAAGAAAAATATCGAGTGACACTGGGGATTTTAAGAAAATAATTGCTGAAAAAGATGGAGGAATTTCAAAATGGTTTTAACACCTTTAGATATTCATAACAAAGAATTTAACACAAAAATGCGGGGTTACAATCCGGATCAAGTCAATGATTTCTTAGATCAAGTGATTAAAGACTACGAATCAGTTTTAACAGAAAATGAAAGTTTAAAAGCGGAATTAAAATCAAGCGATGAAAAAGTAACGTATTTTAATGAATTGAAAGATGCGTTGAACCAATCAATCATTGTTGCACAAGAAGCGGCTGACCGTGTTAAAGATAACGCTAAAAAAGAAGCTGAAATGATTCAAACTGAATCAGAAAAGAATGCAAAATCAATGTTGGATGATGCAACTGAAAAATCAAACCACATCATTGACGATGCAACTGAACGTGCAAAACAAATTGCAATCGAAACCGATGACTTGAAGAAACAAACACGGATTTTCCGTCAAAGATTACAAGTTATGCTTGAATCACAATTAGAAGTGGTTAAGAGTCCTGAATGGACAGATTTATTAGCTAAAGATGATTTAGCGGACGATCAAGCTCTTTCAGCTGAAATTGATATGACAGACCTTGACAACCATGGGTCAAATCAAGTAAACTCGGATGCAGAAGTTAAACCGAGGCGTCAAATAGCTGAACATCATGTGACAACAACGCAAACCATAAATTTCCCTGGTGAAGAAACACCAGTCGAAGAAGATGACAATGATGAAGTGCTCTCCGATGTAGTCGAAGACACCGATTCAGATGAAGTGGTTGAAGCTGTTACGGATTCTTACAACCCAATTGAAAACCAAGCAACAGATTTAAATAAGGACTAGCAAGCAAAACATCATTTAAGCGAGCCAACGACGGTGGAAGGTTGGTAATGCTCTGTTTAGCGGTGTATCACCTTATTTCATTCCAGATGAATTGAGTAATTTGGGACGCTTAATGCGCGTTATTGCATGTTGAGGAAGGTCATTGACCTTCAAATTTAGGTGGTACCACGAAGATTTCGTCCTATTCAGGGCGGGATCTTTTTTTGTTTTTAAAAATAAAGGAGTGATTTGATGCGTATCAAAGAAACATTAAACCTGGGCAAGACAGCTTTCCCAATGCGAGCAGGTTTACCGAATCGTGAAATCGATTGGCAAAAAGGTTGGGCCGATAACAACCTCTATCAACAACGGCAAAAATTAAATGAAGGTAAACCTTCATTCGTTCTTCATGATGGCCCGCCATTTGCGAACGGCAACATCCACATGGGTCACGCCTTAAATAAAACAAGTAAAGATATTATCGTTCGTTACAAATCAATGAACGGGTTCCGCGCACCTTTTGTTCCTGGATGGGATACACATGGTTTGCCAATCGAACAAGCCTTGGCTAAAAAGGGTATCAAGCGGAAAGAAATGAGCCTCGTTGATTATCGTAAACTTTGTTACGACTATGCCATGGAACAAGTCAACAAGCACCGCGAAGCTTTCAAGCGTCTTCGGAATTCTGCTGATTGGGATAACCCATACATCACTTTAACAGCTGATTTTGAAGCTGAAGAAATTCGGGTCTTCGGTGAAATGGCTAAAAAAGGTTATATCTATAAAGGTAAGAAGCCCGTTTACTGGTCACCTTCATCAGAATCAACTTTAGCGGAAGCTGAAATTGAATACAAAGACATCAAGTCACCATCAATGTACGTGGCGTTTAACGTGGTGGATGGGAAAGACTTATTAGATGCGGATACAAAATTCATCATCTGGACAACAACCCCATGGACAATTCCTGCTAACTTAGGGATTGCGGTTAACCCAGCTTTCGATTACGTTCAAGTGTTAGCTGACGGCCAAAAATACGTTGTGGCAGCAGAACGTTTGAACAAGATGACTGATCTTCTTGGTTGGGAATCAGTTGAAATCTTGAAGACTTTCAAGGGTGCTGACATGGAATTAATGACAGCCCGCCACCCATTATATGACCGTGAATCATTGGTGATCTTAGGCAACCACGTGACATTAGAAACTGGGACTGGTTTAGTGCATACGGCACCAGGTCACGGTGAAGATGATTATAACGCTGGCACTAAATATAAGTTACCAGTCCTTTCAGTCGTTGACAGCAAAGGGATTATGACTGAAGATGCCCCTGGTTTTGAAGGCGTTTATTACGATAAAGCCAACCCAATGGTGACAGAAGCGCTTGAAAAGAACGGTTCATTATTGAAACTCGACTTCTTCACGCATAGTTACCCACATGACTGGCGGACAAAGAAACCCGTTATCTTCCGGGCAACAGCCCAATGGTTTGCTTCAATCGATGCGTTCCGCGATCAAATCTTAGCACAAATCGAAAAAGTTGAATTCATGCCAGAATGGGGAAAGACCCGTCTTTACAACATGATTCGTGATCGTGGCGATTGGGTTATCTCTCGTCAACGGGCATGGGGTGTGCCATTACCAATCTTCTATGCTGAAGACGGCACAGAAATCGTCATGCCAGAAACAATCGAACGTGTGGCGCAACTCTTTGCAGAGCATGGTTCAAACGTTTGGTTTGAATGGGATGCTAAAGACTTATTACCAGCAGGCTTTACACATCCTGGGAGTCCAAATGGTGAATTTACAAAAGAAAAAGATATCATGGATGTCTGGTTTGATTCAGGTTCATCACATCAAGCTGTGTTAGCGGCTCGCGATGACTTAACTTATCCAGCGGACTTAATCTTAGAAGGTTCAGATCAATATCGTGGCTGGTTTAACTCAAGTTTAATTACCAGTGTTGCAGTTGGCGAAGTCAGCCCTTATAAAGCTGTTATTTCACAAGGCTTTGTCTTAGATGGTAACGGTCGTAAGATGAGTAAATCACTTGGGAACACAATCTTGCCTGAAAAGATCATCAAACAAATGGGGGCGGATATTGTGCGCCTCTGGGTCGCTTCAGTTGATGCTAGCTCAGACGTGAAAGTCACAATGGAAAACTTCCAACAAGTCAGTGAAGCTTACCGGAAGATCCGGAACACAATGCGGTTCATGATTGCGAACACAACTGATTTCGATCCTGCTAAAGATACAGTTGATTACGCAGAATTAGGTTCAGTTGATAAGTTCATGTTGGTGCGCTTAAACGCAATCATCGCCAACTGTAAAGCGGCGTATGATGCTTACGACTTTGCCACAGTTTATAAGACAATTAACATGTTCTTGACGAACGAATTATCAGCCTTCTACTTAGACTTCGCCAAAGACGTTGTTTATATCGATGGTCAAAATGATGCGCCTCGTCGTAACATGCAAACTGTTTTCTATGCAGTAGCAGTAGCCTTGACGAAGTTATTGACACCAATCTTGCCACACACAGCTGAAGAAATCTGGAGCTACTTACACGAACCAGAAGAATTCGTTCAATTAGCTGAAATACCAGAAGTTAAACATTTTGCCGGTGAAGAAGACTTAGTTGAAACTTGGAATGCCTTCATGGGGATCCGTGACGATGTCTTAAAAGCTCTTGAAACAGCCCGGATGGACAAGGTCATCGGTAAGTCATTAGAAGCGGCCGTAACACTTTATCCAAACGAAGCCAATGCTGCTTTATTAGCTTCATTGGATGCTGATGTTAAACAATTATTGATTGTCTCACAATTAACAATTGCGGATCAAAACTCAGAAGTCCCAGCAGAAGCCACACAATTTGATGGCATTGCGGTTAGTGTTGCGCATGCTGAGGGGGACGTTTGTGATCGTTGTCGGATGATTAAGACTGATATCGGTTCAGATGATAAGTTCCCAATGCTTTGTGCGCGTTGTGCTGCAATTGTCACAGCCAACTATCCAGAAGCAGTTGCGGAAGGTTTAGAAAAATAATTAATGTGTTAAAGCGGTGCGAATATCAAATTCGCACCGCTTTTTTTGTGCAATCGATAATAATTAGATAACGTTTTCATTGCTATAAAATTAATCTTTGTTAATAATATTACCGTTAATGATTGTTTATTGGTAAAATAACAATAGTAATTAGAACGGGTGGGTAAATGACACGACGACAAGCGACTAAGCGCTATATGGCAATGATTTTAATCGAATTATTAATGGATCAAAAAGCGACGAAATTGACGGTCGCGACTTTTTTGAAGACGGCTAATTTGTCACGAACGACCTTTTATAATCATTTTCCAACGGGCATGTGCGGCTTATTTTGGTGGACACTTGAACAACAAATTATTCAAAAAGTTGATGAGAGTATAGTGAGTGGCGATTGGGAATCCGGCTGTCATGAAGCCATTCAATTTATTACACGGTATCGCATGTTTTGCTTGAATTTATATCATCTAGCGGATTATCCGGAACGCCGCCGCTTTTTTGAACAGGTTATGAAACAGATTATTCATAAGGCATTGCGCCATTACAAAGCACAATACACGCCACAACAGTTAAATCACTTGGAAGACTTTTACGGCGGTGCAATCATTCGCCAATTAGATTGTTGGTTTGAAAATAATCTGCAGACCGAACCGGAAGTGATTGATGAGCGGTTATGTTTTAATTTGAAGCAGCTTGAGCAAATCGTTAAAAGTGACTAAACAATTTAGTGATATTGTTCACTTTCCGATCAATTCGCTGAACTTGTAACTGGAATGCTGCCCAGGTTTTGCTACACTAAGGATGTACCAAAAAATAATATTAATAGCAACCCCACACAACGAAAAGCCCTACCATATTTGGTAGGGCTTTTTGTATGCGAAAAAGGTAGCGGTTACATTAATGGCGTAACCGCCGCCTTCAATTGAAATTAACTATTATTTCTGATCTTTTGCTGCGTATTCAGCATTTCTCTTTTTCATTTGGAATGCATACCAGATGAAGATTAACAAATATGCTGCAAGTGCTGCTAAGGCATAGAGAACAAATTTAATATCTCCTTGGCTAGCGTTACCAACTAAGTAGCCTAAGAATTTTTCAATAGAACCTTCCATCGTTGTATGAGAGATTAGAGCGCTTTGTGAAATTCCTTTTGGAAATGCACCAACAGATTTCGCTGTTGCTGTGACAAAAGGTGCTGATAATGTACCAGCCCAAAGGAAGATAGGCAATTCCAAGGCTCCAATAATAATCATTCTAAGAACCTTACCACGAGTAACTACTAATAGTGCTGGTGTAACACCCATGGCAATAATACCACCTAGTGGTAATAGTTTGTTGCCTGGTAAAACGAGTGCTTCAAGTAACATAATGGGTGCTAAAACATTGGCAGCAGCCCAAACTTCGGCACGTCCAGCAATAAATGGCCAATCTAAACCAATATTGAGTTTGCGCCCTTGGAGTTTACTGTTCGCAAAATTTGTAATTCCTTGAGAAAGTGGTTCAACAGCTGCAATAAACCAAGAACCGATTAGTGAGAATAGTTCCAAACAGAAAGCCGCTGTAAATGATAGGGCAAAAATTTCTTTTGGTCCTTGTCCAGAAAGAAGTCCGATGAAAATTCCTAAATAAATCCCAATTGCAAATTTACTACCCCAGAAACCGATTTTTTTGTTTAATTTAGCAGCATCAAAATCGTATTTATCTAACCATGGGAATAATTTGTCAAAAATCTTATCAAAGACCATGATAACAGGGTTCATCATGTAATTCATATGTGTTGTTGTCATTGGGTTTGAATCTGGTGCGTTTAATAAATCATTGAACGTTGGTTTCATCAAGTCAGAGTTGATAATCTTAAGAACGCCGATGAAAATGACTAATAATGTTGCAATGATTAAGTTAGCGCCACAGTAGATTGAGAATAAACCAACGAAAGCAAGGTGCCAGATATCAAAGATATCAACATCTAATGTGTTTGTCTTCTTCAAAATCAACATGACGATGTTGACAATCACCATAATTAATAAGAAGTAAAGGGTGTATGGTGAACCCCAAGTGATAGTTGCAAGTGGTGCCCAACCAACGTCAGTTGCTGAGAGGTTAATCCCAGTTGACTTAACAAATTCGGTTAAGGCGCCTTGGAATGAGGTTGTTAACACCCCGATAACTGCCCCGATAGCAGTTAAAGCAATCGCTAATTTAATCCCACCTTCTAAGGCTTTAGAAAGTTTAACTTTGAAGAGTAATGCGATTAACGTTAGAACAATCATCATCATTGGTGCGGCACCAAGATCAATGATTGGTTGGAACACAACATTGGCAAAATGGATGATAGTAGACATAGATACATCTCCTTAGATTAGCAAAAGAACTGCTTTATTTGTTCAGATTTTTGATTGCCTCTTCAACTTGATCAAATACAGGTGCTGCCATTGCAGGAATCCGATAGAGAATAGGGCCAGCATCAATCACTGGAATGGATGGTTCGAAACCTAAATCAGTTGCAGCAATTGGTGTAAAGATATCATAAAGTTGCATCATTTCTTCTGTGAAGTCCTTAACCATAACGCCGTCAGCAGTAAGATCATAACCACGATCTGCCATTTCTGTTTCTAAAGCACTCTTAATTTGGTGACTTGAGTTAACACCAGCACCACAAGCAGCTAAAATTTTAATCATAATAAAAACCCCCTAATTAATTTTGAAAATGGTTTGCTAAAAATTGATAAATTGATTCGGTTGATTCTAATTGGAAGAATGCCATTAAGTCATCCTTAGGTGTCCGGTTGAGAAAATCCATGATGTTCGCTAGGATCCCAGCTTGATCGCCTAAATCATCATTTAGAATCATGAACAAAAAACGAACTTCAAATGACGCATCCGGTGCGATCATATTATGGAATGTAATCGGATGGTTCAATTTAACCGGTACAATCCGACAGGTTTTAACGAATTCACTTTCTGTATGTGGAATTGCAATATTGGGATAATGACTAGAAATAACGGTTAAATCCAAGCCTGTCGGATAATTGGCTTCTCGACTAATGAGGTTTTCAAGAAAATCGGCCGTGACTAATTCTTGTTGATAAAGTTTTTGGGCAATTTCCTTAAAAACGGTATCTTGAGATGTCGCATCACTGATAAAGGTTGTTTCTTGATGAAATAATAAAGATGTTGAAAGATCTTGCTGCATTTTATCACCTCCACTTGAGTAAAAAAGTTTGATAATGTTTGTAAATGTTTACAGGTAAAGTGTAACCGCTTACTAAAGAGCTGTCAACCATTTTTATCACGAAATTAAATTAAGTGACGGGCACATTAAGTAGTGGTTTTAGATTAAAACAAAAATAAATTAATTTAAAAGAATGCATTGCAAACAATTGATAAT
>ENA-UOZF01000406-UOZF01000406.1-food-metagenome-genome-assembly--contig:-NODE-406-length-12600-cov-83.677800_pt1 | contig 12600 bp, 17 predicted proteins | sample MGYA00249869_ERZ772725 | MGnify/ENA primary metagenome ERZ772725 (study PRJEB29005, sample SAMN08379455) | food metagenome | isolation source: cheese spiked with Escherichia coli O103 | study: EMG produced... | reverse complement strand
ATGCTGGATTGAACATATCAAAATCAGGCAATTACACAAATCTATGTACAGGCTCCTCTTATATGCTTAATTCCTTATAAGAGTGTTTTAAATGGTGATTAAACATTCTCTTTATCATTAACTTGGTGCTTGCCCAGACAGAGCCGCCAACGTGAAACTACGTTCAAAATCTTGTTGGATACTTCCCACTTTGTAATCGAGGTATGATCCAAGCTGACTACCATCAGGAGCGATATTCACATCAACCTTACTTTCTGGCACGTTTACGACAATGCTTGGCGCATACGTCATAGATGGGGTAGTGTTCAGATCACGGCTAACGTTCTCTTTCAGGGATTGCACGTTATCGGACGGGCTTGAATAGTTCTGAATTGCAGTTCCGCCAGTCGTTGGCTTGTCTTCCGTGCCAGGGATAGGCGATAAGCCTAAAGCACTACGACCCCAATCAACCATGCCGCCTACAAACGAATCCTTATAATACATACCGGACGAATCAAGGTTTTCATGTTTGTTCTCTGGATTTATATTCTGGTATGCAGCAGTAAGCCACGATACAGCACCAGCAAAGGCGCTCATCATTTCAGCCGTTGAGCTTCCAAGTTCTTTAAACAGAGGATTGAGATCTTTCAACATTTGCGCCCACTCTTCACCAGCCTGAGCGTCGAACTCTTCACCGAATCCCGTCATGATAGCTTTCTTACTACCTTCCCAGGCCATATTCATATTAGCCTGTACAGCTTGCAGACGTTCAGCAGCGTCAAGATCCGCTTGCGTATAGGTGGCATTGGCCTTTTGCATCTTAACGATGGTTTTATTTAGCTCTTCACCGTTACGACTGAAAGCACCACGGAAATATTGTAAATCATTGCCCAGGTCTTCGAGCATGTGACCCTGCTCCTGATCAGAGAGTCCACGGCGTTCACCTTCTTTCACTACAGCGCCCAGGAAACCTAATGGATCAGTCTGGAAACCTTTAATCTGTTCAGGACTCCAACCGTATTTATTAAGGATGTTATCAACGGCACCGTTACCGCCAGCCCAGCGACCTTTTTTAGCGTCCCATTTGGTATTCCCTACGGATTCGCCTAAACGTTCCTGAACGTCTTTAAGGTTATCTTGACGTTGAGAGACGGAACTATCAACGCCGTGTTCTAAGCCGTACTGATTAAGTGCTAACAGGGCGTTAGTGTTTACGTTGACAGCCTTTGCCTTGCGGTTAGTGTCTGTGATCTTGCTTGCCTGATCGGTTACGGTATTGAATATCGCAGCACCGCCGAGAGTAGCAGCAGTGAGAGCGGCACCGCCCACCATTGCACCTACACCACCGCCCATATGACCGCCTTTAAGCTGTTTAGCCATATGTGGATATTTACCGCCATCAGCCGCCACCTGGCGAGCTTTTACAGCAGCCGCACGGCGTTCTAACGTGATACGATCACGGATCAGGTGATTCATCTTAGCCTGACTTATAGCGCCTTTCTCATACGCTGCCGTTTGTGCTTTGATGTATTGCAACGTTTTGTAGTATTGGGCGGAGTCCATACCGTCACCCATACGCCCTTTCTTAATCCCTTCAAGCTGTCTGAAAGCTTGTTGGCGCTTAATCTCTGCTTTCTCTGCTATCGTTGCTTTAGCGCGGATCTGTTTATCGGCAGCTATAGCGGCTTTAGCCTTCGCTTTAGCTTCTGCCTTTGCCACCTTATCAGCGTTCTTCTTATCGGTTTGCGCTTGCTTGTCTGACGTTTTGGCATCAGTTTTAGCCTGTGCAGCTTTACGAGCCTTTACCAGATCGTTAGCATCGTCTATAGCTCGTTTAGCCTTCTTCCCTTTCAATGTTGGATTGGTTAGGTTTTCCATTTCTTTCTGAAATTTCTTCCCTGCATCGCGTGCTTTCTGTAATGATGCAAAATCAACCTTAAATACAACCTTGTTTGTTAAGGTTGAAATGATTAAGTCCATAATATTTTCCTTTATCTCTTATTTATTCTGTTTTGATACGTAGTATTGCACTGCTTCCATAGCGGAACAGCCCGTAGCAAAGATTCTTTGGCGTACAGCCGTATTACTGATCCCTAAAAACTTGCATACTTGAGAGATATTCAGAATATCTTCCGGTAAGGTGGAAACAGCTTTCAAGATTTCAACGGGATTGTTGTTTTGTGTGTTCATGGTTTTTCTCTCACAATATTTAATAGACGGTAGAAAACAAAAAGGGCAAAGAGATTGTTTACTGTATTTGCGCTACAGGTTTAATAATCCCTTTTGCCCTTATTGCCTGTTTTATTTCCAGTCGCACAGGAAACGACTATTAACGCTTTATTACGCTACTGTGATCTGTACAGTGAAGCCTACGCCGTGGTTTACAACCATCTGGCTATTCTCAGTAACTACGTTTACAGCGTCGTTACGTGCTGGGCTAAACGCATAGCTGTAATATTCAGCCGCGCCAGAATTCAGCAGGTCGAACGTTGAAGACGGAGCGCCGAAAATGTTCTGATAGACGTTAGAGCCTTTAGCGAACTTCGGAACAGCAACCGCATCAGAGGTCATATGAGCCAGCAGCAGCGGATCAGTAACTTTAACGATATCAATGTTAGTCCCAGGAATAGTGAAGGTAGTCACACCTGGCAGCAGGGAGCGCACGCTATAAACGATGTTTGCGTCGTCGGTAGGGCTTGCATACTGGAACGCGTTAACCATGCCAGCACTATAACGGATAGCGTTGAAAGCGGCAGGTTTACAGAATACAACGATACGCTCTACAGCAGCCGCCTGGCTTTGTGCTTTAGTGATAACGTCTGTATGCATCTGATCGAATTGCTGGAACACCATAGAAGGCGTGGTGCTTGATGCGTCGATGGTTGCAGTCATCGGAACAGCACTGAACAGATCGCCCCACTGGATCAGCACATCATCAGTTTTAGGGGTGTAAGTGCGACCAGAGAACAGGGAGGCAGCTAATACGCTTTCTTTAGTACGCTGGAAAGCAATGTGGTGCTTAGCAACAAATTCTGCGTATAGGTCTGTCAGAGTTTCTTCAACGGTAGCGCCTGGTTTACGTTTGCCTTGCACGTCTTGCGGCTTAATCATATCTTCACGCAGGAAGTAAGGGATCTCTACCAGCCATTCTTTACCGTTCTCACGCTTGGTCACGTTATGTTCAGAAGAGAAACGAGAGGTTTCTTTGTTGAACAGAGATTCGTTAGTTTCCACCAGTTGGCTAACAGCCACTTTATGAGAACTCACACCTACCGGATCAGTGAAGTCCAGAGTAGTTAACAGGAAGTTGCGAGAGTCGTGCAGACTAAACAGCGGAGCCAGATCGACGGATTCATTACCAATAATCATTATTTTTATTCCTTTATATTAAGATGTGAATACAGTGTTAAAACCAGCCATCTGGAAACCTTTTGCAGCCAGGGCAGCAATAGCGGCTTCTTTCACAGCGCCTTCAACATTCAGAGCATCGGATTTGATGCAAACCAGTCCGGCATTGCTACGCAGCACGTTAACGGTTTTAGCGTCGCCAGCGGATACCGCATCAGACACAACGACAAGAACATCGCCGCCGCTTACATATTCAGCGCCGTCACTGGTAATCAGATCGCCGCATTCAACATCAACCGCCAGATCAACGGTAAAAGATTGCACACAACCGAACTCATCAGTTGCATATGAAACGATATCGGTAAATGATTTGCGAACTGGAAACAGATCGCTCATATTAATAATAGCCATAAATTAATAGTTTCCTTTTTTGGATTGTTTGATTTGTTCTGCTTTTGCTTTAATCAGATCCTGCATAGTAGGTTTCTGTTCATCAGCAGACTTAAAAAGCTTATCACAATGTTTTTTCAATTCTGTTGGAGTGATCCCCAACATATAAGCCGTAGCATTGAATGTTTCATCAGTGATAACTAATTCTTCGTTACCATTCTTTAGAATGAGATTTTGCATTATTGCTTTACCTTTATTCCTAACATTCTTGTTTAATGTTAATAAAATAAAACCGGAAGGGGAAAGCTTCCGGCTTTATGAATACAACATTTGAAGGATGTTATAGAGTGTTACTAAATCGCAGTTATATGAACTTAAAGAGGAGGACATATAAGAATAAGATTGCTTATTGTTATATACCCTTGAGGGGTGAATAACAGGCTTACAGGGAGTAGGCGCTTAGGAGGTCGCCCCCTTTGGAGAGGAATCTATAAACCTGTTATTCGTGCGATGGCTAATCGCTGTCTTTCACAATGTGGATGCATCGATCAGACTTTTAGGAACTACTATTAACTTTCAAACCTTTTGGATTCTCATTTTAATAGGAGGCGGTGCCGAGATGATTTCGGGGATCATCCACGCGAAAGCGTTCTAAGATTGGCACCTTAATAAACACCAACAAACAAAAAACATATTCAGCTTTTGGCTTAGTAGAATTGTTGTCAAGAAACAATATACACCGTTATTTGTTTATACGGGGTTTATAGACACTGTAAACAGTGTTTTTAGAAAGTGTTTCATGCTTCGCAGTTGGTTAAAAAGATGAGGGGCCAAGTCCATAGCCCCTGCATTCTTAAGACACAATTTTGATAAAGCAATAAGGAAAATAAAATGAAACTATTAACGAGGGAAACAATTTCTAAAAATCACTGTAAAGGGAAAGCGAGGTAGGTTAGATAGGGCGCGACCCCTTGAGGTCTACCCCGCATTCGTGTAGGATTATAATCGGGAGAATGATTAACGCCAGCTAACACCTGTTTTCGATTCTTTCCCCTACATTTCTTATTATATAACATTTCTGTTATAAAGTCAATAGTTAAATCAAAGTTTTTTCAATTCTTTTCGGTTGTCAGTTCCCATTCACCAAATACGCAATTACCATCTAAAACAATTGTTTGATCGTTACCGTTATCATCGGTTACGTGCATCAGGCGGGTGTAAGTGTCGAGTAAGCCGGTATACACTTTACCTACTGTGAAACAATTCCCCGCTTTCCCTTCTTCTGTTAGCGCCAGGAGGCGCACACGTTTAGTTTTTGTCATTAGTTGTTAGCCTTGTCGATTAGTTCATTAATGAGTGGTTGCAAGTCTGCTACCGCTTCTTTCATGATTTCAGTGGTGTCATGAATGACGATGATCAGATTAGACAATTCATCAGCTTCAACCTGTGCACCTTCGGATTGTTCGCACGCTGCAATAAGTAGTTGCAATGCTTCCCGCGTCGATTCCAGATTAATAACCGCCTGTGTGATGGTCAGTTCGCTTGGATATTCCATCGCTGCGTTAACTGCTTTCTGCAAGTCAATAACAAGGTCCATCATTTGGATAGTTACGTTGTGTACTTCGCTCATTATGCCGCTTCCTCTAATTGTTGTTGTGCTTCACGAGCTTTAGTCAATGCAATCTGTAGCGGTATTCTGTAAGTTGCAATGCTGTCTACAACGTCATCCAGAGTTGCCAGATCGTTCTCTTCCTATGCACGTTCAATAATATTTATAAAACATTCTGAAAGAAGCTTAAGATCATGAAAAGTGGTTGTCTCTAAAATTACTTTGTTAATCATTTTATTTTCCTTTTGTTAAGGGTTATATTCAGCCAACGCTGTTAATCGTCTATTTTTATTCTTTCAAGCATAAGTAACTCTGTCTCTCTTGCGCCTGCATACTGCAAACTATTAAGAGCCATGTAGCCACGAAAATGATTCATATCCTGGAAGCCTAAACACTGCCACCTTTTAAGAAGGCTGCTATCAATGATTGTTGTTTTGCGTGGGCGTGGATTGAAGTAAACACCATCCATACTTTGAATGATTGATAATTCTTCGTCTGTCAATTCTGGGCTTGGTTCTTCAAGTATAAAGATCAATTCCTCGCCTGGTTGTGCATCATGCTCATAATTATATTTGCGAGGATTGTTTAACGCATACTGATCACATGCTTCGCCAATAGCCATTATTACGTTTTTCTTGCTTTTTTGCTTGCTCATTGCTTCCCCTTCGTTTTGGTTTTCTTGTTGCAGTGTTAAAAAAGGAAGCGATCATGAATACTAAGAAAAATATTAAGCTTTCCATTGTTTCACCCTTCAAGATGTTTGATAGTTGTTTGTTGTTTGTTTTAAGCTACAGAGTCGATTCTGAATGCTTTCATATGAGTTTTTGTATACTGCAATAATCCTTGTTTACTTAGGTTATCGAGAAGAGCATATAAAATTGCTCACCTACCACACCGGAAAACTCAGAATCAAACAGAATCATTCCCGTTCTTTCCCGTAAATATTGCAGAAAGATTTCTTGTGAAAATTCGCCATCGAATATGATCACAGTGTCACCCACAATTCAAACGGGCTTATCTCAAGCAGTCTGAACGTTTGATTATTCACAGCTTCATACTGAATTGCCCCAAAATGGCTTAGGTGATTTAGCCAATGCTGCGTGTGTTCTTTACTGTGCGGTAACTCCTGAAAGCTGATAATCACGGGTAGCTCATAATTGCTATCAGCAAGCTGTTTTGCCAGTGTGTAGCCGCTTTCTGTAATTTCGAATGTTCGTTTGTTTAATGTCAGGTTGTATTTCATTTTTTATTCTCCTTAAAATGGTATTGAGTCATAGATTTCACTTTCTTTTCTCAGGGCTATCATCAGTGCATTAAAAGCATCATCTTCAAGAATTATCCTCTTCGAGGTCAGTGCACGTTTTATAAAATTTTCTGTTTCTTCTTGCATAGGCTTTTGGCTGTCTATGGAAATAAGCCATGTAAAAAGATCAGATTGTTCCGTGATTTCTGCCTGTGTTTCCTGCTCAATAGAGTGTGTCGCTTCTAACGGTTCCTGTGTTTCAGGTGCAGGCTGTTCTACGTTTACAGAGGTTTTTACGTCTTCCGGTGGTGTGATGTGTGCATCTGTAAAGGGTAATGCTTTATAGAGTGATGTTTGCCCGTCCCGTGCCTCTACAGAAAGAACACCCATATCAATAAACATATTTATAATATTACGCACCTGACGATCACTAACCATTCCAATATTAGCTAATGTTTTTTGATTGGCGTAACATTCTTGCCCTTGTTCATTGAACCCAGCTACGTAACTGTAGATTTCAACGGCTGGAAGTGTCGCGGTGTATTCCTTACCTGACGGTGAGAACCACTTTTTAAACATCTTCAGCCATTGTTCAACTACTACATATGTTTGTTTACTATCTTTCTTATTGAGGCATTGCGCTTTTGCTTCGGCAATTGTTTTGGTGTTTTGGTTCATTTAGTTCCTCCTTTGTAAGGACTGTAATTAGTAATTCATTAACAAGTTTTGGAATTGATTTCCCTTCTGCCTTTGCACGATTTAACAACGCGTTATAAGTTGCAGAATCAAAATTAATATTCATTTGGTTTTCTCCTTCTCCTGTTATTATTCTTTCTCTGCTTCTGTCTTACGCAGTTCATCAATAATTTTTAGTGCATCGTCAAAGCATTTTTCACGCTCTGGATAACCACAGCGCCGCGCTGTGTTCCTGTTCATCCTTACTTGATGTCGTGTTAGCTCACCTTTTTTAAATGCCTCTACGACGTGTTCCGGTGTATACCATTTCATAAAAAACTCCTTATTTAGATAAAAGAAAAACACACCTTGCAGCCTGACGGCTCAAAGTGCAGTGTTCTGTGATTTGATTATTTAGATGGAGAGAGATGTTTCTCCCCTCCCTACTTACAATACTACATAACGGCGGCTTTGTCAACCCTCTTTTATAAAAAATTTGATCATTTTCAATTTCTTATATTTTTTCTTAGCTTTTTGTGCTGCCTACTCTGGTACAATTCTTCCCTGTTGTCTAAAACGCTCTCAATCGCACTCTGACGGGGTTTTGATAAAAACAATACATTCCCTTATGTAGAGGTTGTTTATCTCGTCAGAGGCTTATTTAAGGGGCTTATTTTTGATTTATCAGATGATGGAAAGATGGTGGATAGATAAACTCTGATTTCAGACATCTTATAAAATACCTGCAAAGTTCTCAGAAGCTCTGTAACGAGCTAATCTATTACCGCTAAGGTGTTTCCCTTACATTACCCTGTTTAGCTCGCCTACGGCTTGATTTAAGCGGTAGAATCTTATTTAACCTTCAACTACAAAAACCATTCTTTCTTTTTTGTTGTTGGTTGTTTTGTCATGTTATGCGTTAGCATCCCCAAAGGGTAACGCGACACTAACAACCATTCGCTTACGCTCAGGTTATTGCACAAGTAAATTTCAATCGTTAGATGGTAGTTAGTTAATTATCGTTCTGCGCACAGCGCAAGACTATTAGCCATACGCAAGCCGTAGGCTATTTGCACATAGTAGATTACATATTCGTTGTGAGCGGAAAGCGAACATAGATCAGCTAACTACTAACAAAAAACAAAAAACAAAAAACAAAAACTATCTGTTATGACAAGCATCAGTCTAACTTGTGCAAGGTTCTGGCGAATGCCAATAGATTAAGGGATAGTCGAAGACTCCCTAACGGGTATCCCTATAATTATTCTTTAAAAGATAAAAGAATTTATAAAAGATAGTTTAATTGTAGTTTAATTATAGTATTGTAGGAACTCATTTCCTGGGTAGGTAGGAACTCATTTCCTGGGTAGGTAGGAAACCCGCACTATACGATTGCCAATAGATTAAGGGATAGTCGAAGACTCCCCTAACGGGTATCCCTATAATTATTCTTTAAAAGATAATTATAGTTAGTTGTTAGTTTTATTATTAGTATTATTAAAGTAATCTTATTGTCAGTCATCGTGACCGACACCCCCCAGTCATCGTGACCGACCCCCCCCCCACACAACATCTGTGCAATGATCTTCTAAAAGTGTTTCTTGCTATCAAAAATTAAAAAACAGGCTTAAATTCAAGATTAATTGATGATTAATCCCTATGTAATTCCATACTAAAAATTCAATGAAAAGTAGCTTCAAAGTGCAATTCTTACTTTCTTCACTTTTACGTCACCATCACCAAAGCCTTATGTAATGCGGCATATAGCGTATCACTGCAAAATTGTTGCTCAATAAACGTTCTACCATTTGTTGAACGAATGTTCACTCGTGCACATCTCAAAGAGAATAATTATTTGTCACACAATTCCATAATAAGAATTATTATCACTTATAATGCAATACAACCCAGATTCGATACACTTTAGCAAAGTGTATTCTGTAACCTACTGATCTTTATATACTCAGGCATATATAGACCATTTATCGCTATTTATTGGCTATTTTTCATCTGCCGAAAATAAATTTCTTGACAAGACAAATCATTTGTGAACAGCTTGCATAAAATAAATTTACTTATAAATCAACAAGATATTTCATATTTGTGCCTGCATCAGATCGGGAGGCTTGATCTTTGTGTTCAACGATGGTGACGGACGCACCTAAATTAAATCGGTTTTAATCGCCTTTAATACCTTTTAATCAGTCTTAATCACCTTTTAATAGCCCTTTAATCATTTTTGATCATTTAGTGCTCTCAACCATAAAACGTATCGTGCAACATATTGAAAATGATCATTTTATGATCAAAACTACTTTCATTGAAACGAATAAGGAGAGTATAAAGATGAAAGGTATTAGCCAAGCCCTCAAGAATGTAGACGAGGTAAAAACAGTAGCAGCAGAGCTACAGCGCAATAGTAAAACCAACCTGTTTTATTGCTTATGGGTGTTTATGTATGAAAGCGGGTTGCGTGTCTCTGACGTACTCAAGCTAAAATATCAGGATGTTGAGGGGCAATCTCATTTGAAGATAAAGCAGGAGAAAACCGGAAACGTAGTAAGGCCAAAAGTTACCCCCGCCATGTTGTCAGTGGTGGCACAACGCAAGGCAGAGCAAACGAAGATGCCTGTAGCTACAGATTTTATTTTCAGTGCTGGCACATTACGCAGTAAAGGCGAAGCCGTAACCCGTAACACGGTATTCACTGAATTTGGGAAGATGGGACGTAGAGCCGGATTCTCTAATGTGGGATGCCATACGCCACGTAAAAGTCGGGGCCGTGTGATGTTTGATGCAGGGGTAGCTATAGAGACAATAGCCCATTTCCTGGGACAGACAGATCCGCGCTCTACTATGTATTACATCGGGTATGGTCAGGATGTGCAGGACGATTTAGCAGAGGAGTTTTCTTTAGAATGGTGATCCAAATTAAAAGCTTATTTGTGCTGACGTTGGCGCTATTGCCTGTCCTATCGAATGCCGGACAGATAACAATGGTCAACCCACAGGAAGAACAGACGGAGAATGGAAAAACGCTGTGCACGTATCAGAACAGCAATTATCTGTTCACTTACGTAACTAAGGGGAAATGCCCTTATGCAAAAACATTTGACACTTCCGCCAAAGAATAACGATTTTAACGGGATTTTGGATAAATGCTGTTTCTGCAATTAATGCAATACCAACTCGCGGAGTATTGACCAACGGCACGCGAAAAAACCATATGTGTTTGCACCTTATCAACTTCAAAGCATTTGGGACAGTAGGCTGTTTCATCGCCTTCTTTCCAGTAAAGTCCATCTTTGAAAGTGAAGGTGTGCTTATCCTTTAGCTGCTCTTCAAGCTGCTTATTTTTTTGTTCAGCCTCAAAAAGAAGTGCTTGGGTTGTGATTACTTCCATCTTCACACTTGCAAGTTCGCTCATGAGGTTAGCAAGCTCAAGTTTAAGCGTTGCTTTATCAAGTTCGCCGCCATCATCAGCGAGCTTCTTTGCAATACCTACAGCTTTGTCAATGATACCTACAGCCGCCGCTGTACTTGCCAACACTCCAGACATATTGCCCCTAATTTTAACAAGTTCACTTTATAAAAGCTAAAGCCCTAAGAACGGTTTTTAACCGCGTTACCTGCTCAGGCTTTTCAAGTTCATCCAAATTAACATTAATTTTATCTAAACAGATGGCTATACGTGACATAACCTCGCCATGAATCTGCTTCAAACCTTCGCCATATTGAGTGGCAATATGGTAAGTCTGTTCTAAATTAAAACGATGGATATCTTTCTGCGTTTCATGAAATATGGTTTGAAGTTTAGCTAAGTCCTCTAAAACCTGATTATTCATTCTGAAAGTATCAACCAGACTCCTTGCTGAGCCATAACAAATAACAATTGCCTTCATTGTCTCTTCATTAACAGAAGTTAATGCGAAAGAGTTGCTTTCATAGAATGAGAAATAATTTTGAGTCAACGGAAAGATGCTTTCAAAAGGTTTACCACCTTCATAATTTTCAAGAGAATCGTAAATTCTGGCTTTATAAAGTTCCAGAAGCGTTTCGACTTCCGCTTTTATTCCAATCAAGACACTCTTTTGCTTATCCTTTGCTTCATTAACTGAAGCTCTGTCTTGCCTACGTCCATCGATCAGAGTACCCCACAGGGTGAACAATCCCCCTATCAAGGCACCAACTAAACCAGAAATCAGTTCACTTCCCATGTTGCCCCCTAACAATCATTTTTGACGGCAATGATCCCATTGCTCAGTAGTCCTTGCAACTCGATCACTGATTGCAAAGTTCTTCAGCAACGAATCATAAGCGTACACTTTGCTTTTATCATCTGCTGTCATCAACTTACCATCAGGTTTCAACTTTGGCGAAAGCAAGTATGTACCGTTTAAACGGTTAGCTTTGAAGCTATCAACATGCAACGTTACTTCAGCACTTCCCAGCACACGTAAAGAACCTATTCTGCCATTCTTTATTGTTGCTATCGAATACTGACATAGATAAGTTTTCACAATTGAAGCTGCGCTTTTTTCGGCAATCTTCACTGATGGAGAATCCAAAGAGGATTTGGGGATTGAACTATGAAGAGAAGATGACGGATAAGAGTAATGTTGATAAGTAGAAGATGAGCGCGAACTACCTCCACATGTTTTCCATGCCGCAATACACGAATTACCACACGGTATACCTTTCTTGCAATTCTTCGCGTATGCAGAGAACGACAACCCAGCTAAAAGAAATATACCAATGGTTATCCTAACCAGCGAAGACCAACCCATAACCCCCCCCCCTTCTTTTTAGTTTTTCCCTACATGATACCATACCTAAATTAAGGGAATAGGAACCATAAAGCCCCGTTGGTGATACAGCAACAAGTGGAGCGTAGCGACTTCATCAGATTGTCAGAAAGATCACACCTTATCAGGATAACCGTGTACCCGTTGGGAGCGTGGCTGAAACGCTGATAGAGCTTGCATATGGTTTGCAAGGACCAATATCACCATAAACCTGTTTACGCAGCCACAAGGCCGCACATCGGGCTTAAATGCGTGTGTTCAGTCTGTCGATGACATTACAATGCCAGGATGGGCTTTATCTTCACGTTGTGCTATCGCGGTGTGAGAGGTGCAACTGCCGCCAACGTTAGGTTATACTGTCATCTCACCGTGTAACTTAACGTGACAGTTACTAAGGGCGGATCACAATGGTAGAACTCCTAAGCAAATTAAATAGGTAACTGTTTAAGTTGCTGACAGAGAAGACTTTTTTAGTCTTCTCCACCTGGGGAGATTCTGGAGCGGGCGAAGGGAATCGAACCCTCGTATAGAGCTTGGGAAGCTCTCGTTCT
>ENA-UOZF01000405-UOZF01000405.1-food-metagenome-genome-assembly--contig:-NODE-405-length-12651-cov-4.316926_pt1 | contig 12651 bp, 12 predicted proteins | sample MGYA00249869_ERZ772725 | MGnify/ENA primary metagenome ERZ772725 (study PRJEB29005, sample SAMN08379455) | food metagenome | isolation source: cheese spiked with Escherichia coli O103 | study: EMG produced... | reverse complement strand
AGGTTATGCTGACAAATTTGTCCAAAAATTCGGATTAAATTTGCAATCTACCAAATTAGTTGGTGTAATGCTGTAATGAACCGTTCGCCCTACATATAACTGGCTGGTCTGCATCGCCTGATTATTGGTTAAGCTGACCGTGGGCGTCGTTTTTTCTAAATCAGTCATTGTTACTGGAGAATCAATGCTATTGAGCCCCGGTATTTCGGAAAAGACAACTTGATTTAATTCTGAATAATCACCGGTTGATCCGGTAAACCCCCAGTAAACCTGATTTGTTCCAAACACCGTCGCAGGATCAATGGCGACTGTAACGGGCGCATAATCGTCGAATTGATAAGTCAATTGTTTCTTAAGACTATCCCACTTAACGCGAAACGGGTGCCATGTCCCATTTGATAAATAATCACCATTTTGCGGTTTTTGAAGTTGTAGATGGTTTAGCGCGTACAAGCGACTTGGTAAACGCTGATATGCACTATCTTGTCCTGGAAAATTATAAGCAACATGGCCTCTATCTGGGCCATCATTGGGTAGCAAACCGTCAAAATCATTGCCATTATGGTACGTATCGAATTCAACGGCAAATGACTTGGCGATTGCTGAGTTATCTTTTACCCAAGAAAATGGATTCCGCCAAACACCAAGGGCGCCACCGGTCACTTGCTGCCAATTCTTAACCTTGTCTCGGTCATTCATCATTCCAAAGGCCATCCCGTCAACCGATTGCGCTTTTTTGTCCCCTAAATTGACATACATTAAACTTGTAAAATTATGTGTCAAATCAATCTTATACTGCTCTTCCGACCAAATTGCCCCCTTCTTGTTCTGGCTATCTGGTGTCACTTGCACAATTCCACCTGCTTGAACGGAACTATCTACCCCAATGGAGGGTTTAAAGATGCCATCGATTGGAATATGGGCGGGTATCGCTGCTTGAGTACGACCACTATTGATACAGATAAACGCCAATAACATGGTCAGCATTGTTGCACCCAGCGCTAATTTTCTTCTATCCATCGTCTACCTCCATATGATTTTTCTATTTTTCCATTCATCACTACACCTTTGGTACGGTCTAGTTATCAATTGGGATATCAAAGATTCAATCAATTAATCACCAATTGGACTTAATGTTTTTTCATTCTGACAAGCTATTAAATTGTGTACAAGTTGTTTTAAAACGAATCTGTTAAATCTTTTAAAGAGATAATCCCTATCTATGATTATGCAACATGTGTAAACTTCTTTAATGCCGATATTTGTATTCGGTTCCATGTCATCAAAATGGTCGCGCTGGAGCTTCATTTTATCCGCAATTTTCATCATCTAATTTTAATCTTTTTATAATTAACATTGGTAGAATATTTTTACAACAATGCCTATATATCAGTATTTGTACCCATGAACATCCCTTTAAACATTAAATTTAAGGCATGCAAAAAAGCCCCCAGAGATGATTAAATGAAATGCATTTAATTTCCTCTGGAGGCTTTTTTCAAATGGTTGTTTATTCAGTCAATTACGGCATTAACGAATTGCAACTGCTTCTATCTCAACAATTGCGCCAGCTGGTAGTTTACCAACTTGAACGGCACTTCTAGCCGGTGCGATATCACCGAAGAATCGCGCATATACTTCATTGAATTCGTTAAAGTCATCCAAATCAGTTAAAAAACAATTGGTTTTCACAACGTTTTCTAGGGATAATCCTGCTGCCGCTAACACGTGTTGCATATTCGTGATTGCTTGTTTTGTTTGACTCGCTAAGTCCGGTGCCAATTGGCCATCTTTTAATCCGAGTTGCCCTGACATAAAAACCAGTTGATCCGTTGCAATCGCTTGGCTGTATGGTCCCAATGGTTCAGGTGCTAAGTTAGTGTAGATTTTCTCTGTCATGCTATCGTCCCCTTCACATTATTAAATCCGTTTTCATTGTAATGCACTTTACCGCCTTTGACAACATTCTTTGTGTTTCTTTGCACAAAAAAAGCGCCGTCTCAATTAATTGAGACGGCGCGCTGGGGGTAAAATTTAGGGGAGTGTTAGCTGAACGACACATTTAAGCTTTAGATATATTGAACAATTTGCATCAAGATTGGGACAACGACCACGAATAAGACGGTACTTGTTGTGACAACGTTCGTTGCATATTCAACGTCACCATGTGATTGACCAACTAAGATTGGTAAGACAGCCAAACCAGGTGTTGCAGCTTGAATAATCAATGTGCTTTGTTCGATTGATGGAATTGAAGTTGTGTTCTTGAAGAATAGCATGATGGCAATCATGATGGCTGGTGCCACAACGAAACGGCCTAATAACGCAAGGACTGTATCGCGGTCGAAATGGATTGATTTCAAACCAGCATCAGCTAAGATAATCCCAATGTAGATCAATGACATTGGTGTTACGATGCCACCGACCATTGAGAATGTCTTATCAACAAGTTCTGGTAATGGTAAACCAGTTAAAAGATAAATTAATGCGGCTAAGAAACCGATTAATGGTGAAGGTAATAATTTACGCCAGTTAAATTTGCCTTTAGCAGCGCCTTTTTCTTTGGTTGGATCATCATTTGAGATGAAGAAGACCCCGATTGCCCATGTTGAAACCGTATTGGCCACATAGTAGATCAAGAAGTAAGGTAAACTCTTGTCACCGAATAGTGCCAAGTTCAATGGTAACCCAATGAAGATGGTATTAGCATTGACGAACATATTGATAAATGTCCCTCGACGACCTGGCCGAATCCGGAAAGCCTTGGTTAGTAACCATGCCACGAGATAACCGAGGGCGAAACTAATTAAGACGTAGATCAAGCCGCCAGATAAACCGACCAACTTTTCACGGGTTAAGTTATCTAATACTGAGACGAAAATTGATAATGGTAAAGCGACATTCATGATTAAAAATGAAATTGTGCCTTTAAAATTATCATCGAATTTTTTTGAACTCCGTAGCCAAAACCCCAATGCAATGACTAAGACGATTTCGACAACGCTTGATAATGATGTTAGAAATGCTGCCAACTCTTTCACGCTCCTACCGATTTATATTTAAATTATAGTGCTTTGTATTCTGCTTCCCATTTCATGTCTGCGACGGCTTTTTGCACGTCAGCAATTGGTTCTTTATTCAAACCCTGATCAACAGCGCTTTGAGCAACAGCGTTCGCAACCGTTTGTGAGAAGATATCTAGTTTTGTCACAGGAGGCAAGACAGCTGCGCCAGGTTCTGTTGGATCAACAATGCCACCCAATGAGTGAGCTGCTTTGCTAATCATTTCGTCATTTAAGACTTTCGCAGTGGAAGCGATTGTGCCTAAACCAAGCCCTGGATAGACTAAAGCGTTGTTTGCTTGACCGATTTCATATGTGACACCGTTGTATTCAACAGGTGCAGCAGGAATCCCAGTCGCTACTAAAGCTTTGCCGTCAGTCCACTTGATTAAGTCTGCAGCAGTTGCTTCAGCTAATTTCGTTGGGTTTGACAATGGGAAAATAATTGGGCGTTCTGTGTGAGCAGCCATTTCCTTCACGATTGATTCTGTAAAGGTCCCAGGTTGGGTTGAAGTCCCCACTAAAATGGTTGGGTGGATTGCTTTGACAGCAGCTTCTAAAGTTGTTAATTCATCAGCATTAGCGAATTCACTCCGTTTGCGCGCAAATGGTTTTTGTTCTGGTGTTAATTCTGGATCATCATCAAACAATAGCCCTTGCTTGTCAACCATGTAGAAACGGCTACGTGCTTGTTCTTCAGTTAAACCTTCTTGTAACATTTCTTCGAAGATGCGATGGGTAATCCCAGCACCGGCAGTCCCAGCACCAAAGCTCATGTAAACTTGGTCGGTCATCTTGCCACCAGAGATATTTAAAGCGCCCATAATCCCAGCTAATGTGATAATCCCTGTGCCTTGGATATCATCATTGAACGTCACGATTTGATCTTTGTACTTGTTCAAGATATTAGCAGCATTGCTCCGGCCAAAATCTTCAAAGTGAAGATACATATTAGGGAATAGGTCTTCAGCCGTTTGCACGAATTGATCGACGAAATCGTAGTAACGATCGCCGCGAACCCGTTCATGACGGTTGCATAATTATAATTCATGATTGAGTAAGGTTTCACGGTTCGTCCCAGCATCTAAAACAACTGGTAAGACTTGACTAGGATCAATCCCGGCAGCAGCCGTATAAACCATTAATTTACCAACTGAGATATCCACACCTTGTGTGCCCCAGTCGCCAATCCCTAAGATTCCTTCGCCATCAGTCACAACGATTAATTTAATTTCGCGACCATCAGCAGCGTTTGCCAAGGTTGTCTTCATTGAATCAGGATCGTCGATTGATAAGAAAGCAGCGTTTTGGGGGTTCACATATAAAGCACTGTAGTTTTCGATTGTGTCAGCGATCGTTGGATCGTAAACCACTGGCATGAATTCAGCAACATGTTGGCTGAATAATTTAAAGAACAACACACGGTTTTCATTAAAAATTGACATTAAGAAAATCCGTTGTTCAAGCATGTTGGCTTTTGATTGATATTGGGCATAAGCTTGTTTAACTTGTTCATCAATGGTTTGCACGTGAGGTGGTAACATCCCCGTTAAACCAAATTGTGCACGTTCTTCAGCAGTGAATGCTGTACCCTTATTTAAAAATGGATCATTTAAAATTTGTTGTGCTTTCATATTAAAAATCTCCTTTTCTTTTATATCATGTTGGTCACTATACACGCCTCAACATTTGATAGTCAAAACTTACATTTATGATAAAATAGATTTATATGAAACGTCTAAACTGCATTAAACAGGAGTTTTTATGAAGATTAAAGATTTGGCCTATTTTGCTGCGCTAATTAAATTAAAAAATTTTACGGCAGTCGCTGATCAATTCAAGGTCAGTCAACCGACGATCACTTACGCGGTCAAACGCCTTGAAGATGAATTCGCGACCAAACTCATTCAGCGCGATCAATCACACCAATCATTGATTATTACCCCTAGTGGTGAGCAACTTTATCAACATGCCGCGCGAATATTAGCGGAGATTGAACTAACAAAGGCCGACATGCTCAATCTCAACGCTACTGATTTGCGTTTTGGCTTGCCACCAATTATCGGCACTTACTACTTCTCAAAATTAGCACAAAAGCTAGCCGCTAACGGCACGATTCAACATTTTAAGACAGCTGATGGGGGTTCCAAAGAATTGTTGGCTTCATTAGAAGCCGGTGAACTAGATGTCGCGCTTCTTGGCTCTGCGACGCCACTTCAAACCGATACCATCACAGCTAAAGTCATCGAACGTCACCATTTTAAGATTGTAGTTGCACCTGATAGTCCCTTAGCCCAGAAACCAGCGGTCGCCTTTCGTGATTTAGCCCACGAGAAATTTATTATGCTCGCGGAAGGATTCGTGCATCCCGTGGTCTTCAAGAACTTATCGGACGTCAATCAAATCAAACCCGAAATTATTTACCGCACCAATGACGTTAGTGTCTTAAAAAGTATGGTTCACGAAAATGTCGGCATCGGTTTTCTAACTGAAACCAGTGTTACGCCTGCTGATGACTTAGTGGTACTTGATTTATTGGATGAACCACAACCAATCTTTTACATCTCGTTAGCCTATCGTAAGACCCAGTTCTTCTCACCAAAACAACAAGCTCTCATTTCGAATCTCGAACAAGCAGCGCGAGACTACCGTCTTGAACATTAAAAAAGTGGTGGCGACAAAATTAATTTTTGTCGCCACCACTTTTTAAGTATGTTTTACCATAAAAACGCTAAGACAGTTTGATTGACTGCATGATTTTCGTGTAATTGACTATGCTGCGCTTTTTTACCAGTAAACTTCTTTTCTTGATAGGTCTTCGCACCAGGCGTCACCAAATACCGCAACGACTGTGACGATGCATTACTAACACGTCCGTCAGAATGCGTCCCATCGCCTAAATCCCCATAGATATTCAACACCGCAATCGATTTAGCAGGGAGCTGGTTACGCAGTCCCATCAGTTGCCGATAAGTCGCGTTCATTTTTTGTGGTTGGCCATCCTTTTTAACCTGGTTTTGATTAGGCTGATCATCCATCCCGATAATCCCATCAAAATGACCCGCAATATTCACCATCTTCGCCATACGGGGTAACTGTTTATCAATCGCATGGTTCAATAAATAATAAACGGCCGTCAAGTTGCCCATCGAATGAGCCACCACGTTGAATCGTTTGAAGCTGTGCTGCCGATTAACCGCGACTAAGACGTTTTTAAACCACTCACCATCTTGTTGATAGTTAGGATTGCGATTATCTTCGAAAACAACTTGCACGATTGGTCGTGTCGTTTTAGCTAACCAACGCCCCTGTAAATCAACTGAACCATCCTTACGAACGGTTGCAGTGAGGACCTGTGTCGCATTCTTTTGTTCGCGAGCAGCTTTGATCATGCTATCAGTCGAACGAGCCGAACCGCCATAACCATGCAAATAAAAAGTGGGCTGTTCATTTTCTGTTTGCTTGACTTGCTGCGCTTTTTGCGTCGTTGCATGCCCTAAAAGCCACCATCCACTGCCAATTAAAACTCCTAAACCAATGATGATTATTATCCATTTAGAACGTCGCATGCGCCCGAATCCCTTCGCTTTTCTAATTACGCCTATGGTACCATACCATTCATAAAGGGTGTCAATTAATTTAGCGTAAGTTAATCAAAAAAATGCAGAAAACAAAACATCCCAAACATTGCCATTGATTCACCTATGCAGGATTTAGAAACCGACGTTATCCTGGTTGAAAGACGCCGTTAACCAGCTTCGGCAAGATGATTATACAATTAACTCCAGGCTTGAAGGCGTCAATCAATTTATGAGACAATTTACTGCTCAACTGAGATTATTACTGGCACAGCAACTCACTAGTCGCTTTTAATTATCAAACGTTGCCCGTATTTATATAAATCAATCAGTATGCTTCCCACCTCTTTGAGATTTAATCAAAGAGGTTTTTTATTGCAAAATATTTTATCAGCCAAAATATGACATAATATTTTTATAAGCAACTAACCAAAAGCCTTTTATGACGTTGAATGACATAAATTTCAAGCATTTCGCCTGTGATATTTTCAAACAAATTATCCTTGATTTATATTGATATTCTTAATTTTCACTTTGACAACTCATTAAGTTAGTGGTTATATTAGTCTAACAATTAAGTTAATGTTGGGAGAATCGATATGGAACTTCGTATCTTACGTTACTTCTCAATGGTTGTCCAAGAGCGAAACATCAGTCGTGCCGCTAAAAAACTACATGTTTGTCAGCCAACGATTTCCTAGCAGCTTAAAGAATTAGATGTCGAACTCTCTATTACGTTATTCAAACGTGGTAGTCGCAACATTCAACTCACGCCGCCTGGCGAATATTTTGCCCAGCAGGTCCAACATATTTTAGACCTCATGGACAAGTTAGTCGTTAACTTACATGAAGGGCAATCCGTTAATGGTCGCATTCTGATTGGTATTGGTGAACTCGAGTTAACCCAATCGATTGCCGAAGCGATTAATCGGTTAACCAGTCGGCAACCGGATATTCAGATTGACCTTTTTAGCACAACCGATGAAGACTTGCACAATAAGTTACAATCAGGGTTTTTTGATTTCGGGATTATGTTGAATCCCGCCGATACTCAGAATTATAATGCTGTCGAACTCCCTGGTGATACAACCTGGGAATCCTCGCTCCACAAAATAGTCTGCTTGCAACACATCGGGTCGTGACACCGGATGATTTGACACAACTGCCTTTAATCACTGCGCAACAAAATGTCATTAACACCCAGTTCGCACAATGGTTAAAAAAACCGCTCACCACCCTCAATCAAGTCGCCACGTATAATTTCCATCAAAATGCAGCGCGACTTGTTTCAGCCGGAATCGGTTATGCGTTGTACTTAAACAGTCACTCTGAAGTCCCGCAGTCCGATCTCGCCTTCATCCCACTAATGCCCGAATTAACAAGTAACACTAGTCTTATCTGGTCAAATGAACGACCACCCTCGGCTGCAGCCAAATTCCTAATCGATCATGTTTATCAATGTCAATCACGTCATTAACGTCACCAAATCGGTGGCGTTTTTTTTATGCGTTCAACTTATATCGCTTGAGAACATTATACTTCTTAGTTATGCTTTTATTCGCAAACGCTATCATATCAACTATCGCACAATTGGATTGTATTCTAACCATTAGACATTCAAATCATTTACCGCTATTCTTAGCATCAGATAAAGACGAGTTGGCCAACTTGTAAAAAATATGCTTTACATTCGAAAGGAGTCTCTTCCAATGACAAAAAACGTTTCAGTAATAGGCTTATCCCTATTACTCTCCAGCGTACTGATTACTGTCAGCCCCGTGGCTGCTGTCGACAACGAGGCTGAAGGTAGTCCAATGCAAGGTGAAGTTTCGATGACGGTCAAATCAACCTCCACCACAAATCCTGAAAGTGGAAAATTATTGCTCAAATCTGTCCCCCACTTTTCACTTGCCGATGAAGAAATTTCTGCCAGTCAAATCTATGCTGGATTTACAGGGAACATCACCAATACTGGTAACCTGACAATTACTGATAATCGTGCTGGAAAACATGATTGGAAATTGGGCGTTAAATTAGAACCTCTCGCCAACAGTGTCAATCAAGGAACTCTTGAAGGTTTCCAACTCGCGTTAGCTGCGACTAGTTCACTTTGGTCATCGAGCCCAATTGATGCCTCAATACCGGCTGATAGTTCAACGGTGCAATTAGCAACTAGTGATGGTAGTGTCCATGGTAACGATAGTTATGTGATCAATAACCAAGCATTGACCGTTGCACCAAATCCAAGTGCTGAATTAGAATCTGCTCAAACTTATACAGGTGTAATGACTTGGCATCTATCATCAACTGGGCCAGTCGCCGCAGCACTTTAATAGATTGATTTTAATCCGGACAAACGATTGATTGGAAGGATTATGTAATGATTACTATCAAGCAGATGTGTACAATATTGAGCAAACTAGGTTTAACGACCGGTGTCGGGATTCTTAGTTTACTCTACTTCTCTTTAGTACCCGTTCACGCTGCAGATGGCGCACAATTTGCCACAACACCTGTTTTTGCAGTGAATCAAAATCCAGACAATCTCGATTACTTCTCGCTGACGGTTTCCCCCAACCAGACCGTACCTGTTGCGGTCACTGTAAGTAATCTAAGTCCGGATAAAACCCATCGCTTTTCAACTGAACTGGTCGCGGCAACAACATCGCCTTCAGGTAAAATCAATTATACCTTATCCAATCAACCCCGCAACTGGTCGGATAAGCCGTTATTACCTGATTTAGTGGCTAAGAATCAACGGCGTCAAACTTATCAACTCACACCAAAAGAAGAACGAACGATTACGTTTCATCTAAAAATCCCCCCAAAAGGGTTCTCCGGTACAATTCTTGGTAGCCTCTATACAAAGCGTTTAACGGATGATAATCCGAAAGCAAAGAATATGAGCTTTCAAAATCGGTTCGCGATGAGCAATCCGGTCTCTCTATCAGAGGATTTCAATCAACCTAGATTCCCCAAACTATCGTTGACGACTGTTAAAATGACAAATCATGGCGGCCTACCAAAGTTAATCACCTCCATTCATAACAAGAGCCCCTATATGTTTGGGAATATTAAATTAGATGCTAAACTCTACAAACGAAATCGGACGCAAATTCTTCTTCAACAATCCGTTAAGAATTATGAGATGGCGCCGTCGTCAACACTCGATTATGCAATGCCAATCGGTACGCGCCCATTGACATTAAGTTCAGGTGAAAAAAAGTTCCACTTACAACGGCACTTTACGATTAGTCGTAAAGAAGAGAAACAGATTGATAAAAACATGACCAATAAAGCTCAACCTAATTATGTACTCTGGCTAATTATTATTATATTAGTCGGTGTCATTACCGCCTTAGTATTTTATACATTCCGGCGTAAAAGGAGGCACTGAGATGCTAAATATGACTAGGCAGCTAATCATCAGCCTATTATGCTTAGGATTTTGCTTAGGACTCTCAGCCACTCAAGCTACCGCAACAACCAGTCACCTACAAGTTAGAGTTGTGAATCCAGAAGGTCTCAAACCTACAAAACCAGTTGATCCTCCAAAACACATGTCGTCGATCCCCAAAAAAACTGCTATTCAAATAACAAGACAAGACAAGTTACCCCAAACCGGCTTGTCCACCACTACTCTTTGGCAAATTATTGGTGTCTTGTGCCTAATTTTAGCTGGCTTGCTAAAATTCAATCACCACCAATCCAATTTGACTAAGGAAGGAGCTACCAATGACTAGCCGTTTTCAATCACCCGTCCACATTTTACTTGTTCTCATCACACTGCTACTAATCATTGGTAGCCAGACAACACAACATGCCGTTCAAGCTAGCCCGTCCGAATCCAGTTCAAGTCACTCAGGAATCAAGCCCCCTACCTCTTCGATTGAAAATGCTTCCCCAAAAGCAGAGATACCTCAAGCAGTCACTCCCCCCAGTACTGCTGATGGCGTCAACAATCCGAATCGGGATGGTTTCTGGTTCTTAGTCCCTTGGCGCGCAGGATTCAACGGCCAACCACAAGCTCAACAATACATTATCCTAGGTGATAGTGCGCAACTGAATGTACAAACAACAGGTGGCCCCATTATTTGGCCATCCTCTGCTAGAATTACCGTCAATCACTGGTCGCTCAAATCAGATAATACCTGGTTAAAAGAGCCCAGCACAACGGTCAAAAGTAACACAACAATCAATGGTCTCCACGACACAACTTACACGGCTAGTGGTTTACCCGTTGGTGTGCATTACTCCCAAATGGCCGTGACATATTTTGGCAGTACCTACTATTCAGAACTTGCGATGATTACTGTGGTTGAAAAAGAAACTCCGGCGACTGCCATTGATATTCAACCAAACACTTCGGTTGTCTTTGCCAATGCAGATTACCGAGTACAAGCTAACTTAACGCCTGTTAATTCAACTAGTCCTGTGTCTTGGGCGAGTCCTAATGTGACTTATTTACCAACAACCGGCCGTGTCGTTCGGTTTAAAACCAACGAAATCGCTGGCATCAACGAAAGTACTGAACAGGCCGGTTTACCATTGACGTTAACTGGTCAGACCAATGGCTTACAGGATAATGCAACTGTTTATGTCGGTGGGTTAAAAGCCCTGACAACTAGTGAAGAAGCTACGCGGCAAAGTGGCTTCACCTGGTCGGTTGCAGGGCTGACACCGTTAGTTGAGCAGTATCAAACTGACTACGAATGGCGTTACAAATGGGTCTACTATGATGCCCAAAATATCGCACACGATTTCACTGCCGATCAAGCATTGAATGCCAGTGGTCAGATTACGAATTTAGCTGAACTCAACACCACAAAACAGCTCCTGATTCCCAAAAACAGTTCATTCATTGAACTCGCAAAAAAAGCGACCGAAAACAAGCAACCTTTTTCAGTAAAATTGACTTTGACAGCTAATAAAGACGGTAACGAGCTTACAATTCCAACGAATCAAGCGCGACTGCAAGTCACTGCACCTATTGGAAAATTAGCCCTTAAACAAGTGCCAACTTTTGCATTTACTGACGTCCCAATCGAACAAATTTACACAGGCAATGCGGCCACCCCCCTTAAGCCCACAGCCACCGGTAATTTAGAGATTAGCGACACACGACTGAATCAGAACTGGCACTTGCAAGCGCAAAGACCCCCCTCACCTCCGGAAAAGACCTCCTTACTGGAACATCACTTCGCTTAACCGGCTTACCTGTAAATCTCAACACCGCAACATTAACTGATCAAAATCAACTAACTGATTTAGGTCGTACAGTTCAGATGACGAGTGGTATTTGGCCAATTACTGGTGAACCGCAATTGAAAGCAAAATCATAAATCCAATGATCCGAAACAGACTACTTCTCTGGCATCATTACGTGGCAACTAACGACCGCAACCCCAGCGGTAACCTTCCTAAAATAAGTAATGCCATGTAAAAAAAGCAGCCCGCAGGCTGCTTTTTTATTTATCAATTAACTATTAGTATTCAAAAGAACCATGGTATTAACGCAACAAAAAAAGCCCTATCTCTAAGGCTTTTTAAAACTGTATAATGTTCAATTATACCGGTGATCGGGGTCGAACCGATACTTCCGTGAGGAAACGGGATTTTGAATCCCGCGCGTCTGCCAATTCCGCCACACCGGCATTTTGACCAATTAAGGTTAGCGCCTAAACGCAAAGGCGGTAACCGGATTTGAACCGGTGATAAAGGTTTTGCAGACCTCTGCCTTACCACTTGGCTATACCGCCATAAAAGAACAAATCCTGTCCCTTAAAAAGTAAATTGGGCTAGCTGGATTCGAACCAGCGCATGACAGGATCAAAACCTGTTGCCTTACCGCTTGGCCATAGCCCAATCAAGTGGAGGAGAGTGGATTCGAACCACCGAACCCGAAGGAGCGGATTTACAGTCCGCCGCGTTTAGCCACTTCGCTACTCCTCCAAAAATGGCGCAGGACAGAATCGAACTGCCGACACATGGAGCTTCAATCCATTGCTCTA
>ENA-UOZF01000401-UOZF01000401.1-food-metagenome-genome-assembly--contig:-NODE-401-length-12915-cov-5.306376_pt1 | contig 12915 bp, 10 predicted proteins | sample MGYA00249869_ERZ772725 | MGnify/ENA primary metagenome ERZ772725 (study PRJEB29005, sample SAMN08379455) | food metagenome | isolation source: cheese spiked with Escherichia coli O103 | study: EMG produced... | reverse complement strand
TCCGGGAAGATGAACACGGTAGCGCGGCCGGCAACCGGAGAGTTCGGCGCTTTGGATTTCGCTACGTCAGCCATGACCGCAGCATCGTACTGCAGCGGGCCGTCGATCATCAGGTCAGGACGTTTTTCCTGCGCCAGACGCGTCGCTTCGCGTACTTTCTCTACATCGCTGCCGGCGCCAGAGGTACCGGTGGAGTAGGAGAGCATGGCTACGCGTGGTTCGATGCCGAAGGCAATCGCGGAGTCTGCGGACTGGATAGCGATTTCAGCCAGCTGTTCAGCGGTCGGATCCGGGTTGATCGCGCAGTCGCCGTAAACGTAAACCTGTTCCGGCAGCAGCATGAAGAATACGGAAGAGACCAGAGAGCTACCCGGCGCAGTTTTGATCAGCTGCAGCGGCGGACGGATGGTGTTGGCGGTGGTGTGAACCGCGCCGGATACCAGGCCGTCGACTTCGTCTTGTTCCAGCATCAGGGTGCCGAGAACCACGTTGTCTTCCAGCTGCTCGCGGGCAACCGCTTCGGTCATGCCTTTGCTCTTACGCAGCTCGACCAGGCGAGCAACGTAGCTTTCGCGAACCACTTCCGGGTCAACGATTTCAATACCGGCGCCCAGCTCTACGCCCTGAGAAGCAGCAACGCGGGTGATTTCATCCGGGTTACCCAGCAGTACGCAGGTCGCGATACCGCGCTCGGCGCAGATAGCCGCGGCTTTAACGGTACGCGGTTCGTTGCCTTCCGGCAGCACAACACGCTTGCCTGCTTTACGCGCCAGCTCGGTGAGCTGATAGCGGAAGGCTGGCGGAGAGAGACGACGGCTGCGCTCGGAAGTCGCGGTCAGGGATTCAATCCAGTCGGCGTTGATATAGTTAGCCACGTATTCCTGAACTTTCTCGATACGCTCGTGATCGTCAACCGGAACTTCCAGGTTGAAGCTCTGCAGGCTCAGAGAGGTCTGCCAGGTGTTGGTGTTAACCATGAATACCGGCAGGCCGGTAGCAAACGCGCGTTCGCACAGCTTGCTGACGCGCGGGTCCATTTCATAGGCCCCGGTCAGCAGGATGGCGCCGATTTCCACGCCGTTCATCGCGGCCAGGCAGGCGGCGACCAGTACGTCAGGACGGTCCGCGGAAGTGACCAGCAGAGAACCTGCGCGGAAGTGTTCCAGCATGTGCGGAATGCTACGCGCACAGAAGGTGACGGACTTCACGCGGCGGGTATTGATGTCGCCTTCGTTGATGATGGTGGCGTTCAGGTGATGCGCCATATCAATCGCGCGGGTGGCGATCAGATCGAAGCTCCACGGCACCGCGCCCAGAACCGGTAATGGGCTACCGTCCTGCAGCTGAGCCGGATCGATCTTTACGACTTTTGCTTTGGAAGAGTCGTCGAAGATTTCCGACAGGTCCGGGCGAGTACGGCCCTGTTCGTCAACCGGCGCATTCAGCTTGTTGACGATGACGCCGGTGATGCTGGTGTTTTTCGCGCCGCCGAAGCTGCTGCGGGTGAGCTCAATGCGCTCTTTCAGCTGTTCCGGGGTATCGGTACCCTGGGACATCACAAAGACGATTTCAGCGTTCAGCGTTTTCGCGATTTCGTAGTTCAGAGACTGGGCAAACTGATGTTTGCGGGTCGGGACCAGACCTTCAACCAGCACCACTTCAGCATCCTGCGTGTTGGCGTGGTAGTTGGCGATGATCTCTTCCATCAGCACGTCTTTCTGGTTGCTGGAGAGCAGCGACTCAACGTGGCTCATTTTCAACGGCTCTGCGGCCGGAAGGTCGGAGTTCGCGCGAATGATGGTGGTGGTCTGGTCTGGCGCATCGCCACCGGCACGCGGTTGAGCGATAGGTTTAAAGACGCTCAGGCGAACGCCTTTACGTTCCATAGCACGGATAACACCGAGGCTGACGCTGGTCAGGCCTACGCTGGTTCCGGTAGGGATCAGCATGATTGTACGGGACACGATATATCCTCTTTCGTTACCGCCAGTATCAGGCGGGATACAAAACAGCACCGCCAGCTAGGCTGGCGGTGTGGAATCAGGCGGTCAGACGGTTGGCGTCCTGCGCGATGACCAGCTCTTCGTTGGTCGGAATGACGATAGCCGGGCGAGTGCCTTCTTTGTTGATGAAGCCAGACTTGCCGAAACGGGCAGCCAGGTTACGCTCGTGATCAACTTCAAAGCCCAGCACGCCCAGTTTGCCCAGAGACAGTTCGCGAACCATCGCGGCGTTTTCACCGATACCACCGGTGAACACAACGGCGTCCAGACGACCGTCCATCAGCGCGGTGTAAGAGCCGATGTATTTTGCCAGGCGGTGGCAGTAAACGTCCATTGCACGTTTAGCGTCTGCTTTCTCTGCGTAGTTGTCTTCAACATAGCGGCAGTCGCTGGTCACTTCGGTCAAACCGAGCAGGCCGGACTCTTTAGTCAGCATTTTGTTGATGGCGTCTACGCTCATGCCCAGGGCATCGTGCAGATGGAAAATGATTGCCGGGTCGATATCGCCAGAACGCGTACCCATCACCAGGCCTTCCAGCGGAGTCAGACCCATGGAAGTGTCAACGCATTTACCGTTGCGGATAGCAGAAACGGAACCACCGTTGCCCAGATGGCAGGTGATGATGTTCAGCTCTTCAACCGGTTTGTTCAGAACTTTCGCGGCTTCCTGAGTCACATAGAAGTGGCTGGTGCCGTGCGCGCCGTAGCGACGTACGCCGTGTTCTTTGTACAGGCTGTACGGCAGGGCATAGAGGTAAGATTCTTCCGGCATGGTCTGATGGAACGCGGTGTCGAACACGGCAACGTTCTTGTCTTTCAGATTAGGGAAGGATTTCAGGGCTTCTGCGATACCGATCAGGTGCGCCGGGTTGTGCAGCGGGGCGAAAGACGCGGAGTCTTTAATTCCCTGAATAACGGAGTCATCGATAACGACGGAGCTGGTGTATTTTTCACCACCGTGAACGATGCGGTGGCCGATTGCGGTCAGCTGAGCAGACAGTTCTGGTTTTTGTGCCAGAATAGTGTTAACGATAAAGTTCAGCGCTTCACTGTGAGCAGCGCCAGCGCCTAATTCGGCTTCTTGCTTGCTGCCATCCATTTTCCATTTGATACGGGCTTCAGGAAGATGGAAACATTCTGCTAAACCAGACAGGTATTCGTCACCGTTGACGGCATCAAGGATAGCGAATTTCAGAGAGGAGCTACCGCAGTTCAGAACCAGTACTAACTTACTCGACATGGAAGTACCTTTTATGATACGTGGCTAAAAAAACGTCAGTGTGTCACAAAGCGTAGCGCAGGATGACATTGACATTTATGATTAACATCATGCCTTGTACTGTTTTCGGGCACGATGAGAGAAGTACATTTGATTTTATGTCATTTTGCATAATTTTCAGCCAGTGGCAGAATATGCGATAATTTGACTAACCTGGTAAAAGGGTCTAACCGCCCCTCAGGTGCGCACAGAATACCTGATTGAGTGCGCCATTGCCAAAATCTTTTGAACGTTGTCATGCACAGTTGGTGTTTTGCACAAATTTTTTAAGTTTTATATGTAAAGTTGAGGTAAGCCATGTCCGGTCCCGAGAATCGCTCTGTGAGTTTTTTTGGCTTGTTTCGCCACGGGCAGCATTATGCAAAGACCTGGCCTCTGGATAAGCGCCTTGCTCCGGTGTTTATTGAATACCGCATTATTCGCGCCACGCGTTATGCGATTCGTATCATGCCGCCGGTGGCGATTTTCACGCTGTGTTGGCAAATCGCCCTCGGTGGTCAGCTGGGCCCGGCCGTCGCCACCGCGCTGTTTGCGCTGAGCCTGCCGATGCAGGGTTTATGGTGGTTGGGCAAGCGTTCAGTGACGCCGCTGCCGCCGTCGATACTGAGCTGGTTTTATGAAGTGCGCGGTAAACTGCAGGAGGCCGGGCAGGCGTTAACGCCGGTAGACGGAAAGCCTGATTATCAGGCTTTAGCTGACACGCTTAAGCGCGCCTTCAAACAACTGGATAAAACTTTCCTTGATGATTTGTAATTGCATCGGGAAAACGCATATAAAAGAAGGCGCATAATTCATGCGCCTTCTTTTTTCACGCCGTAAAAGTGCAACAGGAGTCAAAAATGGAAATGACCAATGCGCAGCGTCTGATTCTGTCGAATCAATACAAAATGATGACGATGCTCGATCCGGACAACGCTGAACGCTACCGCCGCCTGCAGACCATCATTGAGCGTGGATACGGGCTGCAGATGCGCGAGCTGGACCGCGAGTTTGGCCAGCTTACCGAAGAAACGTGTCGCACCATCATTGATATCATGGAGATGTATCACGCGCTGCATGTCTCCTGGACGAACCTGAAGGACGCCAGCGGGATTGACGAGCGTCGGGTCACCTTCCTCGGATTTGACGTGGCGACCGAGGCCCGCTACCTCGGCTATGTCCGCTTTATGGTTAACGTTGAAGGGCGCTACAGCCACTTTGACGCCGGGACTCACGGCTTTAACTCCCAGACCCCAATGTGGGAAAAATACCAGCGCATGCTGAGCACCTGGCACTCCTGCCCGCGCCAGTATCATTTAAGCAGTAACGAAATTAATCAAATTATCAACGCCTGATGGAGGTTCCCGTGCAGTGTAAAGGTTTCCTGTTTGATCTTGACGGGACATTGGTCGATTCGTTGCCGGTTGTGGAGCGTTCGTGGTGCAAATGGGCGGATCGATTCAGTATCCCTCATGATGAAGTGTTGAACTTTATTCATGGCAAACAGGCGATAACCTCATTACGTCATTTTCTTCCCGGCCGCAGCGAAGAAGAGATTCAGTCCGAGTTCGTCTGGCTGGAAAAGGTCGAAGCAGCGGATACGGATGGCGTAACGGCGCTGCCGGGAGCGGTGGCGCTGCTCAGGACGCTTGATGACGCGGGGATCCCTTGGGCGATCGTGACGTCAGGTTCGATTCCCGTCGCCCACGCCCGTCACCGCGCCGCGGGGCTGCCTGAGGCGAAGGTTTTCGTCACCGCCGAGCGCGTAAAGCACGGGAAACCCGCTCCGGATGCCTATCTGCTTGGGGCCGAGCTGTTAGGGCTGGCGCCGGGAGATTGCGCCGTGGTGGAGGATGCCCCTGCCGGTTTGCTCTCTGGGCTGAATGCCGGTTGTCGGACCATCGCGGTCAATGTGCCCGCCGATGCGCCGCGTCTTGATGAAGCTGATTTGGTGTTAACAACGCTTGAAAATCTGCTAGTTGAGCGCCTGCCTGACGGCAATGTGAATGTTAGCCTTAAAGATTAATCTCATGATTTAGCCCCGCGCCGGCGGGGCTTTTTTATGCCAAACTTCCAACTCCATCTTCTGACAAGGATAAGTTGTGAACGGTGAACTGATTTGGGTGTTATCTCTTCTTGCCGTAGCCGTCGTACTCTTTGCCACCGGAAAAGTGCGCATGGATGCTATCGCATTGCTGGTGATTGTCGCTTTTGTCCTTAGCGGCACCTTAACGCTCAGCGAGGCCTTCTCGGGATTTAGCGATCCCAACGTTATCCTTATCGCCGCGCTTTTCATTATTGGCGATGGGCTGGTGCGCACCGGGGTCGCCACCAAAATGGGCTCCTGGCTGGTGAAGGTTGCCGGTAACAGCGAAACCAAAATGCTGGTCTATTTAATGCTAACCGTTGCCGGACTAGGCGCTTTTATGAGCTCGACCGGCGTGGTGGCCATTTTTATTCCCGTGGTGCTCAGCGTGTCAATGCGCATGAACACGTCACCTTCGCGGTTGATGATGCCGCTCAGTTTTGCCGGACTTATTAGCGGAATGATGACTCTGGTGGCCACACCGCCCAATCTGGTCGTCAACAGCGAGCTGTTACGCGAAGGGCTGCAAGGATTCAGCTTTTTTAGCGTCACGCCGATAGGCCTGGTGGTGCTGGTCCTGGGCGTTTTCTATATGCTGGTGATGCGCTTTATGCTTAAGGGAGACGAAGGCGAACAGGTCCGCGATGGTCGTAAGCGAAGCACCTTCCGCGATCTTATCAAAGATTATCATCTCACAGGGCGCGCGCGCCGCCTGGCCATTCGCCCTGGCTCGCCGATGATTGGTCAGCGCCTGGACGACCTGAAACTGCGCGAGCGCTATGGGGCGAACGTCATCGGCGTTGAGCGCTGGCGGCGCTTCCGGCGGGTTATCGTTAACGTTAACGGCGTATCGGAGTTCCGCGCCCGCGACGTTTTGCTGATCGATATGTCGGCTTCCGATGTGGATTTACGTCAGTTCTGCGGCGAGCAAATGCTGGAGCCCATGGTGCTGCGCGGCGAATACTTTTCCGATCAGGCGCTGGACGTAGGGATGGCGGAAGTCTCCCTGATCCCGGATTCCGAACTGATTGGCAAGACGGTGCGCGAAATCGCCTTTCGTACCCGTTTCGATTTGAACATCGTGGGTCTGAAACGCGATGGCAAAGCTCTTGACGGCGCGGTCACCGATGAAGCTTTGCAGCTTGGCGATATCATGCTGGTGGTGGGGAACTGGCGGCAGATAGCGCTGCTGGCTAAGCGGGGTCGTGACTTTGTGGTGCTGAATATGCCCATTGAGGTTAATGACGCCTCGCCGGCGCACAGCCAGGCGCCGCACGCAATTTTCTGTCTGGTGTTGATGGTCGCGCTGATGCTGACTGACGAAATTCCGAACCCCATAGCGGCGATCGTTGCCTGCCTGCTGATGGGGAAATTCCGCTGTATTAACGCCGAAAGCGCCTATAAAGCCATTCACTGGCCGAGCATTATTTTGATCGTCGGGATGATGCCTTTTGCTCTGGCGCTGCAGAAAACCGGCGGCGTGGATCTGGTGGTGCAGGGATTAATGGACGTGGCGGGAAGTAAAGGACCGTACCTGATGCTTGGCTGCCTGTTTGTGATGTGCGCGGCTATCGGCCTGTTTATATCCAATACGGCCACCGCGGTACTGATGGCGCCCATTGCGCTGGCCGCGGCAAAGTCGATGGGCGTTTCGCCTTATCCTTTTGCGATGGTGGTCGCCATGGCGGCCTCGGCGGCGTTTATGACGCCGGTATCGTCGCCGGTGAACACCCTGGTACTGGGGCCGGGTAAATACTCATTCAGCGATTTTGTCAAAATCGGCGTGCCGTTTACTATCCTGGTGATGGTGGTGTGCGTTCTGCTGATCCCGGTGCTGTTTCCGTTCTGATTCAGCAGCGTTCTTTCCCCGGTCAGGCTGCGGCTGGCCGGGGAGCGGTTATTTTATAAAGGCGAATCCTGGCTGATTTCATCAAGCGAAAGGTGGAAACTCGGCACGAAAACCTGCATAAAGTAGTCCATCTCTGCGCTGCGGCGCGATTCCAGCGTTTTCTCAAGGCGGCCTTTGGCCAGCAGAAATTCATTATTCCCCGCCGATAGCTCTTCCAGACACTTCAGGTAGGCGCAAAGCGCATCTGCCTGCTTGACAAGGAATTTTTCCTCGTCGCTGTAGTGCTGTTCGTCGATGAGCGGCTCAAAAATATCGCGCAGTTCATCAGGAACCATATCGACCAGTTTCTGCTGGGCGATTTTCTCGATGGCCTTGTATTCTTGCGCGATCTGCGAGTTGAAATATTTTACCGGCGTCGGCAGGTCGCCGGTCAGAACTTCCGAGGCATCGTGATACATCGCCAGCAGGGCAATGCGCTCGGCGTTAACCTGACCGCCAAATTTACGATTTTTGATCGCCGCCAGCGCATGGGCCACCATCGCGACCTGTAAGCTGTGTTCGGAGACGTTTTCGGTGCGCACATTACGCATCAGCGGCCAGCGGTTGATCAGTTTCAGGCGGGAGAGGTGGGCAAAGAAATGACTCTGACTCATAGGAACCCTTAATCAGTTACGACGTCGGGTGACATTGTGCGCAGGGATTGCCGCCGGATGCAAATCCCGGCGGCTGGACAGATGAAGTCAGAGCTGGTGGTAGCCGGAAAGGAAACGCCCGAAACGGGTAATCGCCATTTCAAGATCGTCTTCGCGCGGAAGGGTCACGATACGCACGTGATCCGGCCACGGCCAGTTAAAGGCGGTACCCTGAACCAGCAGGACTTTTTCCTGCAGCAGAAAATCGAGCACCATCTTCTGGTCATCGTGAATATTAAAGCGCTTAGCGTCGATTTTCGGGAACATATATAGCGCGCCTTTCGGCTTGGTGCACGATACGCCCGGAATGTCATTAATCAGCTCCCAGGCGCGATTGCGCTGCTCATATAAGCGCCCGCCGGGAACAATAAATTCGCTGATGCTCTGATAGCCACCGAGAGCGGTTTGGATCGCATGCTGGGCAGGGACGTTGGCGCACAGGCGCATAGAGGCCAGCATCTCCAGACCTTCGATATAGCCTTTTGCGTGTTTCTTCGGCCCGTTAAGCACCATCCAGCCCTGGCGGAAGCCGGCAACGCGGTAGGTTTTTGACAGACCGTTGAAGGTGATCGTGAGGAGATCCGGGGCCAGCGGCGCAATAGAGTGGTGCTGCGCCTCATCGTAGAGGATTTTGTCGTAGATCTCATCGGCGAAAATAATCAGATTATGCTGGCGGGCGATCTCGACGATCTCCATCAGCAGCTCTTTTGAGTACACCGCGCCGGTTGGGTTATTCGGGTTGATAATCACGATGCCGCGGGTACGCGGGGTGATTTTCGCGCGGATATCGTCGAGGTCCGGGAACCAGTCGGACGACTCATCGCAGAGATAATGCACCGCTTTACCGCTGGAAAGCGCGACTGCGGCGGTCCAGAGCGGATAATCCGGCGCCGGAACCAGCATTTCATCGCCGCTATTCAGCAGCGCCTGCATGGCCTGAACAATAAGTTCGGAAACGCCGTTGCCGATATAAATATCTTCGACCGTCACATCACGCATGCCGCGAGCCTGGTAATGCTGCATGATGGCCTTACGTGCGGAATAGAGGCCCTTTGAATCGCTATAGCCCTGGGAAGTCGGGAGGTTGCGGATGACGTCAACGAGGATTTCGTCAGGCGCGTCAAAGCCAAACGGCGCAGGGTTGCCGATCTTCAGCTTCAGGACTGTGTTGCCATATTGTTCAAGTCGTTTCGCCTCTTTCAGAACCGGGCCGCGGATGTCGTAACAGACGTTATCTAACTTGCTGGATTTTTCGATGGGGGACATGAACCTTGACCTTTTAGCTGTTATCGCCACTCCCTGCCGTGGAAGTCAGCACGGAATAATGTACTCCGCATCCCCGCTGTTTTGAAGGGTTAACAGGAGAAGATTTTGCTATTCATGTTTTTTTGGTTTAATTGATTTCTCTGGTGGGTGGGTGTTTTGTTTATACAATAAACCTTTAATACTTTCATTGGTGGTCATATATTGCGTTATCTACTGATTCTGTAAACGTTTATCTGGCTTGTTGATTTAACGGAAATAAGTGCTTATTTTTTTGCGCAAAAACCGCGTCGCTTTCATATGTACGTTTAATTCACAATACACAGAATGTTTTAACAACTTTGCCAGATATTTTTAATGAAAAGCATTTAATTGATAAATGAGTTTTATTTTATGCAAGGAATATTCTTAGATTTGTAATTTAATTAAAGCGCGGGTCAGCATTTAAAATTGCCTGAGATAATACTGATTAACGCTTATAAATATTGTGGTTTTCGGTTAGAATAACGTCGTTAATACCGATATAAGGCTATGCCAGGTAGCCTGTTTCTTTATTAATACATTGTTATTGCAGGTTTTTGTTATCTTCCTGAGCGCGATGGCAAAGTTTGTCGCTGGTGCGGATGCAGGCAATGGTCATTGACGGCTATTTTTTGCGTCTCATCACAAAAAAACAAAGCGCCGTAATTAAAAGTGCTCAGGCATACGAGCAAAATATTACTCTGAAATTCCGCGCATTTGCTGCGGATGAGTGCTTTCTAATGCAATAACGTTCGTCCAGTTGTTCATCCGTCTGTCCGTGGCGGGTCACGCGAAGCTTAAGGAATAGCCGGAAACCTGGAGCACAGCATCAACAAGGCAGGTCAGCATTAGCCGCCTGAATGTGAAGCAAATATGATAAATGAAAATCGTTCGATACTAAATTTAGACCTCGACCTCTTGAGAACCTTTGTTGCCGTCGCCGATCTCAATACATTTGCCGCTGCCGCCGTTGCGGTATGCCGGACTCAGTCAGCGGTAAGCCAGCAGATGCAGCGGCTGGAGCAGCTGGTCGGCAAAGAACTTTTTGCTCGCCAAGGACGCAATAAACTTCTGACCGAGCAGGGCATTCAGCTGTTGGGCTATGCGCGGAAAATTCTGCGTTTTAATGATGAAGCCTGCATGTCGCTCATGTTCGGCAGCCTGCAGGGAACGCTGACCGTTGGTGCGTCAGATGAGACAGCGGATTCAATTTTACAGTGTTTATTAAATATGATTGGCAGTTTTTATCCGCGGCTGACGCTTGAAATCAAAGTTCTCAATCATATTGATATCGTCGATCGGCTGAAGAAGGGAGCTATCGATCTTGCGCTGACCACCCGACCCACGAAGGGTTTTGACATGCTGACGCTACGCGCTTCGCCAACGTTGTGGTACTGCGCAGCGGACTACGTCCTCCCTCAGGGCGAGTCTGTCCCGCTTGTTCTGCTGGATGCCCCGGATCCGTTTCGGGAAGAGATCGTTGCGGTGCTCAACGCCGCTCGCGTCCCCTGGCATCTTTCCCACGCGGCAACCTCAATGGCCGGGGTGAAGGCGGCGGTGAAGGCCGGGCTTGGGGTGACCGCGCAGCCGGTAGAGATGATGAGCCCTGAATTCCGCGTTCCGGGGCGGTGTGACGGCTTACCCGTGCTGCCGGATACCCACTATATGCTGAACTGCGATTCTCAGCAGGCAAGCGAACTGACGCAGGCTATTTTTCAGTCGCTGAGCGCGGAGTACCAGCCGTGGTCCACGCAACGTGTTTATACCCCCGAAGGGGGAGATAATTCCCTTATTTCCTGAGTGGGAAAAGCTAACAAACATCACAAAAACTGGTAACAAAATGTAAGTGTAAAAACGAACCCCCGACGTGTGAAATCGCCGCTGCGGTTCGTTTTTTTCAAATTTTATTGATTAATAGAATGTTTTGTTGATTTGTTTTGATGTAAATCAGTGAGTTAGATCTGCTCTTCCTCTCATTTCTCGACTTTTCTCTGCACTTTCAATACTTCCTGCTAATGTTAAAAAACCGGATAGTTTGTTGCCGTTTTCTTGGTTGAATTAACAAAAGCGTGTCACAGATCAAGAAAATACCCCTCTTTAGGGGGAGGAATCGTGGCTAAATCCTGTCAAAATAGGCGGGTAATTTTGATTTACGGCGGAAACGGACACGATTCAACAGCACTAAATCCGAAGAGTATGCAAGGTTATTCCGCATAAAAGGGCATTTAATGTTAATGAAAAAAATCCAATGTAAATTAATGTTGTGAAAACTTTTGTTAAAGTTGACAAAAGGTTAATGAAAGGAGTAAAAAGCCACCGCAACTGGCCTTCCACATCACCCAGGGACGCTTTTTTGCACGGCTATTTTTTTATTCCTCCCCGTGAAACGCTGTGGCGTTCATCTGCCAGTAAGAGCAGAGGGTTTTAGCGCTACACTTTTTTGGTTAAGCAATGCGTATGTCAACATCCACTGAAGTCATCGCTCATCATTGGGCATTCGCTATATTTCTCATCATCGCTATCGGCCTGTGCTGCCTGATGCTTATCGGCGGTTGGTACCTTGGCGGACGCGCGCGCGCGCGTAGCAAGAACACGCCGTTTGAATCCGGGATCGACTCCGTCGGTTCGGCTCGCTTACGTCTTTCTGCGAAGTTTTATCTGGTTGCCATGTTCTTCGTTATCTTCGACGTGGAAGCCCTGTATCTCTACGCATGGTCGACTTCTATCCGTGAAAGCGGCTGGGTCGGCTTTGTGGAAGCCGCAATTTTCATTTTAGTGCTACTGGCTGGTCTGGTTTACCTCGTTCGTATTGGCGCTCTGGACTGGACGCCTGCGCGCTCCCGTCGCACGCTGGTTAACCCGGAAACAGACAGTCCCACTAACCGTCATACGCAGTAAAAGCGAGGCAATAAGATGGATTATACGCTCACCCGCATAGATCCCAACGGTGAGAACGACCGTTACCCCCTGCAAAAACAGGAGATCGTAACCGACCCCCTGGAGCAAGAAGTCAACAAAAGCGTGTATATGGGGAAACTCGAACACGCTTTGCATGACATGGTGAACTGGGGCCGTAAGAACTCAATCTGGCCTTACAACTTTGGCCTTTCTTGCTGCTACGTGGAAATGGTGACGTCATTCACTGCGGTGCATGACGTTGCGCGTTTTGGTGCAGAAGTATTGCGTGCCTCCCCGCGTCAGGCTGACCTGATGGTGGTCGCGGGCACCTGCTTTACCAAAATGGCGCCGGTCATTCAGCGTCTTTATGACCAGATGCTGGAGCCGAAGTGGGTTATCTCGATGGGCGCATGCGCCAACTCCGGCGGTATGTACGATATTTACTCTGTCGTGCAGGGCGTGGATAAGTTTATTCCGGTTGATGTTTACATCCCGGGCTGTCCGCCGCGTCCGGAAGCGTATATGCAGGCGCTGATGCTGCTGCAGGAATCCATTGGTAAAGAACGTCGTCCGCTCTCTTGGGTGGTAGGCGATCAGGGCGTTTATCGCGCCAATATGCAGTCGGAACGCGAGCGTAAACGCGGCGAACGTATTGCAGTGACCAATCTGCGGACTCCGGACGAGATTTAACTTGCGCCTGCGGGCGGGATGAAAACTTCGCAAATCAATCTACTACAGCGCGAAGTCTCGCCGGCAGTCACCACGGACCTTTTGCAATGGTGAACAATATGACCGATTTAACCGCGCATGACGCCGCACCCGCCTGGCAAACCCGCGATCACCTT
>ENA-UOZF01000396-UOZF01000396.1-food-metagenome-genome-assembly--contig:-NODE-396-length-13212-cov-222.984115_pt1 | contig 13212 bp, 14 predicted proteins | sample MGYA00249869_ERZ772725 | MGnify/ENA primary metagenome ERZ772725 (study PRJEB29005, sample SAMN08379455) | food metagenome | isolation source: cheese spiked with Escherichia coli O103 | study: EMG... | reverse complement strand
GCCATGCTGCCCGGTGTACCGACATAACCGCCGGTGGCATAGCCGCGCATCAGCCGGTAAAGATTCCCCACGCCAATCCGGCTGGTTGCCTCCTTCGTGAAGACAAATTCACCACGGTGAACAATCCCCGCTGGCTCATATTTGCCGCCGGTTCCCGTAAATCCTCCGGTTGCAAAATGGAATTTCGCCGCAGCGGCCTGAATGGCTGTACCGCCTGACGCGGATGCGCCGCCACCAACAGCCCCGCCAATGGCGCTGCCGATACTCCCGACAATCCCCACCATTGCCTGCTTAAGCAGAATTTCTGTCATCATGGACAGCACGGAGCGGGTGAAGCTGCGCCAGTTCTGCTCACTGCCGGTCAGCATCGCCGCCATATTCTGTGCAATACCATCAAAGGTCTGCGTGGCTGCACTTTTTACCTGCGACATACTGTCCGTGGCGCTCTCTTCCCACTCACTCCAGCCGGACTTCAGGCCTGCCATCCAGCTCCCGCGAAGCTGGTCTTCAGCCGCCCAGGTCTTTTTCTGCTCTGACATGACGTTATTCAGCGCCAGCGGATTATCGCCATACTGTTCCTTCAGGCGCTGTTCCGTGGCTTCCCGTTCTGCCTGCCGGTCAGTCAGCCCCCGGCTTTTCGCATCAATGGCGGCCCGTTTTGCCCGTTGCTGCTGTGCGAATTTATCCGCCTGCTGCGCCAGCGCGTTCAGGCGCTCCTGATACGTAACCTTGTCGCCAAGTGCAGCCAGCTGGCGTTTGTACTCCAGCGTCTCATCTTTATGCGCCAGCAGGGATTTCTCCTGTGCAGACAGCTGGCGACGTTGCGCCGCCTCCTCCAGTACCGCGAACTGACTCTCCGCCTTCCACAAATCCCGGCGCTGCTGGCTGATTTTCTCATTTGCTCCGGCATGCTTCTCCAGCGTCCGGAGTTCTGCCTGAAGCGTCAGCAGGGCAGCATGAGCACTGTCTTCCTGACGATCGCCCGCAGACACCTTCACGCCGGACTGTTTCGGCTTTTTCAGCGTCGCTTCATAATCCTTTTTCGCCGCCGCCATCAGCGTGTTGTAATCCGCCTGCAGGATTTTCCCGTCTTTCAGTGCCTTGTTCAGTTCTTCCTGACGGGCGGTATATTTCTCCAGCGGCGTCTGCAGGCGTTCGTAAGCCTTCTGCGCCTCTTCGGTATATTTCAGCCGTGACGCTTCGGTATCGCTCTGCTGCTGCGCATTTTTGTCCTGTTGACTCTGCTGCTCAGCCTTCTTTCGGGCGGCTTCAAGCGCAAGACGGGCCTTTTCACGATCATCCCAGTAACGCGCCCGCGCTTCATCGTTAACAAAATAATCATCCTTGCGCAGATTCCAGATGTCGTCCGCTTTCTTAAACGCAGCCTCTGCCTTAATCAGCATCTCCTGCGCGGTATCAGGACGACCAATATCCAGCACCGCATCCCACATGGATTTGAATGCCCGTGCTGTCCTGTCTGCCCAGGTCTCCAGCGTGCCCATGTTCTCTTTCAGGCGGCGGGTCTGGTCATCAAACCCTTTCGTTGCGGCCTCGTTCGCCGCCTGCAATGCCCCGGCTTCATCGCCGGAACGCTGCAACTGAGCAACATACGCAATCTGCTCCGCCGTCACGTTATGGAACTGGCGTGCCATCGCCGTCAGCCCCGACGTCGGGTCTGTGGTCAGCTTCCCGAAGGCTTCAGCGACCTTGTCCACCTCCACGCCGGATGCAGAGGAGAAACGCGCCACACTCTGGCTGATGGACGCAATCTGAGCCTCACCGCTTACCCCCGCCTTAACCAGTGCGCTGAGTGACTCGCTGGTCTGGTTAAACGTCAGCCCTGCCGCCTGCCCGGCTCTGGACAGGACCAGCATACGATCTGCCGTCAGTCCCGCCTGATTGCCGGAAAGGACCAGCGTTTTGTTGAAATCGGACAGGGTTGAGTTGCCCTGATACCAGGCATACGCCAGCGCACCGGTCGCCACCGCCAGCGAGGTGGCCCCCACCATCGGCAGGGTGATCGCACCGGCAAGCCCCCTGAACATGGGGATCATCCCGCCGAAGGAGTCCTTAACCTGACCACCCTGTTGCAGCAGGATCAGCCACGGACTTTGCCCGCCTGCAAGCTGCGTGGCCACGTCGGTGAACTGTGCAGGCAGCATACGCATGGCGGCTTTATACTGCCCGACGGAAATCCCCGCTTTCTGTGCAGCCAGCGCCTGTCGGCTCAGCGACTGTTCAACGACTGCCGCTGTTTTTTTCGCATCAGTTTCCGTACCGGAAAAATGACGCCTGACTCTGGCCATCTGCTCGTCAAATCTGGCCGCATCCAGACTTAAATCAACGACCAGATCGCCTACCGGTTCAGCCATACCGGACTCCTCCTGCGATCCCTTCTGATACTGTCATCAGCATTACGTCATCCTCCGTCATGTCCGCCACATCCGGGGAAGCGGGGATAACTTCATTCCCGTCCGGGCCAAAACGAACGCCTCCGGCAAGCCCTGCCGCTTTCTGCATCAGCACATCATCTTCAGGCTCTTCGTCAGCCTCGCGCCGGTTCAGCAGACTGAAATCCAGCGGATGCATATCCGGATCGCTGAAAAACAGGCTGAGCACGGTGTACGTCAGCCCGGAAAAGTGCATATCCAGCAGAACATCATGAAAATAATGGGTACTGTAAAAGCGGTGCCAGTCGGCATACTCCGTGGATGACATCCCGGCAAGCATGGCACGCCAGTCGGGTCGCCCCATCTCACGCGCCAGTTTCAGGGCAAAACTCAGCTCACCGTCGAACACTTTCCCGCAGAAACAGGCTCTGCAGGCCCGGCGTCCTCTGCCTGTTCAGGAGCATCATTCACCACAAACTCATACATACCGGACAGCCGGTACACCACGTTTTCAGCATGAGAAATTGCCTCCGTGGGCCAGGTGGTAAGCACTTCCTGCTCAATCTGTTTAACGGCTTCATTCATGGAAGGCAGCTTTGTCTTCTTCGGATGGTTATGCCACAGGGACATCGCCACCAGAAACGCGCCGGTTCTGATGGCGTCTTCCACAGTAAACTTCCGGTTGCTGTCTGACTCCGCCTGTTCTGCCTGCCGTTTCATCAGGGCGAGATGCTCAATACGCTGCAGGGCTGACAGTTCAGAAAGCGTGACGGTCACACCGTTATGTTCAAATGATTCGGTTTTCAGGAACATCGCTGACTCTCCGGATTAACTGGCGGTGACGTTGATTTCTGCAACCGCAGCAAATTCACCATTACCGGATACGACCGGAATGTTGACCTTGCCTGCAGCAACACCTTTCACGGTGATGGTCATACCACTGACCGACACGGTGGCTTTTGTTTTATCCGCAGACACCGCACGGAAGCTCTTGTCGGTTGCGCCTTCCGGCTGGAATGCCACGGTCAGCGTGGTGCTCTGCCCTTTCACCACCGAGGTGCTGGCAGGCGTCACGGTCATGCCGGTTGCCGCTGTTACCGTGCTGCGATCTTCTGCCATCGACGGACGTCCCACATTGGTGACTTTCACCGTGCGGGTGATCACTTCCTTCGCCGTCACCGCCTTACCGATACTGCTGACCCAGCCACGGAACACATCGACCGTGCCGTTCGGGAAGCGGATTTTATAGGCACGGGTATCGCCTTCATTAAACCACGCCAGCAGCGCCTGCTGCCCCTGCTCTCCGGGCATCCACGCCAGCGTGAAGCTGGTATCTCCGGCAGATTTCTGCCCCTGCCCGGTCGCAGTCCAGTCTGCATCTTCATCATCGAGATAGCTGTCGTCATAGGACTCAGCGGTCAGTTCGCCGGGCGTCAGGTCTTTAACTTTTGCCAGACGCGACCAGTCAACGTCTGAAAGCGGATTCGCATAAGGGTCACCGCTCCCCTTATAAACCCACAGGGTGGTCCCGGCACCTTTCACCGGCATTGTAGGATTTGGTACAGGCATAGCGTCCTCACATTTCATAGGTAATGACATAAGTCAGATCGGCTGAACTCCACAGGCCCGCATCATCGTCGCGCCGGTAGTCATAGCCGCTGGCCACCATACTGGTGATCAAATCTGACAGTGCCGGGATATCGCTCATCACCGGATAAATCCGGGACTCCATCCACGCATCCAGCTCTGAATCCGGCACCTGAGCAGGCAGGAAAACTTCGATATGCAGCTCCGCCTGCCAGGTATCGCTGTCCAGCTCTTCGCCCGTGTATTCAGCGCCGGTGAGATAAACGGCAACTGCCGGAAAATCCGCCTCATCAAAAACAGCGGGGCGACCATCAAAAAACGTCGCCCCGGTGTCATGCTTCTCCAGTGCATCCAGTACGGCTGCACGGAGTTCAGTATGTTTCATCGCTTTATTACCATCCTCAGTTGATGCTGCAGCGCATAGCCCAGCTCTTTCGGAAGACGTTCACGCCGTATCCGCTCAATATTCTGTTTAAACGCCGTGGTCAGCGGCACCGCCATCGGGATTTTCACCACATCAATGGGGTAACGGTTTTTCCCGGCCACACGCTGCATGACATGCCAGCGGCCATTTTTCAGTTGCTGAATAAACGCGCCGGGAATACGACGGTTTCCCACCACAAGCACGCTGCCGCCACCTTTCAGGGCTGAACGCTGCCCCTTTTTACGACGCCTGCGTCGGGACAGGACAATCCGCGCGTTACCCAGCTTTATTACGGGCAAATCCCCCCGGTTAACCTTGATTCTGGCCTGCGGATTTTTGACCGTGGCCCTTTTCAGCCTGGCCCTTTCCTTTACCAGTTTCCGGCGTACCTTTGTCTCACGGGCAACCTGTGACGCCGACTGCGATATCGCGGATGAAGCAACGCGGTTAATGGCCATTGCGGCGGCACCAGGCACCGCCGTTTTGCTGATACGGCTGAGGTTTTCAACGGCCTGCTCAAGACCTTTTATGGCCATACATCCCCCTTTCAGCGGCGACGGTTAACGGCAGGCGGTACGCCCCGCCCAAGCCAGAGATGACAGCTTCCGCCATCATCCGGCGAAATCCGGTCTATCCAGAAGTTTTCCTCACCGATGGTCAGCGTGTCGCCGCGCCGCAGCTGCCGCACATCATCAGTCCGGACAAACAGGGACGGGCTGGAGCCTTCAACGCGCACGCCCTGTCCGGCATAGCTGATATTTTCAGGGTCATCAAAAACACCACGTATCACAGCACCGGACTGCTCACCGGATGTCATGGTGGCTGACGTTCCCATGTACCCGCGTATCGTTTCATCGGCGCGGGCAATGGCAGCATCGAACAGGTTATCGAAATCAGCCACAGCGCCTCCCGTTATTGCATTCTGGCCAGGCCGCGCTCTGTCATTTCGGCTGCCACACCGGCAGAGACACGGAACGCCGTTCCCGGCAGCACAAATGCCACAGGCTCATCCCGCGTGGCGTGAAGTGCATCAGTATGCAGCGTCACCAGTGCCACGACCGTGACCAGTTCAGCCGTATCCTGAATCACGGTATCCGGCTGCGCTGATACCACCTCATTTTCATGCCCGGTCAGCACATTTTCCCGGCTGAGAGGGGTGTCCTGACCGGCAGTTTCATCCGTGTCATCAAGCTCCTCTTCCAGCTCTGCCACACGGAGCGCCAGTTCTTCTTTCGTCCCCGTCAGGCTGACATCACGGTTCAGTTGTTCACCCAGCGAGCGGAGACGGGCAATCAGTTCATCTTTCGTCATGGACTCCTCCACAGAGAGAAAATGGCCCCGAAGGGCCATGATTACGCCAGTTGTACGGACACGAACGCATCAGGGTCAGCCAGCAGCATCAGCGGTGCTGACTGAATCATGGTGAACTCACGCGCCGGATCGCCGGTGGTCACCCAGTTTTTCGGGTAACGGGCAGAGGCGTTAATGCCTTCGCGCTGTGCGTCCGCATCCTGAATGCAGCCATAGGTGCGCAGACCGCGTGCCTGAGTGTTCCCCAGCACCATCGTGTTGTCCGGCAGGAAGTTCTTTTTGACGCCGTTTTCCACGTACTGTCCGGAATACACGACGATGGCCACATCGCCATACATCCCCTTATAGGACACCGCTTTGCCCAGGTCTTTTACCGCTGTCTCCAGCTCGGAATGAGAGCCGCGACGGGTATCCAGCTTCTCCTTGACGGCTTTGAAGGAACGGAACAGCGCCCAGCCTTTCGGATCAAACACGATGATATTCACCACACCGCTGGCGTTCAGCGCGTAGGCTTCGATATCGTCGGTCGGGTCATACGTGGACTTGTCACGCTTGCTCCACTCCGTGCCGCCGGACTGTGTGATGTTGTTCGCCGCACTGCGGCCCATATCCACCTCAACCGGATCGAAGGCTTCACCGGTCATGGTGTATTTGCCCTTAAGCACGGCAGAAACTGCCTGCATCTCTTCGACCTGAGCAATGGCCAGCTCTTCGTCTCGCATGTTCTGCATGATGATGCGACGGCGGCGGTAAGCCGGGTCCGCCAGATTCTGTGGATCTTCATCCGGCAGGCGACGCAGGGTCATCTGCGGATTCACCTCATGCTTGGGTTTGACATATCCCGGCGTAAATTCAGAGGTGGAGCCGCCACGGGAACGGATAACCTCACCGGAAACAATCGGCGAAACGTACAGCGCCATGTTTACCAGTCCCGGAATTTGTGAGAGATAGACTTTCTCCGTGGTGAAGGGATAGCTCTCACGGAAAAAGAGACGCAGAAACAGCGGATCAAACTTAAATTTCTGCTCATTTGCCGCCAGCAGCTGGGCGGTTGTGTACATCGACATAAAAAAATCCCGTAAAAAAAGCCGCACAGGCGGCCTTTAGTGATGAAGGGTAAAGTTAAACGATGCTGATTGCCGTTCCGGCAAACGCGGTCCGTTTTTTCGTCTCGTCGCTGGCAGCCTCCGGCCAGAGCACATCCTCATAACGGAACGTGCCGGACTTGTAGAACGTCAGCGTGGTGCTGGTCTGGTCAGCAGCAACCGCCAGAATGCCAACGGCAGCACCGTCGGTGGTGCCATCCCACGCAACCAGCTTACGGGTGGAGGTGTCCAGCATCAGCGGGGTCATTGCAGGCGCTTTCGCACTCAATCCGCCGGGCGCGGTTGCCGTATGTGCCGGGTCACTGTTGCCCAGCGGCTGGTAATGGGTAAAGGTTTCTTTGCTCGTCATAAACATCCCTTACACTGGTGTGTTCAGCAAATCGTTAACGGCATCAGATGCCGGGTTACCTGCAGCCAGCGGTGCCGGTGCCCCCTGCATCAGACGATCCAGCGCAGTGTCACTGCGCGCCTGTGCACTCTGTGGTGCAGCTGCCAGAATGCGGCGGGCCGTTTCCACGGTCATACCGGGGGTTTCGGCCAGCACGCGTGCCTGTTCTTCGCGTCCGTGAGCCTCCTCACAGTTGAGGATCCCCATAATGCGGCTGTTTTCTGCCGCAACCGCTGCGGTGATCTGCGCGTTCACGTCCGGCTGCGCCGCGCTGGCGTTTTCGCCCTCCGTCGCTGGCACCACGTCAGTAACGTCAGCCTGCGAAGCAGTGGCTGAAACAGTTGTTGATTGAGTCTCTTTGGTCATTCGCCCTCCTGAGAGACGGGATTTACGTGCATCCAGTGCATCACGCATAACGGTGATCGCATCGGTGCTGTTGACAAGTTCATCAGCCAGTCCGGCATCAATGGCCTCCTGACCGCTGTACACTGCAGCCTCGGTATCCAGCACAGCCTGCACGGACAGGCCGGTATATGCCGACACCTTCTGCGCAAACATCTGGCGGGTTGCATCCATCCGGGACTGCAGTGTCTCCCGGACGTCATCCGGAAGATGGCTGTAGGGGTTGCCATCCACCTTATGGCTGCCGCTGTAAATCAGCGTGATTTCCACACCCTGTTTCTCCAGCGCAGCACCGTAATTACTGTGAGCCATCATGACGCCGATGGAGCCTGTCCGGGCGGTCTGCGTGACCAGACGCCGGGAGGCGGCGCTGGCAAGCAGCTGACCTGCACTGCAGTTCATGTCGTTGGCCAGCGCCCATACCGGCTTTATGTCACGCACACGGGCGATGATGTCAGCACAGTCAAATGCTCCCGCCACCATCCCGCCCGGTGTGTCCATATCGAGCAGAATGCCGTCCACCATCGGATCGCTGGCAGCCTGTTGCAGACGGGCGATAATGCCGTTGTAACCGGTCATCCCCGAATACGGCTGCAGCGCCCGCGTCCGGCTGACCAGCGTGCCGGACACCGGCAGCACGGCGATGCCGTTCATGACCTGATAACTGCGGGCCTGTCGTGGTCCGTCATCATCACCGGATAACGCCAGCGCCGCGGGTGCCTCTCCGGCAGTCAGGCTGTCGCCGGACACCGCATCCGTCAGGCGGCTGATCCCAAGCTGGCCTGCAAGCGCACAAAAGAAAACCCGCGCATAGGCGGGTTCAAGCATCAGCGGCTCATTAAAAGCCATGCTGGCAATATGCGGGAGATTACGCAGCTCTGCTGTCACTCTTCTCCTCCTCTGTTGATTGTCGCAGCCCGGATTCAAATGCCGCAGCCGCCCAGGCGGGCGGTTTAAGACCGGCTGCGCGGCGCTCCATCGTTTCACGGACCTGCTGGGCAAAAATTTCCTGATAGTCGTCACCGCGTTTCGCGCACTCTTTCTCGTAGGTGCTCAGTCCGGCTTCTATCAGCATCACCGCTTCCTGAACTTCTTTCAGACCATCGATGGCCATACGACCGGAGCCTATCCAGTCACAGTTCCCCCAGGCACTGCGGGCTTCCTGAAAACTGAAGCGTGCTTTTGAAGGTAACGTCACCACGCGGCGAGCGATGGCCTCTTCCAGCCAGCACAGAAACATCTGGCTCGCCTGACGGGATGCGACGAATTTTCGCCGCCCCATAAAGTACGCCCACGACTCGTTCGCACTGGCCCGTGCCGTGGAGTAGCTCATCTGGGCGTAATTCCGGGAAAGCTGCTCATACGAGACACCCAGCCCGGCAGCGATATACCGCAACAGTGACTGCTCAAACACGGAGTAGCCGTTATCCGTGTCCTGAGCCGTCTGCAGGTTCAGTGAGTCCCCCGGCATCAGGTGCGGCACTTTTGCGCCTCCCAGACGGACCGGTGCTGCGGCGTAATACGCGGCAATTTCACCAATCCAGCCGGTCAGCCTTTCCCGCTGCTCCTGACTGTTCGCGCCCAGAATAAAATCCATCGCTGACTGCGTATCCAGCTCACTCTCAATGGTGGCGGCATACATCGCCTTCACAATGGCGCTCTGCAGCTGCGTGTTCTGCAGCGTGTCGAGCATCTTCATCTGCTCCATCACGCTGTAAAACACATTTGCACCGCGGGTCTGCCCGTCCTCCACGGGTTCAAAAACGTGAATGAACGAGGCGCGCCCGCCGGGTAACTCACGGGGTATCCATGTCCATTTCTGCGGCATCCAGCCAGGATACCCGTCCTCGCTGACGTAATATCCCAGCGCCGCACCGCTGTCATTAATCTGCACACCGGCACGGCAGTTCCGGCTGTCGCCGGTATTGTTCGGGTTGCTGATGCGCTTCGGGCTGACCATCCGGAACTGTGTCCGGAAAAGCCGCGACGGACTGGTATCCCAGGTGGCCTGAACGAACAGTTCACCGTTAAAGGCGTGCATGGCCACACCTTCCCGAATCATCATGGTAAACGTGCGTTTTCGCTCAACGTCAATGCAGCAGCAGTCATCCTCGGCAAACTCTTTCCATGCCGCTTCAACCTCGCGGGAAAAGGCACGGGCTTCTTCCTCCCCGATGCCCAGATAGCGCCAGCTTGGGCGATGACTGAGCCGGAAAAAAGACCCGACGATATGATCCTGATGCAGCTGGATGGCGTTGGCGGCATAGCCGTTATTGCGTACCAGATCGTCTGCGCGGGCATTGCCACGGGTAAAATTGGGCAGCAGGGCTGCATCCACACTTTCACCCGGTGGGTTCCACGCCCGCAACTGCCCACCAAATCCGCTGCCACCGCCGTGATAACCGGCATATTCACGCAGCGATGTCATGCCGTCCGGTCCCAGAAGGGTGGGAATGGTGGGCGTTTTCATACATAAAATCCTGCAGGTCCCCTGCGTCGCTGTGTCATGCCGGTCTGCACCTCCAGCTCCGCAATGTATTTTTTCAGGTCAGACACGGAAGTGGCCGTAAACTCCACTCGCCGTCCGTCTTTCTGTACCGTTGCCACCCGTTTACCTGTCATCAGGTCATGCAGTGCCGCACGGGCAGCGGCAAGTTCTTCCTGTCGCGTCATTCATCCTCTCCGGATAAGGCACGGGCGTAATCTGCCAGTGTTTTCTTGTTGGTTGCTGCACCATCCTCTTCCTGCAGGCTCGCCAGCAGTGCACTGAGATCCAGCTGCCAGCGGGAAATACTGATGCGCAGCGCCGCCAGCGCATAAACGAAGCAGTCGAGTGCCTCATTGCGTCGCTTTTTGCTGTCCCACAGTATTTTTTTCCTGCCATCCACCCATTTTTCGACCTGCTCTTCAGCAGTCAGCTGCTGCGCTTCGGTCAGATCAAAAATATCCGGGTTATTCGGGAAGTGAACGGCACCGGGAAGCGGTTCATCCCCTTCCGGCGTCAGTGTGAAGCGGTTATAAATCTGCTCTTTCGCGGTATCCGTACCGATTTCGGTAAGGTAAACCCCGTTTTTGTTTCGCTTACGTGGCATGCTGGCCACCGGCTTTCCGTAGACGGATGCCCCTTTAATGGGGATCACCCGGAACAGCCCATGTTTTTTCGAGCGTTCATACACAATGGTCGGGTCAATCCCGCCAGTATCCCAGCAGATACGGGATACCGACATTTCTGCACCATTCCGGCGGGTATAGGTTTTATTGATGGCCTCATCCACACGCAGCAGCGTCTGTTCATCGTCGTGGCGGCCCATAATAATCTGCCGGTCAATCAGCCAGCTTTCCTCACCCGGCCCCCATCCCCATACGCGCATTTCGTAGCGGTCCAGCTGGGAGTCGATACCGGCGGTCAGGTAAGCCACACGGTCAGGAACGGGCGCTGAATAATGCTCTTTCCGCTCTGCCATCACTTCAGCATCCGGACGTTCGCCGATTTTCGCTTCCCACGTCTCACCGAGCGTGGTGTTCACGAAGGTTTTACGTTTTCCCGTATCCCCTTTCGTCTTCATCCAGTCTTTGACAATCTGCACCCAGGTGGTGAACGGGCTGTACGCCGTCCAGATGTGAAAGGTCACACTGTCCGGTGGCTCAATCTCTTCACCGGATGACGAAAACCAGAGAATGCCATCACGGGTCCAGATCCCGGTCTTTTCGCAGATATAACGGGCATCAGTAAAGTCCAGCTCCTGCTGGCGGATGACGCAGGCATTATGCTCGCAGAGATAAAACACGCTGGAGGGGTCATCCGGCGTCCATTTGAGGCCAAACGGCGTCTCTTTGTCGCCAAATTTAAGATACTGCTCCTCCCCGCAGTGCGGGCAGGCAACATGAAAACGCATAAAATGCGGGGATTCACTGGCTGCACGCTCAATCTGGCAGGTGCCTCTCACTTTGGGCGTGGAGCCACGGATGGACTTTGGCCAGACCGAGCCTTCAATACGTTTGTCGCCAAGGAACGTCGGAGAGCCTTCCTGTTCAATATCCTCATCAAAGGCAGCAAGTTCATCATAACCCGCCACATCCACCGACTTTTCACGGTAGTTTTTTGCCGCTTTACCGCCCAGGCACCAGAAGCCACGACCATTGGAAAAACGCTTCATAGTGAGCGTGTTATCCCGGTGCTTTTTGCCATACCACGGAGCCAGCGCCAGCAGCGACGGAATATCGCGGATGGTCGGCTCAACGTGGGTTTTCATAAAGTTCTCGGCATCACCATCCGTCGGCAACCAGATAAGGGTGTTGCGCTGCTTATGCTCTATAAAGTAGGCATAAACACCCAGCAGCATTTTGGAATAACCGACACGGGCAGACTTCACCACATTCACCTCACGGATGTAGTCGCTGCCCATCGCATTCATGATGGCCCGCTGAAAGGGCAGTGTTTCCCAGCGCCCTTCCTGGTATGCGGATTCTTTCGGGAGATAGTAATTAGCATCCGCCCATTCAACGGCGGTCTGTGGCTCCGGCCTGAACAGTGAGCGAAGCCCGGCGCGGACAAAATGCCGCAGCCTGTTAACCTGACTGTTCGATATATTCACTCAGCAACCCCGGTATCAGTTCATCCAGCGCGGCTGCTTTGTTCATGGCTTTGATGATATCCCGTTTCAGGAAATCAACATGTCGGTTTTCCAGTTCCGGAAAACGCCGCTGCACCGACAGGGGGATCCCGTCGAGAATACTGGCAATTTCACCTGCGATCCGCGACAGCACGAAAGTACAGAATGCGGTTTCCACCACTTCAGCGGAGTCTCTGGCATTTTTCAGCTCCTGTGCGTCGGCCTGCGCACGCGTAAGTCGATGGCGTTCGTACTCAATAGTCCCTGGCTGGAGATCTGTCTCGCTGGCCTGCCGCAGTTCTTCAACCTCCCGGCGCAGCTTTTCGTTCTCAATTTCAGCATCCCTTTCGGCATACCATTTTATAACGGCGGCAGAGTCATAAAGCACCTCATTACCCTTGCCACCGCCTCGCAGAACGGGCATTCCCTGTTCCTGCCAGTTCTGAATGGTACGGATACTCGCACCGAAAATGTCAGCCAGCTGCTTTTTGTTGACTTCCATTGTTCATTCCACGGCCAAAAACAGAGAAAGGAAACGACAGAGGCCCAAAAGCTCGTTTTCAGCACCTGTCGTTTCCTTTCTTTTCAGGGGGTATTTTAAATAAAAACATTAAGTTACGACGAAGAAGAACGGAAATGCCTTAAACCGGAAAATTTTCATAAATAGCGAAAACCCGCGAGGTCGCCGCCCCGTAACCTGTCGGATCGCCGGAAAGGACCCGCAAAATGATAATAATTATCATCTGCATGTCACAACGTGCATCTACGCCATCAAACCACGTCAAATAATCAATTATGACGCAGGTATCGTATTAATTGATCTGCATCAACTTAACGTAAAAACAACTTCAGACAATACAAATCAGCGACACTGAATACGGGACAACCTCATGTCAACGAAGAACAGAACCCGCAGAACAACAACCCGCAACATCCGCTTTCCTAACCAAATGATTGAACAAATTAACATCGCTCTTGAGCAAAAAGGGTC
>ENA-UOZF01000390-UOZF01000390.1-food-metagenome-genome-assembly--contig:-NODE-390-length-13297-cov-4.536097_pt1 | contig 13297 bp, 10 predicted proteins | sample MGYA00249869_ERZ772725 | MGnify/ENA primary metagenome ERZ772725 (study PRJEB29005, sample SAMN08379455) | food metagenome | isolation source: cheese spiked with Escherichia coli O103 | study: EMG produced... | reverse complement strand
TTAAGACGACAATCCGATCAGCATTCATGATAGTCCCAACTCGTTGTGCCACAATCAGCACTGTTGCCTCTTTGGTGATTGACTTCAATGCACCTCGTAACGCCGCATCCGTTTTATAATCCAATGCTGAAAAACTATCATCAAAGATATAAAGCGCGGGGCGGCGGACAATCGCTCTGGCAATCGCCAAACGTTGCTTTTGACCACCAGATAAATTGCTCCCACCTTCGGCTAAATAAGTTTGTAAGCCGTCTGGTTTTTCAGCGACAAAGGTATCTGATTGTGCAATTTTCAAAGCTGTCCATAATTCTTCATCAGTCGCATTCGGATTACCATAACGCAAGTTTTCCGCGATTGTTCCGGTAAATAACACCGCTTTTTGTGGAATAAAACCGATCTTTTGGCGCAACGCCTTAAGTTGATAGTCGCGCACATCATGACCGTCAAGCTTAATCGATCCACGTGTTACGTCAAAAAAGCGTGGAATCAATTGAATCAACGTTGACTTACCACTCCCGGTACTCCCAATAAAGGCAACCGTTTCACCCGGATGCGCTTGGAACGTGACATCCCGAACGACTGGACTTTCAGTCGGACCTGGATAAGCAAAGGAGACATTATCAAACACCAATTCACCTTGTGTGTCGGTTGTTGTTACCCCGTCTTCTTTTTCGGTAATATTAATTGGCGCATTCAGAATTTTTTCAATTCTTTCTGCTTGAAACAGCGGCCCGTGGATACATCATGAAGACACTGGCAAATAACATAAATGAAAACAGTACGTGGAAAATATATTCAATAAACGCAATCAACGTCCCAACCGCTAAGTGACCACCATCAATCTGAACAGCCCCTTGCCAAATGATTAGAACGAATACGATATTAAAGATGAACGAAAAGCCCGGTTGTGCTAAAGCCACCAACGTAAACAGCCGGATAGAACTATGACTGTAGTCATCATTCACTTTTCTAAAGCGTAATTTCTGGAATTGTTCCCGCACAAAAGCACGGACAACACGAATCCCAGTCAAGTTCTCACGCAGATTCAGATTAATCGCATCCAGATTTTTTTGTTGTTCCGTCGACATCGGTTCAGAAACGCGACCAATCAAGACAACCCCCGCTAGCAGGATTGGAATTGCCGCAAATACAATCCATGAGAGCGATTGACTTGTCCGTACAATCATGAAAGCACTCGCGACGATCATCATCGGGGTCATAAACCCTGTCCGCAACACTTGGGTCATAAATTGCATCACCTGGAAAGCATCATTAGTGGTCCGAGTAATCAAAGAAGACACACCAAATTCGCCATACTCACTATGGGAAAACTGCATGGTTTGTTTAAAAATATCGTTACGAATGTCACGGACGATATTGGTGGTTAATTTGCTACCAGTATAAGCCAAGCCAATTAAGCCAATTAGTCCGATTAAACAGATTCCAACCATCAACAACCCAAATTGCCACACAGAACCAAAGGTATGTTGATTAATTCCTTTATCAATAATTTGTCCTAATAACGTTGGTAACCCCAATTCGATTAGAATAAATCCAAATACGCAAATAAAGTTCCAAAATAGTAATTTCTTATATCGGATCGTATAGCGCCACATTAATTTCATCGGTGCAAACTCCTTCTAAACTTCAAATTTAATCTTCTACCTGTGCCATATCTTTAACATACTCGATTGTTTCGCGATTGACAATAAAAGCAAAGTCAAAATGCAATTGTTCTTCCAAAAACCACACATCAGTGACTAGCAAAGCCGGATAACGCGGACTGACGGAGGCAATCCGCCGTTCGTAAGCCACTTCATTGAGTTGTTCCTCAATTGCGGCTGCCACATCCTTTAATGCAGATGATGTTTGTCGGATGGGCACTTGGTATTCGAAGACCATCACATTATTGCCCCAAATTTCAGTGGGCAGGTTCGAAACCAGTTTGGCTTGCGGTGCATAAAAATCCGGCTGACTCGCTTGCATTTTTTGATAAGCCACCGTTGCAATTTCATCCGCAATTTCTTGACTACTGTGTTGTAAAATCCGCGTCGCTCTTTGTCGGCGTAACCGTTTAATCAACCAGGTTAAAAAAAGCGCTAACGCGACAATGATAACGACTGACAACCAAATTAACATAACAATCCCCCACTTCTATTGCTCACTAATATGATAATTATAACCGAATCGAGGCAAACACGCTATTTAGAGCACGTCGCTCAATGTATACTTTACCGAAAAGATATGCTAAAATATTCTTAAATGTTGAGTAATCAACCCCTGGACGGTTAATCTTTCGTTTAAAACTATGATGAATAATAAAGGAGTTTTACAATTGATTTATAAAGTACTTTTCCAAGCAGACAAAACCCAAAGCCCTCTACGCGAGGCAACTAAATCGATCTATTTAGAAGCAGACAGTGCCGTTGAAGCACGCCAACTTGTTGAAGACAATACTCCCTACAATATTGAATTTGTACAAGAATTATCTGGTAAGCACCTTGCTTTTGAACAAGAATCAGAAGATTTTAAATTAACGGAGTTTTAATTAAATGAAACTCGATATTAAGAATAACGAAACCGCCGTTTTCGCCGTAGGGGGACTTGGTGAAATCGGTAAAAATATGTATGGTGTTCAATTCCAAGACGAAATTATTGTGATTGATGCCGGCATTAAATTCCCCGAAGATGAACTCTTAGGGATCGATTATGTTATTTCAGACTATCAATACCTTCAAAAGAATCAACAAAAGATCAAAGCCCTCGTCATTACCCATGGGCATGAAGATCACATTGGTGGTTTACCTTACTTCTTGCAACAAGTCCCTAATGTACCCGTCTACGCTGGTCCATTGGCACTTGCCTTGATTCGCGGTAAGTTAGAAGAACACGGCCTTTTGCGGTCAACAGAATTACACGAACTAAACGAAGATACCGTCCTTAAATTTCGCAAAACAAGTGTTGATTTCTTCCGGACTACCCATTCAATTCCTGATACTTTAGGGGTTGCGATTCATACACCTCAAGGGGTAATCGTTGAAACTGGGGATTTCAAGTTTGACTTGACCCCGGTTGGTAATCAACCTTCCCCTAATCTTCAAAAAATGGCACGTTTAGGTGAAGAAGGCGTTTTATGTTTAATGTCTGATAGTACCAATGCCGAAGTACCAAACTTTACAAAGTCAGAACGTTTCGTCGGCACTTCAATCCGCCATATTGTGGAACGCATTGAAGGTCGCATTATTTTCGCAACGTTTGCTTCTAATATTTCACGGGTCTCACAAGCCACTGATGCTGCGATTGCTAACGGTCGTAAAATTGCCGTCTTTGGTCGCAGTATGGAAGCAGCGGTTGTCAACGGTCGTGAACTCGGTTATTTAAATATTCCCGATGAAGCTTTAGTTGATGCCAATGAATTAAATTCGTTGCCCGCCGACAAAGTGATGATTCTATGTACAGGATCTCAAGGTGAACCAATGGCTGCTCTAAGCCGGATCGCCAATGGGACTCACCGTCAAATTTCAATTCAACCTGGCGACACCGTTGTTTTCTCAAGTAATCCAATTCCTGGGATTACAATGAGCGTTAACCTCGTGATTAATAAGCTTTCAGAAGCTGGTGCTGAAGTTATTCACGGTAAAGTGAATAACATTCATACGTCAGGTCACGGTGGTCAAGAAGAACAAAAATTAATGCTCCGGTTAATCAAACCGAAGTACTTCATGCCTTGTCATGGTGAATACCGGATGCAAAAAATCCATACGGAACTCGCTCAACAATGTGGTGTGGAACCTGATAACTGCTTCATCCTTGAAAACGGTGACGTCTTAGCACTCACTTCTGACTCAGCGCGGGTTGCTGGTCACTTTAGCGCCGAAGACGTTTACGTTGATGGCAACGGAATTGGCGATATTGGCAATGTCGTGCTCCGCGATCGTAAAATGCTCTCAGAAGAAGGTTTGGTTGTTGTTGTGGCAACTATCAATCTTGGTGAAAAGAACATTCTCGCTGGTCCAGATATCCTCTCCCGTGGTTTCGTCTACATGCGTGAATCAGGTGAATTGATTAGCGAAGCCCAACGCCGAGTTTTCCGAATGATCGTCAATACGTTTAACGCTAACGACAAGGTCACTGAAAACCAAGTCCGCGAAGCAATCATTGATGGCTTACAAGACTTCTTGTTTGAAAAAACAGAACGCCGCCCAATGATTTTACCAATGATCATTCAAAGTACAGAATAATAAGTTTTGCGCCAGGTCAATATATGACCTGGCGCTTTTTTTATTGTTTAATGCAAGTTTTTATTGTCAACATTTGGTAAAAACCGCTATAATATACAACAGATTACTTTTTCTGAAAGGCGGCTTGTTCATGCCCTCCAATCCCCGTTTTTACATCATTTTAAACCGAGTTGCCGGTACCGGTCAGGCAGCGAGTATCTGGCCTAAAATTGAAACTCAATTAAAACAAAAACAATTTCACTATGACCTGCAACTCTCCCACTACGCAGGTCACACGACCCAATTGGCCTTCCAATTTGCAAAGTTTAAGTACACGGATCAAATTTTATTAATTATTGGTGGAGACGGCACGCTCAATCAAGCCATTAATGGTCTCCAGAATGCTCAGCGCGGCGATATTCCGATTGCTTACATTCCTTGTGGATCGGGTAATGACTTCGCCCGTGGTGTCGGGATTAGTCGTGATCCATTGACCGCACTCGAACAAATCTTGTCGGCCACAATGCCAACTGCCATCGATTTGGGTTATTATCATGACACAACGAAGAACGACCATGGCTACTTCGTTAACACTGTGGGGATTGGTTTTGATGCCAACGTGGTCAGCACCACCAATCATTCAAATCATAAACGACTTTTAAATCGATTGCACTTAGGCTCATTAGCTTACATCAGCTCATTGGTTAAAGTTTTTATGCACCAAGATGCATTTGAAGTCACCGTCACGGCTGATCACCAAAATCATTATTTTAAACGTGGCTTTTTAGTGACCACCACTAACCATCCCTACTTTGGCGGAGGGGTCCCCATCATGCCTAGCGCAACGGTCGACAACCATCAACTTGATTTAATTGTGATTGAAAAATTGAATCCCTTTTTCTTTTGCTATCTTTTTGTGATGATGTTGTTTGGTCGGCACACACGCTATCAAGCGGTGCATCACTTTGAAGGAACCAACTTAGCGATTCAAACAAAAACATTAGAATTCGGGCAAATGGACGGTGAAGAACTTGGTAGCCGGACATTTGATATTCACTACAGTCTTAAAAGCCAGGCATTTTGGCTAAAGAAGCAAGCATAAATAAAAGGCGCTGCCTCCAAGTTGGGGGCAGCGCCTTTTAACGCGCTCTTCAAATCATGTTCCTGTGCCTAGCAACACAAGTCAACCGATTGCTTTCAGCAATCATTCGCATTGTTAGGCTAGTGCTCAAAAGTTGACCAAACTTGATTGCACTCATTTCTTTAGAAGTAATCCGAGAAGTATGGTTGGTCCATTGGAATAATATTCTCGAGATTTTTTAGTGCTTGTCGGTTGGCTTGGAGTCTTTCAATCTTTGCCAAGTATGATGGGCGTCGATAGCTCATCAGCATTGTTGTTAGTGTCTGGATGTCGCATTGAATTCGTTCACCGACTGGGCGACTTGTGACCTGCACTTTTCCTTGTTCATCCCAATAAACGCCAAACGTACCGTTATTCCATTCAGCTAATGGATCGGTCAATTCAATGTGGAATGCTTGCCCGTCCGTTTCAAACGGATAAGCCAACAAGAATTCACGCACATCAACAATCCGCGCCATAAAATATGGCTTAATCGTCTGGTCAATATCACCATCTTCTAATAAGAATGAAATCGGTTCATCCTGATATTGATTACCCTTGACATGTTCAATCATTGAATAATGCGCGCCAATGAAGTTCCACAGACCAATCCGGGCTTCTTGATTAAGATAAATCATTTCTTTAATATGGAAGACTTCGTTGGCAATCCAGTATAAAACATAGCCGGTGGGCTGTTCATTTTCATCATAATAAACACCAGCAATCCGTTCTTCTTCATTTTCCCAACGCCAATATTCATCCCAGTTCAGTTCGTTACGAATCATTGCACCGTGATTTTTTAGTGCAAACCGTTGATACGTTTTAATCACGTCTTCATCGTCAATATCAAGGCGTTCAACGTGCCCATTTACCGGCCGTTGCTTAGGTAATTGGCTATCACGAATATCATAAGTTAGGTGATCAGACATGATCTCCCACCCTTTCTTACGATAAAACGGAATGCTGTATGGATATAAATACGATATCCACTGCTTATTCTCACGCATCTTGTTCAAGCCGACTTTAACCAAGTCATGCATCAAACCATGACCGGCATATTCCGGGTAAGTCCCGACACCAGTCAAACCACCCATGTTAAATACCTGGCCATGAATGTTCACGCGGCAATGATAGATGGCTAATTGTGAAATCAGTTCGTCCCCATTAAACCATCCGATTACGTCAGATTTTTCTAATACGGGACGTTTGGCGCGTTCTAATTCGCCCTCTTCGTAGCCACTATCAGAAACTTCCTGATCGGTGACTTGAAAAACATACCGTAATAAGTCATTAAATTGTTCTAAATGTTCAATTGTCACGGGTCTAATCTCTAAATTAGATCGCTGGTCAACCATTGTTTCGCCTCATTTTTCGTTAGTTGTTTACCCTATTATACACTATTTTGATTTCGGCATAAAATCGTACGGTGTCACCCCGGTCATCCCAATCATTGGATCCACTTGCTGTTGCGTTAGAACAGTCGGTGTTAAGACATAACTGATTGGCGTTTCTTGTATTGCGTCGTCGTCTTCTGGCACTAAGTTCAGTTGTTCATCAACAGCCGTTTCTGGCGCACTTGGTGGTGCCGGCTGGTCAACAATTGTTTTGGCTTCTGTCTGCCCCACACTGGCCGTCTTAATGGCGGTGCTGAGTTGTTCACCGTTAAAGACACTTTGAATCCGTTCTTTTAACGTCGTTTGCCGATTGGCCGAAAGTTCCTGAGCTGCTTTTTGGAAAGCACTCGGTTCACCAATCAGAATCAACAATGATTTAGCCCGCGTGACTGCTGTGTACAGTAAGTTTCGCTTGAGCATTCGTTGGTATTGATTGACCAATGGTAGAATCACCATTTCAAATTCAGAACCTTGCGCCTTATGAATCGACGTACAGTAAGCCAATGTAATCTTGTGCCACTCACTCCGCTTATAGGTCACTTCTGCACTATCAAAAGCAATGGTGATCTCGTCAACCTTGTCCGCACTCTTTTTAGCATAGGTAATCCCCGTAATCTGCCCGATTTCACCATTAAACACATTTTGTTCCGGACTATTGACCAGATGGAGTACTTTATCGCCAATGCGGTAGTGAACGTTACCAATGCTAACTTGTTTTTTGCGGTCATCTAGCTTTGGATTCATGATATTTTGAATCATCGGGTTTAACTGATCAATTCCGGCTGCTCCTTTGTACATCGGCGCTAGCACTTGAATGTCCTTAGTTTCAAAACCACGCGCTTTGGCCTTAGTAACGACTTGTTCAATCACCGATTCAATTTGATACGGATTACATTGAATGAAACTGCGGTCTTTTTGCGGCTTCAACAAATCCGCTGGCAGTCGGCCTTGATTAATTTCATGCGCCAACGGAATAATCGTTGACTGGTCATCTTGCCGATAAATACGTTGTAATTCAACCGCTGGAATAACCTTACTCTGCAATAAATCAAAGAAAACTTGCCCTGCCCCGACGGATGGTAATTGATCCTTATCCCCAACCAATACAACCTGCATATGACTGGGCACCGCCCGTAGTAATGAGCGAAACAAGTAAGTATCGACCATCGACATTTCATCAATAATCAATAGGCCGCCTTCCAATTCTTTGTTACCGGAAACATCTGGATTATTTTCGCGGCCAGTGATTCCGAGTAAGCGATGAATTGTACTAGCAGGCAAACCCGTTGTTTCACTCATTCGTTTTGCGGCCCGACCTGTTGGAGCGGCCAATAAAATCGGAAACGGCGTGTCTTTGTACTCATTAATATCTAATGACAGCCCGTTTAATTCAGCGTATAACGTCACGATTCCGTTAATAATCGTCGTTTTCCCAGTACCAGGTCCTCCGGTTAATAAGAACGCCCGGTGAGTCATCGCAAGCTTAATCGCCTCTTGTTGTACGTCATCGTATGTCATCTTAAACCGTTTTTCGAGGTGGCGAATTTCTTGATCTAGATCATGTTTAGGATAGCTAAGTTGATCGCGTTCATTTTCAATTCGCATTAAATGGTTCGCAATTTGCCACTCCGCATTAAATAACCCATTCGGATAAATCCGATTCTCATCACCAACGACTTTCCCATCATGTGCAAGTGCCATCAGTTGTTCAGCCACCAAGTTCGGATCAATGGCAACATTGCGTGCTTTTTCCATCAACTCAATACTAGCTGCCAATAACGGCTTGGCCTGGGTATAGGTATCCCCAGCTTGATTGGTCAACTCATTTAACGCTTGCATTAAAGCCCCTTGCACCCGCACGGCTGAATCAGCGGCAAACCCGAGGGTCTCCGCTAAATTATCTGCACGTTTAAAGCCAATCCCAGCAATGTCAGCCACGAGTTGGTACGGATTTTCTTGGATAATCTTCAGCGTATCTTCATGGTAGGTCTGATAGATGTTATAGGCCATCGAGCTCCCAAAACCATAGTTGTTTAAGCCAATAATAATCTGTTCCATCCCATTATTAATCGTCAGCGTTTCAACGAGTTGTGCTTGTTTCTTCGCATTTAGCCCCAATGGTTCTAACGCCGTCGGATCCTCTAATATTTTATCAATCGCGTCAATTCCAAGAGTATCCACGATTTTTTCGGCCGTTTTCTGCCCAATGCCTGTGAATTTTTCGCCAGACAAATAAGCGACTAAGCCGGCCTTAGTCGTTGGTTGGTCCACTTGGTAATTATCGGCTTGAAACTGTTTGCCATATTTAGGATGAGTGACCACTTTGCCATAGAAGGTATATCGTTCATCTTCTTTAATGTCGCCAAAACTCCCGGTCACCACAATTTCTGTTTCGTGCCAGTCAATCGTCTTATGTGCTACTTTAACGAGTAGAATTTTAAAAAAATTATCCGGGCTCTCATAGAAAATACTCTGGACGGTTCCGGTGACTGTTGGTTTGGTTTCGTCTGTTTTTGCTATATCCACAATCGCCATCCCTTATTCTTTTTGCTCTTTAGCCTGCATGAAGCCTTCAATATCAATTAACTGTTGTTTATTCTTTTTAAAATAATCCGGTGCATAGTGCTTGGCTTGTTCGAAATAAGGCTCACTATCAGCGCCTAAGACCAGTTGCGTCAAGCCATACTTAAATAATACTTCACCATTTTGAGGTGCAATGGACAATGCGTTTTTAAGGTAGGTCTGCGCTTGGTCAAAATCACCCAAGCTCGTTAAAATATCGCCCACTAAAAGATTGGCGTCTAGTTGGTCTGTTTCTTGTTCTTGAACGGTCAACGCGAACGCCAATGCCCGTGGATTCTGTTCGAGTTGATGATATGTCTGCGCAAGCATATACTGCGCATCTGTTGATTGTGAGTCTTGCACCAACTGCATGAACAAGGGCACCGCTTGTTGATAAGCTCCCGCTTGATAATAGAGTGTTCCTAATGCGTAAGTCAATGCAGCTTCATTATGAAATTGCGTCAACGCTTTTTGCAAAAGTGCTTCAGCTTGTTCAAAATCTTTAAGCGTCGTTAAAAATGTCGCAAGGGTAACGTAAGCTTCAATGTCTTCTGAGTGATCTTGTAAATATTGTACGAGATCTTTAACAGCGGCTTCGTGGTCGCCAGCGGCCCATTTTGCTAGAATTGCTTGCACGTGATCATCTCCTATATCGTATCTGTTGCGGATAATTGCTTGCTGAGGAAGTGTGTATCATTCCACTTAATTAGTTTGAAAGATGCTCCTTGATCGTCAGTTGTCATCGTGGTCACAGATGAATTTGTCACACCGCCGTCTTTGCGGACCTGAGCTAATGGCGTCTTGAGTAAGGACTGCATCATCGCCACCATCGCTGCCCCATGGCTGACAATAATAATATGATCAGTCGGTTTAGCGGCCTTCACAATTGCGTCAATTGCCTGCGTCGTCCGTTCAATCACTTGTTCAAAGGTTTCCCCTTTAATCTCAGTTGGATCATACTCCGCTGGTGCTTCACGAAAGGCTTTCACGATTGTCGGATATTGTTTTTCGACTTCCGTAAAGCGCATTCCTTCCATTAGACCGAGATTAAATTCGTGGAGTGCATCAACAACCGTAATCGGAAAATCCTGCCCTAAGTCTCGTTTTAGCGCAGCAGACGTTACCTGTGTGCGTTTTAACGGACTCGTATATAAATGATCAAAATGAATGGGCTTTAAAAATGTGGCTAATTCTTCAATTTCAACGTAACTACTGTCTAATAATGGTGAATCACCGCGTGCACCTTGGTAGCGGCCTCCCAAATTCCATTCAGTCTTACCGTGGCGGATAAAATATAAGGTTGTCATGCGTTCTCTCCTTAAAATAACTTACTTTTCATTATGAAAGAGTTACGCCCTAAATTCAAGTCAATCGACTAATAAAGCAAGTATTTTTCCTGTAAAACGCCATCAAAAAAACCGCTAGGATAAAAATACTTTTTATCCTAGCGGTTTCATCTATTAGTTGCTCTAAACGTGTTTCAGTAGGCATATTTCTGCGGTTAACCCTATTTGCCAAATCCAGTTAATCCTCAAAATATGAACGCTTACTTACACACTCTTTTATTTACTTTCTGCGACAGCTTGCATTGCAATTGCGTTGACGTAGTTGACTGGTTGATCGTAGTTTGGTTGGAAGAACATGTCAACCATTGCTAATTGATCAATCGTCATCTTCGTTTGAATGGCCATTGAAATGACGTTCGCTGCTTGAGCAATATCATACATACTTGTGAATGAACCACCCAATACTTGACGCGTCTTAGGATCCCACATTAAGTTCATCAAAACCGGTGTCGTTGATGGCATGAAATCAGGGCGGTAATCTTGTTCTAACGTTGTTGTAGCGACTTCAATCCCACGCACTTTCGCGCCTTCAACTGTTAGGCCACTCCCTGAATAGGTGCGACCAAATAATTCAACGGCAGAAGTTGCTTGCGTGCCCATGTACTTTTCAGTTGGTGTTTCGATGTTGCGGCCGATTAAAAGGCCTTGGCGAACAGCGTTGGTTGCCAATGGAATGTAATCTGCTTTTTGTGTTGGATTGTAATGAACAGCTGCTGAATCGCCGGCTGCATAAACATCCTTAACAGACGTTTGCATGTATTCATCCGTCAAAATCGCACCGTTACCTAACATATCAACTTGCCCTTTGAAAAGGCCAGTATTTGGGCGGAAGCCAACACATAAAATTGCAATGTCGGCTGTGTATTCGTTCTTATCAGTTTTAACAGTGACTTGATCCGTCCCTGAGAAACTGACCACTTTTTCGCTAAGCGCGAGGGTTACACCGTGGTCACGGTAATCTTGTTCCACGATTTCTGAGATATTAGGATCGAAATTCTTGCCGAGTGCGTGTGGTAATGCATCGATTAATGTCACTTGCTTATCAGTTGTTGCATAGGCTTCTGCCAATTCGGCACCGATGTAACCTGAACCAATCACGATAACACTCTTCACATCTGGGGCGCTCTTCTTCAATTCATTGGCATGCGCCCAGTTTTTGCAGAGCTTAACGTTCGGATTGTCAATGCCTTCAATTGGTGGAATCACAGGTGATGAGCCTGTTGTGACGATGATTTTATCAAATTTTTCGGTTGTTTCTTCTTCCGTTACTAGGTTCTTAACGCGTAATATTTTTTGATCTAAGTCAGCTTCTAAAACAGTGTGTTGCATCTTCATGTGAGCGCCCGCTTGCGCTAACATTTCTGGATTTGAATAGAACATTTTCTGAGGATCGGCTACATGGCCGCCCACCCAAAGGGCAATCCCGCATGATAAGAATGATAAATTATCGTGTGTTTCATAAACCGTTATATCCCAATCAGGATGTTCTGCCAATGTTGCTTGTGTTGCAAATGTCCCTGCGTGTGTACAACCAATAACTGCTACTTTCATCATGTTACCTCCTAGAAATATCCAAAAAACGACGGTTAATCGTTGAGAATTTGTGAAATATTACGCAACCAGCATGTAACTATATTGTACGCTACTTAGTTTCGAAAAGTCAATTGCCTCCAGCTATTAAATTAATTTCACAATCTAAAACGAATAACCACTTATGTTTTAAACGTTATATTGTGATTTTATTCTAAAAAAGGTCGTTGACCACTTATTGAACAAACCCACAAAAAAAGTGCTGATAAATATAAATTCATCAGCACTTTTAACGATTAAATTAGATATATTGTAATACTTTCATGTCAGCATCATCGTTCGCAGCCTTATAAGCCACGTCAATCGTGCCGCCACCTAAACATTCTGCGCCGTCATAAAAGACAACCGCTTGACCAGGAGTAATCGCACGCACTGGATCATCAAAGACAACCGTTGCAGTTGTGTCAGATGTCATGTGGACGGTTACGCCGACGTCTTGTTGACGGTAACGGAACTTAGCCGTCACGTGGAAATCTGTCCCATGATCAACTGGTGTGATCCAAGAAATATTACTTGCATCTAATTGATCAGCATAGAGTAATTCATTATGGTAGCCTTGACCAACATATAAAATGTTTTTGTCTAAATCTTTACCAACAACGAACCATGGATCATTGGATTCGCCACCGCCACCGATTCCAAGACCGGAGCGTTGACCAATCGTGTAGTACATTAGACCGTCATGGGTGCCTTTTTCAAGACCGTCGACCGTCATCATCTTACCGGGTTGTGCTGGTAAGTATTCGCCTAAGAATTGCTTGAAGTTCCGTTCACCGATGAAACAAATCCCGGTTGAGTCCTTCTTCTTAGCAGTTGCTAAGCCAGCCTCTTCAGCTAACCGACGCACTTCTGCTTTTTGCATGTGACCGATTGGGAACATTGATTTTTGTAATTGATCTTGAGAAAGAGCGCTCAAGAAATAAGTTTGATCTTTATTGCTATCACCGCCACGCAACATGTGCGCGATGCCGTTATCATCGCGTTCAATCTGAGCATAGTGGCCCATTGCGATGAAGTCAGCGTCTAATTCCATTGCGTAATCTAAGAAAGCCTTGAATTTCACTT
>ENA-UOZF01000381-UOZF01000381.1-food-metagenome-genome-assembly--contig:-NODE-381-length-13437-cov-4.753251_pt1 | contig 13437 bp, 9 predicted proteins | sample MGYA00249869_ERZ772725 | MGnify/ENA primary metagenome ERZ772725 (study PRJEB29005, sample SAMN08379455) | food metagenome | isolation source: cheese spiked with Escherichia coli O103 | study: EMG produced... | reverse complement strand
GTTTAGTCGTCTGGTTTTTTTTTATTTTTTTTGGGGGGGGGGGGTTTTTTTTGTGTGGGGGGGGGGGGGGGTGGGTTTTGTTTTTTTGCCCCTGCTTTTTGGGGCGGTTGGTTGGGGGGGGTGGCTGGGGGCGGGGGGTTTCCGCGCAGCGCTCGTCGGCGTAGGCTTTTTGCAGCACGTGTTCGAGTTCGTGGTCCTGGTCCGAGCCGACTTCCGCGGCCATCTCCATTATGGTGTTCTGTGCTTTGGCGTGCAGGATCAGACGGGTGGAGTCCGCCTTCGGATCGCAGCCGACGATCATCACTTTCTTACCCATCTCCGCCAGCGCGGCGACGAGGTTCTGCGTGGTGGTGGATTTACCGATACCGCCTTTACCGTAAATAGCGCATTGACGCATGGTCATGGTGACTTCTCCTGTTGTTGAGTGTTTGCCAGCAGAGAAGTGCAGGGAACATACCAGCCGTGCCTGTTTATTTATTTGTTTGATTTTTATGTATTTATTAATTCATTGTCGCGCAGGGCGTAAAACAAAACGGCACAATAAGGCGACCAAATGTGGGAAACAGAACAATTGCGCCTGCCGGGGCCATGGTGGCGGTTTGTCGCCTGTTCAACAGCTTGTCGCCCCCTGTGTCTTATTCCACGCAATCTCTTGGCGCGCTGCGCGGCGACTCTCTTCATAACGCGTTGAATTCGCGCTAACTCTTCTGTCATCCGCGAGCTGGCACAGGCTGTGCTTGAGGCAACAACTGGGTTTGCCGCTTATTTGAGGCGGCGAAGATGCCTCTCACCTTCGAGGATTGAACAATGTCCGGAAAAATGAAAACAATGGATGGCAACGCCGCGGCGGCCTGGATCTCTTATGCCTTTACCGAGGTCGCGGCGATTTACCCCATAACCCCCTCCACGCCGATGGCGGAAAACGTCGACGAGTGGGCGGCGCAGGGGAAAAAGAACCTTTTTGGCCAGCCGGTGCGCTTAATGGAGATGCAGTCGGAGGCCGGCGCGGCAGGCGCGGTCCACGGCGCGCTGCAGGCCGGGGCGCTCACCACCACCTATACGGCCTCCCAGGGGCTGCTGCTGATGATCCCCAACATGTACAAAATCGCCGGTGAACTGCTGCCGGGCGTCTTTCACGTCAGCGCCCGGGCGCTGGCGACCAATTCGCTGAATATTTTTGGCGATCACCAGGATGTGATGGCGGTCCGCCAGACCGGCTGCGCGATGCTGGCGGAGAACAACGTGCAGCAGGTGATGGATTTGTCGGCGGTGGCGCATCTGGCGGCGATTAAGGGACGCATCCCGTTTGTTAACTTCTTCGACGGTTTTCGCACCTCGCACGAAATTCAAAAAATCGAGGTGTTGGAATATGAGCAGCTGGCGACGCTGCTGGACCGGCCCGCGCTCGACAGCTTCCGCCGTAACGCGCTGCATCCGGATCATCCGGTCATCCGCGGAACGGCGCAGAACCCGGATATCTACTTCCAGGAGCGGGAGGCGGGCAACCGTTTTTATCAGGCGCTGCCCGACATTGTCGAAAGCTATATGGCGCAAATCAGCGCGCTCACCGGCCGGGAGTACCATCTGTTTAACTATACCGGCGCGGCGGATGCCGAACGGGTGATTATTGCGATGGGATCGGTCTGCGATACCGTTCAGGAAGTGGTGGATACGCTGAACGCGGCGGGAGAGAAGGTCGGGCTGCTCAGCGTGCATCTGTTTCGCCCTTTTTCGCTGGCCCACTTCTTCGCCCAGCTGCCGAAAACCGTGCAGCGGATTGCCGTCCTTGACCGTACCAAAGAGCCTGGCGCTCAGGCTGAACCGCTGTGCCTGGATGTGAAAAACGCCTTCTACCACCACGACGATGCGCCGCTAATCGTCGGCGGCCGCTATGCGCTTGGCGGGAAGGATGTTCTGCCCAACGATATCGCGGCCGTCTTTGATAACCTCAATAAACCGCTGCCGATGGACGGGTTTACCCTCGGGATTGTCGATGATGTGACCTTTACTTCGTTGCCGCCGCGCCAGCAGACGCTGGCGGTCTCGCATGACGGCATCACCGCCTGTAAATTTTGGGGCATGGGCTCGGACGGCACCGTCGGGGCCAATAAAAGCGCGATCAAAATTATCGGCGATAAAACGCCGCTCTACGCGCAGGCCTACTTTTCCTATGACTCGAAAAAATCCGGCGGCATTACCGTTTCACATTTGCGCTTCGGCGACCGGCCGATCAATTCGCCCTACCTGATCCATCGGGCCGATTTTATCTCCTGTTCGCAGCAGTCCTACGTTGAGCGCTACGATCTGCTGGACGGATTAAAGCCGGGCGGGACCTTTTTACTCAACTGCAGCTGGTCCGATGCGGAGCTGGAGCAGCATCTGCCGGTCAGCTTCAAACGCTATCTGGCGCGGGAAAATATCCATTTTTATACCCTGAACGCCGTGGATATCGCCCGCGAGCTCGGACTGGGCGGGCGCTTTAATATGCTGATGCAGGCGGCGTTCTTTAAGCTGGCGGCGATTATCGACCCGCAGACCGCGGCGGATTACCTCAAGCAGGCGGTTGAAAAAAGCTACGGCAGCAAAGGGGCGGCGGTGATTGAGATGAACCAGCGGGCGATCGAGCTGGGCATGGCCTCGCTGCATCAGGCATGATGCCGGATTTCATCCGCGATATTCTGCAGCCGATGAACCGCCAGTGCGGCGACCAGCTGCCGGTGAGCGCGTTTGTCGGTATGGAGGACGGGACGTTTCCTTCGGGCACCGCCGCGTGGGAGAAACGCGGGATCGCGCTGGAAGTGCCGGTCTGGCAGCCGGAGGGCTGCACGCAGTGTAACCAGTGCGCCTTTATCTGCCCGCATGCGGCGATCCGCCCGGCGCTGCTCAACGGCGAAGAGCAGGACGCCGCGCCGGTTGGGCTGCTGAGCAAACCCGCGCAGGGAGCGAAGGAGTATCACTACCATCTGGCTATTTCGCCGCTGGATTGTTCCGGCTGCGGCAACTGCGTGGATATCTGTCCCGCGCGTGGCAAGGCGTTAAAAATGCAGTCTCTCGATAGCCAGCGTCAGATGGCGCCGGTCTGGGACTATGCGCTGGCGCTGACGCCGAAGAGCAATCCGTTTCGTAAGACGACGGTCAAAGGCAGCCAGTTTGAAACCCCGCTGCTGGAGTTTTCCGGCGCCTGCGCGGGATGCGGTGAAACGCCTTATGCCCGCCTGATAACCCAGCTGTTTGGCGACCGGATGCTGATCGCTAACGCCACCGGCTGCTCTTCTATCTGGGGAGCCAGCGCGCCGTCGATTCCTTATACCACCAACCACCGCGGCCACGGCCCGGCATGGGCGAACTCGCTGTTTGAGGATAATGCGGAGTTTGGCCTCGGCATGATGCTCGGCGGCCAGGCGGTGCGTCAACAAATCGCCGATGATATGACCGCCGCGCTGGCGCTACCGGTCAGCGACGAACTTAGCGACGCAATGCGCCAGTGGCTGGCGAAGCAGGATGAAGGCGAGGGCACCCGCGAGCGCGCGGACCGGCTCAGCGAACGGCTGGCGGCGGAAAAAGAGGGCGTGCCGCTGTTGGAGCAGCTGTGGCAGAACCGCGACTATTTTGTTCGTCGTTCGCAGTGGATTTTCGGCGGCGACGGCTGGGCCTACGATATCGGCTTCGGCGGTCTCGATCACGTGCTGGCGAGCGGGGAAGACGTCAATATTCTGGTATTTGACACCGAGGTTTACTCCAATACCGGCGGCCAGTCGTCTAAATCGACCCCGGTGGCGGCCATCGCGAAGTTTGCCGCGCAGGGCAAACGCACGCGGAAAAAAGATCTCGGCATGATGGCGATGAGCTACGGCAATGTGTACGTGGCCCAGGTCGCGATGGGCGCTGATAAAGATCAGACCCTACGGGCGATCGCCGAGGCCGAAGCCTGGCCGGGACCGTCGCTGGTGATTGCCTACGCCGCCTGCATTAACCACGGGCTGAAAGCCGGTATGCGCTGCAGCCAGCGCGAGGCGAAACGGGCGGTTGAGGCGGGATACTGGCACCTGTGGCGCTATCATCCGCAGCGGGAAGCGGAAGGTAAGACGCCGTTTATGCTCGATTCCGAAGAGCCGGAGGAGAGCTTCCGCGACTTTTTGCTTGGCGAAGTGCGCTACGCCTCGCTGCACAAAACGACGCCGCATCTGGCGGATGCGCTCTTTAGCCGAACCGAGGAGGACGCGCGGGCCCGCTTTGCCCAGTATCGGCGGCTGGCCGGCGAGGAGTAGCGGGCCTTTAGTTCTCCTGCTGCATGACCTTAAGCAGCGTATCCAGCAGGCCGGGAAAGCGCGCGTCTAAATCTTCCCGGCGCAGCGAAATCAAGTTCTCCCGCCCCTGTGGGCGCTGCCAGATCACACCGCTGTCGCGCAGGACGCGCCAGTGGTGGGTCATGGTCGACTTCGCCACATCTTCGTGACGCAGGGCGTTACAGCTTTGCTCGCTTCCGTCGGCAAGGATGCGGATAATCTCAAGCCGTAGCGGGTTACCGAGGGCGAAAAGGACATTTTCGAGGCGAATTTGTTCACGTTCGGGGTGATTGGCGATCATACTATTCCTGTGTCGGCGGTTGCGCTGCCTTACGAGCAGCGGCCCGTATCGGCGGCTGGCCGGTAATATACCCAAACTGCTTTTCTAAAGCCACGCGCGTCGTCGCAGCTTCACCAATAGTAACGATAGCAAAAATAGTTCGAATATACTCGTACAGTTGTACTATGATAGATGCCGTTATATGAACGGCGGCCAATTCCGGCCGCCTGCTGACAGTCAAAATGACTAAGGACGCATCATGCCCCGACCCATCCCCCTCGAACGTTATCGCAACATCGGTATCTCCGCGCATATCGATGCCGGCAAAACCACCACCACCGAGCGCATCCTGTTTTATACCGGGATGAGTCACAAGCTGGGGGAAGTACACGATGGCGCGGCAACCACCGACTGGATGGCGCAGGAGCAGGAGCGCGGGATCACCATTACCTCCGCGGCGGTGAGCTGCTTCTGGCCCGGTATGGACCGCAGCTTCGAGCCGCACAGGATTAACATCATCGATACCCCAGGGCACGTGGATTTTACCATCGAAGTGGAACGCTCCATGCGCGTCCTGGACGGCGCGGTGATGGTTTACGACTCCGTCGGCGGCGTGCAGCCGCAGTCGGAAACGGTCTGGCGGCAGGCGAATAAATACCACGTCCCGCGGCTGGCCTTCGTCAACAAGATGGACCGCCCCGGCGCGGATTTTTTCCGCGTGGTGCAGATGATGACCGATCGCCTGAAGGCCAATCCGGTACCGATTGTGATCCCGGTTGGCGCCGAAGAGCACTTTACCGGGGTGGTGGATCTCATCAAAATGCGCGCCATTTTGTGGGACGACGCCACCCAGGGGATGACCTTCAACTATGCGCCGGTGCCTGACGATCTCGTGGAAACCGCCCGGCTGTGGCGGGAGAAAATGGTCTCGGCGGCGGCGGAAGCCAACGACGAACTGATGGATAAGTATCTCGAAACCGGCGAGTTGAGCGAGGCGGAAATCGTTGCCGGACTGCGCCAGCGTACGGTGAAGGGCGAAATCCAGGCGGTGCTGTGCGGCAGCGCGTTTAAAAACAAAGGCGTGCAGCGGATGCTCGATGCGGTGGTTGAGCTGATGCCGTCGCCGCTGGATATCCCGGCGATTCAGGGCGTGGATGAGAAAGGGCAACCTGCTGAACGTCACCCGAACGACGACGAACCGTTCTCGGCGCTGGCCTTCAAGCTGATGACCGACCCCTATGTCGGACAGCTGACCTTTATCCGCGTCTATTCCGGGACGTTGAAAAAAGGCGATGCGGTGTGGAATCCGGTGAAAGGCAAGAAAGAACGCATCGGACGCATCGTGCTGATGCAGGCCAACGATCGCCATGAGGTGGACGAACTGCACGCCGGGGATATTGCCGCCTGCGTCGGCCTGAAGGATGTCACTACCGGCGACACGCTGTGCGACCCGGATGCGGTGATTACCCTCGAACGGATGGAGTTTCCGGAGCCGGTGATTTCGCTGGCGATTGAACCGAAAACCAAAGCCGACCAGGAGAAAATGGGTATCGCCCTGCAGCGGCTGGCGGCGGAAGATCCGTCGTTTCGTCTGCATACTGACGAGGAGTCCGGCCAGACGATCATTTCCGGGATGGGCGAGCTGCATCTGGAGATTATCGTCGACCGCATGAAGCGCGAGTTTGGCGTTGAGGCGAATATCGGGCGTCCGCAGGTGACCTATCGCGAGACGATCCGCAAAACGGTCAAAGAGGTGGAAGGCAAGTTTGTCCGCCAGTCCGGCGGTAAAGGGCAGTACGGCCACGTGGTGCTGACCCTTGAACCGCTGGAGCCGGGGAGCGGTTTCGTGTTTGAAGACGCGACCAAAGGCGGCGTGGTGCCGCGCGAGTACATCCCTTCGGTGGAAAAAGGGCTGCGCGAAGCGATGGGCACTGGCGTGCTGGCGGGCTATCCGGTGGTGGATATCAAGGCGACACTGACGTTTGGTTCGTATCATGACGTCGACTCGTCGGAGATGGCTTTCCGCATGGCGGCGATATTTGGCTTCAAGGAAGGGGCGCGCAGGGCCGACCCGGTTATTCTTGAACCGGTGATGCACGTGGAAGTGGAGACCCCGGAAGAGTACGCCGGGAATATCATGGGCGATCTCTCTTCCCGTCGCGGAATGGTGCAGGGGATGGAGGAGCGGTTCGGCAGCCAGATTATCCGCGCCGACGTGCCGCTGGCCGAGATGTTTGGCTATTCCACCACGCTGCGTTCAATGTCCCAGGGCCGGGCGACCTACAGTATGGAGTTCCACCATTACGCGGAAGCCCCGCGCAACGTGGCAGAGGCGATTATCGCCAGCCGCGCCAAAGGCTAAGCAACGTTTTCCGGAGGCGATGCTGCGCATCTGTCCGGGCTACAAAACCTGCGGGCTTGTAGCCCGGACAGGCGCAACGCGCCGCCTCCGGGAACTTCTGCCAATCAAACAATATCCTGCGCGTACTGCCACAGCGCCTTCAGCTGCGCCAGCTTCTCTTTATCATCCGCATACTGCTGATACAGCATCTGCAGCTCATCGGCGTAGGCCTGCAAAAACTCAGGCGTAAATACCTGGCGACGGTGCTCTAACCAGCGCTGCTGCTCGGCTTCATCGAGCGTGCCGGGGTAGTTGCGCGCGCGATAGTTGAACAGCAGGCGCTCAATACGCTTATCGGCGAAGGTAATATCCAGCGCCGGCAGGTTGCGCGGCTCGGTTTCGAGCACGATTTTCATCGCCGCGCGGTCGGCATCGCTGAAAAAGCCGTTATACAACTGCGCATCGACGTTATCGGAAGGCACAAACGGCTCCGCTTCGGCAAAAATCGCCACCACTTTCTCACGCACCTGCGGATTGGCCCGCAGCAGCTGAGCGTTATCCAGACAGCGCTGGATATTGATGCCCAGCCGGTCGGCATCCTGCGGACGCAGGGTGTTTTGCTGCGCCAGCACCGGGCATTTATTGAGGTGGACCAGCTTAATCGGCACCGCGGGCAGGTCGCCCAGCTCGCTTTTCGGCGTATACAGCCGCTCGCGCAGGGTGTCGGCATCCAGCTCCAGCAGGGGAGCGATATCTCCGGCCAGGTCGACCATAATCACCGCGTTACGGTTGTCCGGGTGCCACGCCAGCGGGGCCACCAGGCTGGTGTTACCGCGTGCCGCGCCGAACATGCCGGAAACATGCACCAGCGGCTTGATTTGCGGCACGTCGATCAGCGTCGCCAGCTTGCGCTTATTGCGGTGGGCGTAGAGATAGTCAAACAGGCGCGGCTGCTGGGTTTTCACCAGCTTTGCCATCGCGATGGTGGCGTAAACGTCGGCCATCGCGTCGTGGGCGTTGCTGTGCTCAATGCCGTTGGCGACGGTCAGATGCTCGAGGCGGAAGCTCGGTAAGCCCTCTTCGTTTTCCGGCCAGTTGATCCCTTCCGGGCGCAGCGCATAGCAGGCGCGCATCACATCCAGCAGATCCCAACGGGAGTTGTCGTGCTGCCAGCTCCAGGCGTAAGGATCGTAAAAATTGCGATAAAAGATATTGCGCGTCACTTCGTCATCGAAGCGCACGTTGTTGTAGCCGACGATGCAGGTTTTTGGCACCGTGAACAGATCGTGAACGCGGCGGGCAAAGGCGGCTTCGCTGTCGCCCTTGGCGTTCGCCTCCTGCGGCGTGATCCCGGTAACCATAACCGCCTGCGGCTGCGGCAGATAGTCATCGGCGATCCTGCAGTAGAAGACTTCGGGTTCGCCGACGATATTGAGGTCTTCATCGGTGCGGATGGCGGCAAACTGCGACGGTCGGTCGAGCGAAGGACTGGTGCCGAAGGTCTCGTAATCGTGAAACAAAAATCCGGGCTGGTTGGCGCTATCTTGCATAATCTGTTCATTATCCCTGGTGGCGAGCAGCCATCATGGTAAACGATTTGCCGGGCCATCAGAAGGGTATCGCCTTTGCCCCTTGCCGGCGGTGTCATATTTTCTTGCAATTAAACCCTGATTTGAAACGAGAAGTTCCGTAAAAAGGACGGCGAATCTGTCAATTTAGAGGATATGCCGTTGAAAGGCCGTTTGTTTATTGCTGTATCTTTGCTCGCTGCGAGCGTTTCCTGCGCATTTGCCGCCAATGATTTTCCCGTCAACGTGACGCCTCCTTCTATTCAGGCCGGTTCCTGGGTGCTGATGGATTACACCACCGGCCAGATCCTGACCGCCGGTAACGAGCATCAGCAGCGCAATCCCGCCAGCCTGACCAAACTGATGACCGGCTACGTGGTCGATCGCGCCATCGACAGCCACCGCATCACCTTTGACGACATCGTCACCGTCGGTAAAGACGCCTGGGCGCAGGGTAACCCGGTCTTTAACGGCTCTTCGCTGATGTTCCTTAAGCCCGGCGATCGGGTCAGCGTACGCGACTTAAGCCGCGGGCTGATCGTTGACTCCGGCAACGATGCCTGCGTGGCGCTGGCGGACTACGTCGCCGGCGGCCAGCCGCAGTTCGTCGCGCTGATGAACAGCTACGTGGAAAAACTGCATTTGCAGGATACCCATTTTGAAACCGTCCACGGCCTGGACGCGCCGGGGCAGCACAGTTCGGCCTACGATCTCGCTGTGCTCTCGCGGGCGATTATTCACGGCGAGCCGGACGTCTACCATATGTACAGTCAGAAGAGCCTGACGTGGAACGGCATTACCCAGCAGAACCGCAACGGCCTGCTGTGGGATAAGACCATGAACGTCGATGGTCTGAAGACCGGCCACACTTCCGGCGCCGGCTTCAACCTGATTGCCTCCGCGGTGGACGGCCAGCGTCGGCTGATTGCGGTGGTGATGGGAGCCGACAGCCCGAAAGGGCGCGAACAGCAGGCGGCGAAGCTGCTGCACTGGGGCCAGCAAAACTTCGATACCGTCCAGGTCCTGCAGGATGGCAAGCAGGTCGGCGTTGAGCGAATCTGGTATGGCGATAAAGAGCAGATTAAGCTGGGGACCGATCAGGATTTCTGGCTAGCCCTGCCGAAGTCGGAGGTCGCGCGCATTAAGGCCAAATACGTGCTGGATAACAAAGTGCTGGAAGCGCCGATTGCCGCCCATCAGCGGGTGGGAGAAATCTCCCTTTACGATGGTGATAAAGTGGTGGCCCACTGGCCGCTGGTGACGCTGGAAAGCGTTGGCAAGGGCGGCATGCTGTCGCGCTTTAGCGATTATCTGCATCAAAAACTGTAACTGTCGCGCCGCTCCGCCCGGAGCGGCATCTCGTAGCTGTTTGATTATTATGCCGCTTCGGTTGGCGCTTCGTTTACTTTCACTCCATTACCTTACCCGGTCACCCTTCAGGAAAAAGCCTGGCGTTTGTGCGCCATAAATGGAGCTGGGAAGATGAAATACTTTGCGCGTAGTGCGCTTTCTCTGGGACTTTTCGCCGTTTTTAGCACCGCCAGTTTTGCCTCTGGCCTCGTTCTGGCCGATAACGAATTTCGCAATGATTTAGCCTGGTTATCCGACCGCGGAACCCTCGCGTTAAGCCTGTCGACCTGGCCTCTGAGCGAGGAGGAGATTAACCGCGCGTTGGCCAACGCGCATCCGACAACCTCCGCAGAGCGGGGGGTTCTGAGTCGTGTAAATCAGCGTTTAAGGGCGCTGAAAGCCGACGTGCGCGTTACCGGTTACAGTTCCACTGATAAGCCGGGAACCCCGCAGGGGTTTGCCCAGTCCTATCCCGCCGACCAGTCGCTTTCTCTCGCCCTGAACAACAGCGGCGAATGGTGGGATCTGCATCTACAGGGCAATGTTGAAGGCGACAAGCGCATCAGCAACGGTTCGAGCGTGAACGCCAACGGCGCATACGGCGCGGTAAAGCTGTGGAACCAGTGGCTGGCGTTCGGACAAATTCCGCAGTGGTGGGGGCCGGGCTATGAAGGTAGCCTGATCCGCTCCGATGCCGCGCGGCCGATGACCGGTTTTCTGCTGCAGCGTGCCGAACAGCGGGCGCCGGAAACCTCATGGCTAAGCTGGATTGGCCCCTGGCAGTATCAGCTTTCCGCCAGTCAGATGAGCCAGTACGCTGCCGTACCGCATACCAAAATCTTCGGTGGCCGCCTGACTTTTTCACCGCTCACCTCGCTGGAGCTGGGTGCCTCGCGCATCATGCAGTGGGGCGGCGAAGGGCGACCTTCCTCATTCAGCAGCTTCTGGGACGGCCTGACCGGCAATGACAACACCGGCGAATCGGCCGACGATCCCGGCAACCAGCTGGCCGGTTTTGATTTTAAGCTGAAGCTGGCGCCCACACTCGGCTGGCCGGTTAGCATTTACGGCCAGATGATCGGCGAGGACGAAGCCGGATATTTACCCTCGGCGCATCTCTATCTTGGCGGCGTGGAAGGGCATCACCAGTGGAACAGCAATGCGGTTAACTGGTATCTGGAAGCCCACGATACCCGTTCGAACATGGGGCGCACCAACTACATCTATAACCACTTCATCTATAAAGACGGCTACTACCAGCAGGGCTATCCGCTGGGCGACGCGATGGGCGGCGATGGGCGTCTGTATGCCGGTAAGGTGGAGCTGGTAACCGAAGAGAATCAGCGCTGGAGTGCGCGTCTGGTCTACGCTGAGGTCAATCCGAAGAACCAGCGAATCAATAAAGCCTTCCCGCGCGCCGATACGCAGAAGGGCGTACAGCTGCGCTGGAGCGGCGATATCATCCCCAAGATACGCCTGAATACCTCCGTCTCGTACACCCACGCTAACCACAGTCCCAACCACGATGTCGGGGCCAGCATCGGCGTTGAGCTGCCGTTCAGTTTATAACCGGATGGCGGTGGTTTTTTACTCTTCTTGCCGCGCGGATTTGTGAATTGCCGCACATACTATGGCTGATAGTACTGCTAATTTATGTGTATATATATACAGTATTTTATCAACGGTGGAGGCAGCATGGAATATAACGTTAAGTCCGTGGGCAAGAAGAAAATTGCCGGGTTTCATCTGGTCGGTCCCTGGGAGCAGACGGTTAAACAGGGGTTTGAACAGCTAATGATGTGGGTTGATAACAGCCAGGTTCCGGCGCAGGAGTGGGTGGCCGTTTACTACGACAATCCTGATGAGGTCCCGGCGGAAAAGCTGCGCTGCGCGACCGCCGTCACGGTGGCGGAGGACTACTCAATCCCCGCCAACAGCGAAGGCGTGATGATGACCGATATCGCCGGCGGAGAGTACGCGGTTGCCCGTGCCAGAGTCGAGAATTATGACTTTGCAACGCCGTGGTATCAGTTCTTCGAGAGTCTGATGCAAAGCAAAACGCACCAGATGGCGATGAAACCCTGCTTTGAAGTCTATCTTAACGATGGTAACCAGGACGGCTACTGGGATATTGATATGTATATCGCGGTCGAGCCTGTGGTGAAGTAAATCGAACATTGTCCCTTCGCTGGACAAGGTTTATTACATTCGCGTGATGCTTGCGGCGAAAAAGCAGTTACAATTGGCCTTTTCGTTGTGTCGGAGTCGGAGTAGGTTGTGCGCGCGGATAAATCACTTAAGCCATTTGAAATTCGGCTGTATCGCCATTACCGCATCGTCCATGGCGTGCGAATAGCATTGGCCTTTGTGCTCACCTTTGTGCTGGTGCGCCTGCTTAACGTTCCTGAAGGCACCTGGCCTCTCATCACCCTGGTGGTGGTGATGGGGCCAATCTCCTTCTGGGGAAACGTCGTACCGCGCGCGTTTGAGCGCATCGGCGGCACGATCCTCGGCTCGGCGCTCGGGCTGGTGGCGCTTAAGCTGGAGCTCATCTCGCTGCCTATCATGCTGCTGTGGTGCGCGGTGGCGATGTTCCTCTGCGGCTGGCTGGCACTGGGCAAAAAGCCTTACCAGGCGCTGCTGATCGGCATCACCCTGGCGGTGGTTGTCGGCGCGCCGCCGGGCGATATGACGACCGCGCTCTGGCGAAGCGGCGACGTTATCTTCGGTTCCCTGCTGGCGATGCTGTTCACCGGTATCTGGCCGCAGCGGGCCTTTCTGCACTGGCGCATCCAGATGGCCAGCTACGTCACCGCCTTCAACCGGCTTTATCAGGCCGGCTTCTCGCCGAACCTGGTAGAGCGTCCGCGTCTGGAAAAGCACCTGCAAAAGGTCCTCAACGACGTGGTGAAAATGCGCGGATTGATTACGCCCGCCAGCAAAGAGACGCATATCCAGAAAGCCATCTTTGAGGCGATCCAGACCGTCAGCCGTAACCTGGTGTGCATGCTGGAGCTGCAAATCAACGCTTACTGGGCGTCGCGTCCCGGCCACTTCGTGATGCTTAATGCCCATACGCTGCGCGAAACCCAGCAGATGACTCAGCAAACGCTGTTGACTATCGCCCACGCCCTGTATGAGGGCAACCCGCAGCCGATCCTGGCCAACAATGAAAAGCTCAACGAAATCGTTGCCGAACTGCGCCAGCTCATCAAAGAGCAGCAGGACGACAATTTCTCCGAAACGCCCATTCATGGTTATGTCTGGTTAACTATCGAGCTGGCGCGTCAGCTCGAACTGCTGTCGCATTTGATCTGCCGGGCATTGCGTAAATAAAGACCAGACTCGCGTGGTTTTTCCATCGCTTGCTTCGATTCAGCAGCGTTTAGGGTTATGATAACGGCAAAGGAAAAAACATTGTCATCAGCGGCTGCTAACAGTTATGTTAGCCCTATGTAGCAGTCGCTTTAGCGAATCCGAATCTCAAATATTAGGGGTATAAAAATGGAAACAACTAAGCCTTCTTTCCAGGACGTACTGGAGTTTGTTCGCCTGTATCGTCGTAAGAACAAACTGCAACGTGAAATTCAGGACGTTGAGAAAAAGATCCGT
>ENA-UOZF01000378-UOZF01000378.1-food-metagenome-genome-assembly--contig:-NODE-378-length-13461-cov-3.913546_pt1 | contig 13461 bp, 8 predicted proteins | sample MGYA00249869_ERZ772725 | MGnify/ENA primary metagenome ERZ772725 (study PRJEB29005, sample SAMN08379455) | food metagenome | isolation source: cheese spiked with Escherichia coli O103 | study: EMG produced... | reverse complement strand
TTTGCGCGTTAAGCTGACCCAGCGTATGGCGAAGCAAACCGGCAATACGCCCCAGTTCATCCCGTCCATACACCGGAATGGTCGCATCCGTCCGGCCTAACCCAATCTGCACCACCGCCTGATTCAGCGCGGTAAAGCGTTTCACCAGCCGCGAGCGAATAAAATAATGGTTCAATACCCATCCCAGCAGCAGCGCCAGCAGCGTCGCCACCAGGATCAATCCGCCGCTGACGCGGACAATCTGCCCCATACGCTGATTAAACATCTGCATTTGCTGATGACTGCTGCCAAGCTGGGCCTCAAGCAGCGTCCTGAAGCGCCCCAACGTGGCTTCTCTGGCCCGACTGGCGTCCATTAACGCTTTTTGCGCCGTAACATAGTCGCGCATGGTATCCGGCATCTTATTTTTTACCATGCCGATTTCCAGCAGCTCATCGATGGTTTGTCGCAGCGTGATCGTGCTCGGCCAGTCATCCAGCGCGCGAATATTTTCATCCGAGGTTTTTTTCAGGTTTTCGAGATAGCGGATATGCGTCTCAACCAGCATGCCATCGTCATTTCCGGACTTGAGTTCATTTAGCCTGTCGCGCAGATCGTCAACGATTTGATTCTCGATACGGGCCAGCGTATAGACCTGCTGCTGCTCGTTTTGCACTTCCCGGGAGCGTTTCAGATACTGCGCCGCATCGCCTTGCCGGGCTTCAATTTGATCGAGCAGCGTTCCCTGCTGCCAGGTAAAATCCTGCACCAGAGAATTCAGCTCCGTGGTGAAATCGTCGTGCAGCCAGTCGATACGCGCGGACAGCTCCCCGACCTTTTCTCGCACCAGAAACATGTTATAGAGCACGCGATCCAGTTCCGACAGCAGCGCGCGGCTGTCCTGCAAAATCACCTTCAGCTGCCGGCGTTCCACGGGTGACAACCCCTGGCTCAGCCGCTCTATTTTATCCAGATGCTGAATAATCTGGTTACGCAGCTGCAGACGCACCGTGGTATTCGGCGCCAGCAGAAACTCATTGAGCTGATCGACCACCAGATTGAGATTGCCTTCAATCAGAAAAGCAGAATGGATGCGGGGAAAATACTCGTCCAGCGAATAGCGTATCTGCGAGCTTTGCTCATGCCATGAATAGAGGCTGACGCCGCTGACAATCAGCGTCAGCAGCGCGCCTATCAGAAAAGCCCCGCGCAGGCTGGTGCTGATGCTGATTTGTCGCAAACGTTGCAGCATGGACCGGCCCATCATTTGAGTTCTTCCAGTTTTGCGATCGCCTGACGCTGGTTATTGAGAAACCAGTGCTGCCACTCCATCATTTGCTGCTCGGCAAAGCTCTTTTTCTCGAACTGCGCCAGCCAGGCTTCATCCTCACTGCTCGCCGGGTCGACCGGGACACCGGTTAGCAACGCGCGTATCTCGGGCAGCGGACGCTTAAGACGGGCTTCCGCGCTATGCAGCGCCCGCCAGGCATCTTTCAGCTGGGCGAGACGAAAGCTGATGGCCGTATCAAACATCCGCTGAACCAGACGCTGACGCTTGAGGATCAGGCGATAGTTCAACGGCGGTTGATTCATCAGCCGCGCCTGCTGCGCCCACCGCGGATTGCCTGCCGCCAGCGGCGTCACCGGGTATTTTCCGGTATTGGCATCGGCGAGGATCCGCTGCCCTTCCGGGCTGAGCAGATAGCGAATAAAGCGCCGCGCTTCGCTGGCGTGCTGGCTGTTTTTGAGCACCGCGACATAGGTTGGCGAAACGGCGGACTGCGGAAAGTAGGTAAAGGTCAAATGCGGATCGTTCAACAGCAGATTGGCATAGTTATCAATTACCGGACCGGCTACGCCCAGCCCGCTTTTAATTTTATCCGCCACGCCAAAGCTGCGCGATGAAATCGTGACCAGATTTCCCGCGCTTGCCAACAACGTCTGCCATCCTTTAACCCAGCCTTGTTGCTGCAACAGCGACTCTACCATCAGATGATTGGTGTCCGAGCGCGACGGGCTGCTCAACAGTCCGCTGGCGCGGGCAGATGCCGCGTCGTCAACGCCGAGCGGTTAATCAGTAAACCGAACCCCGACATCGCCACGGCAACGGACGTTGAACGGATGGATTCTGGCACCAGATGTTGGCTGCCTGCCGGCGCGCCGTTGAACGGCGCCAGCTTTTGATGTTCCTGAAGATGCTGCAGCAGCATCGGTGATGAGGTCAGAACCAGATCAACGTTTTCCGCATTGGCCGTATCAAGCAGCTGTTCCAGCGAGGCGCTGGTGCGGTTGAGCGTACGAATCATCACCGACCCCGGCTCCGTTTGCCAGCGCGCGATAATCCACGCGGTGGCGCCGGGAGAAAACGTTGTCGCCATCACCAGTTCTTCGCTTTGCGCCGTACAGGGACTAAACCCGGCGGCCAGCAGCCACAGCGCCCACGTTTTGCTGAGCATCCCGCCCCGACGAAAAAACCTGTTTGTGATCCCGTTCATAAATATTGAAATACCGAAAAAATAGCGTTGAGACAAAACTTACCCGTTTATGACGCCTGGCGGATTAATCATCGCCAGCGGCAAAATAGTTGTTTTGGCAACCGGAAACCTCAAGAAAGATTACCAGATAATGAATGTGGAATTTGTTAATATCCGCACAAGCCTGACATAAAATCCGCGTAAAATTAATTACTCGCAATTTTATTGATGTTCAACGTGTCAAAAATAACGTCTTAATTCATCAATTTGAGTCAGTTTTGACCCATTTTGATGATTTGAATTTTATACCCGCTTATTTCACTCTTCATGCCGACCACTCCTGATCTTCATAGCAATATAAAATACAGGTGACGACATGTTATCAATATTAAAAAAAGGACCGTCGGCGAATAAAGTACCTGCTGAAAAAGTGCAGGCAACTTATGGCCGATACCGTATTCAGGCGCTGCTAAGCGTATTTCTGGGCTATCTGGCGTACTATATTGTGCGCAACAACTTCACGTTATCCACGCCTTATCTGAAGGAACAGTTAGATCTTAGCGCCACGCAAATCGGTTTGCTTAGCAGCTGTATGCTCATTGCGTATGGGATAAGCAAAGGCATCATGAGCAGCCTGGCGGATAAAGCCAGTCCGAAAGTCTTTATGGCCTGCGGCCTGGTGCTGTGCGCGATCGTCAACGTTGGCCTGGGGTTCAGCACCGCGTTCTGGATCTTCGCTGCGCTGGTCGTTCTGAACGGTCTGTTTCAGGGGATGGGCGTCGGCCCCTCTTTTATCACTATCGCTAACTGGTTCCCTCGCCGGGAGCGCGGTCGCGTGGGGGCGTTCTGGAACATTTCCCACAATGTCGGCGGCGGGATTGTCGCCCCGATCGTCGGCGCCGCGTTCGCTATCCTCGGCAGTGAGCACTGGCAGAGCGCCAGCTACATCGTCCCGGCCTGCGTGGCGGTGGTGTTCGCTCTGAGCGTACTGGCGCTGGGTAAAGGCTCGCCGCGTGAAGAAGGCCTGCCTGCGCTGGAAGAGATGATGCCGGAAGAAAAGGTGGTGCTTAACGCTAAACACGCGGTAAAAGCGCCGGAAAACATGAGCGCATTGCAGATCTTCTGCACCTACGTTCTGCGCAATAAAAACGCCTGGTATGTCTCCTTTGTGGATGTGTTCGTCTATATGGTGCGTTTCGGCATGATCAGCTGGCTGCCCATCTATCTGCTGACGGTGAAACATTTTTCCAAAGAACAGATGAGCGTCGCGTTTCTGTTTTTTGAATGGGCGGCGATTCCGTCCACCCTGCTGGCCGGTTGGCTCTCCGACAAACTGTTCAAAGGACGGCGCATGCCGTTAGCCATGATCTGTATGGCGCTGATTTTCATCTGCCTGATCGGCTACTGGAAAAGCGAATCTCTGCTGATGGTGACGGTTTTCGCGGCGATAGTGGGTTGCGTGATTTTCGTGCCGCAGTTTCTGGCCTCCGTCCAGACTATGGAAATTGTGCCCAGCTTTGCCGTCGGTTCAGCCGTTGGCCTGCGCGGATTTATGAGCTACATCTTTGGCGCATCCTTAGGCACCAGCCTGTTTGGCGTGATGGTGGATAAAATGGGCTGGCACGGCGGGTTCTATCTGCTGATGGGCGGGATCGTCTGCTGCATTCTGTTCTGCTACCTTTCTCATCGCGGCGCGCTGGAGCTGGAGCAACAGCGGAAGAACACCCTGCAGCAAGAGGCTGAGCTGGCGCTGGCCGACGCACGATAAGCGCCTGAAACCGGGAAAACAAAGTGCCAGCTTGCTGGCACTTTTAACCTTAAACAGGGTCGATAACCGTCACGCGGGCACCTTTAGATAGGGCGCAATGCTCGCTAATTTCTCCCGGGTTTCCGTCAGTTCTCGTTCCGGCGTAGATTGCGCGATGATACCCGCCCCCGCCTGTATCCAGCAGCGCTGGCTATCCTGAAACACGGAACGCAGCACTAACGCCGCATCGAAGCGCGTATCTTCCAGCAGCAGGATTGCGCCTGAATAGAGCTCCCGCGGCGTTTTTTCAATTTGCATGATCGCGTTGAGGGCCGCTTTTTTAGGGATACCTGACGCGGTAATTGACGGAAACAGCACGGTAAATGCATCCCAGGCATCCTTATCTTCCGCGAGCTGGCCGCTGACGCCAGACCCCAGATGCTGGACGCTGCCGCGCTGGCGAACCGACATCAAATCCTCGACCACTACGCTGCCGGGCTGGCAAACCGCCTCCAGTTCGGCAATGGCCTCTTTGACCGAGAGGATATGCTCAAGCACCTCTTTACCGTCGTGCAGCAGCTCCCTCTCATTTGCCTGATTATGCGCCGTATCGCCCATGCGATCGCGGGTGCCCGCCAGCGGTTCAGTGACCACTTTATTTCCCGTCACCGACATCACCAGTTCCGGACTAAAACCCAGCGCCTCGCGTCCTTGCTGGCGAAACATAAACGAACGGGTGGGCGTGTTGGCCTGCCGTCCATATAGCAGCGTAGCGGGCATATCAATTCGCGCAGGCAGAGGAATCGCGCGTGAGACGATGACTTTAACGTAATCGCCGCGGTGGATCGCCGAAACGGCGCGCGCAACCTGCTGTTTATAGGCTTCACCGTCCAGGGCGGTATCCACAACCATTGGCCCGCATGGTGTCGCCGTATCGACCTCTTTTACCCACTCGCACAGACGGCGGCATCCGTCGGCGGAGTCCGCGTAAACGGTGACATTTCCCTTCTCAAAAATAAGTTCTTCACGGGGAGCGGTTAAGGTTAGCAGCGGCCACTCGCCGGCATCAAAGGCCATTCCCCGCGCATGGGCCGCAAAGTTGAACCCAACCTGACCATATACCCGGCGTCCTCTCACCCGCGGATGCGTCATAAAACGACGCGCGCAGTCGGTAATTGAATCTACCGCCCACTTTTGTTCCCCGGCATCATCAATGAATATCGCCTGGGTGCCGTCGGCATTAATCTGCAGTTGCGCCTGGCATCCTTTACCTATGTACCAGCAAGGTTGGCGCTCATAGACATAGCACTCTTCATCTCCGAACTGACGTAAGACGCCAGAAATCATCGGCAGCCATTGCTCCTCTGGTAACGCCAGGTGTAAAAATTCACTGATTTTCATCCCTTACCTCTCTATGTTATTCCCGGATCAATCAATTGAGCTTGTCATCAGTTCTTTTGCCGAACGCAGTCGGATAGAAACAATCCACGCCGCCAGTAACGTGAATACGCCGGCAAACAGGAAGCAGGCCGCATAGCCAAAGCGCTGCGCGACAACGCCGCCGACTACGCCGGCCAGAATGGCGATGGCGGCGTCAGTACATTGAAAGAGCGTAAAATCGACACCGGCCTGCAAAGGCGAAGAAAGCGCCATCAGCGTGGCGTAAAGACAGACCAACGCGCAGGCCAGCGAAACAGATTGAACAACGATCAATACCTGGAGAATCGGCAGCAGTAGAGGACCCGGCGCTATCTTCAGCGTCATCACTACCGCCAGCAGCGCGATGCCCTGCGCGCCATAAGCCGCAAACAGCGCTCTGCCGGGTGAGAGGTATTTCATCAGCAATCCACCCGCCAGCGTTCCGGCTATGCCCGCCGCAATATTACCGCCGCTGAACAGCGCGCCGAGCGCTGACATGCTCAGACCATGATCCAACAGCAGCGGCGCCAGTAGAGGCAGCACAAACCGCATGCCGGAATTCAGCATCAATACCAACATTAAGCCCAGACGAGCCTGTCGCCTTCTAAGCGCATAACCCAATGCCGGAACATGCGGAACAGATGCCGTGCGCGTTGGTTCGGCAATGCGCCACAGGGGTACGGATAAGACCAGGATCAGAGCCGCCATCATCAGCATGGCCGCAGGCCAGCCGACGGTCGCCGACAGCATCAGAAACACCCCACCGCCGCACATCATTCCCAGATAGCTGCCGCCGACCTGCACGCTGTTTCCCCAACCGTACCCTGCGCGGGTCAGCTGATCGACGCAAAAACCGTCGCTGGCGATATCAATAGTGGAGGCGACCGTACCCGCCACCATAAACAGCGCAAATAGCGCGGCGACTAGCGTTTCGGGCAATCCGCCTTCTCGCCCTGTCCCGCCAATCGCGGCGGCAATCGCCAGGATCGCCGCGAGCGCAGCCTGCCCGCGCAGGATCAGCATGCGGGAACGGCGCTGCGGGCTGCCAGGAGGTAGCCGCCAGCGCTCGACCCACGGCGCCCAAATAAACTTCAGCGCCCAGGGCAGCATGAACAGGGTTGTGGCCCCGGCAAGCGCAAGCGATCCGCCGGCAGCGCGCACCAGCGCTGGCAAGGACTGCATCGAGAGCGCCGATACCAGACTCTGTGTCACATAGATGCCGGCAATGGCGAAAATCACCCGCCCGGTGGTTAACGTCAGCGGTTTCACATTCGACGGAACGTCACTCATGCGCCACCTCCTCTGACGTGGAAACCCCTTCGGCGCGCCAGACGCGGGCGGCCATTTGCGCGTGCCACAGCGCCTGGTAACGCCCATGAAGAGAGAGCAACTGCGCATGGGTGCCCTGTTCAACCACTTTGCCCTCCTCCATCACCAGGATATTTCCGGCCCCGACGATGGTAGACAGGCGATGGGCGATAATAATCACCGTCCGGTTGTGAACCAGGTTATCGATAGCTTTCTGTACCGCCAGCTCGCTATCAATATCCAGCGCGGCGGTCGGCTCATCAAGAATGACGATCGGCGCATCTTTCAATAAGGCCCTGGCAATGGAAATCCGCTGGCGCTCGCCGCCCGATAGCTGTCCGCCCATCTCGCCCATTGGCGTCAGCCAGCCTTGAGGAAGGCGGGTAATGAATTCAAGACACTGCGCCGCGCGGGCGGCCTCTTCTACTTCCTGCTGGGTCGCCTGCGGGCGCGCAATCAGGATATTCGCCAGCAATGTGTCATCAAACAGCCAGACATCCTGGAATACGACGGAAATCAGGCTGTTGAGCTGCTCCGCCGTCAGGCGACGAATATCGACGCCGCCGATAGAAATCCGCCCTTGCTGCGGATCGGCATAGCGCATTAACAGTTTGCTGACCGTGGTTTTACCTGCGCCGGAAGCGCCCACCAGCGCGCTCATACTGGCCGCAGGAAAGGTCAAAGAGAGGTCATTGAGCGCGGGATCGCCGCTGTCGTCATAGCGGTAATGAATATTGTCAAAGCGGATATCGTAACGTTCCGGCATCTCCCCGCGTTCGGCAACGGGAAGCGGCGCGATCGCCATAAACTGCTCAATACGCTGTAAGGCGCTGGCAATCAGTTCCACCACCGAGGTGTAGCTGATAAACATGGCCATCGGTTCAGCGAAACGCATAATCATCGCGGCGGCGGCAATCAGAAAGGCGAGGTTCAATGTGCCCGTGACCACCCAGATAATTCCGCACAACAACACCACCTGTAGTCCCAGCTCCACAACGCCGGCGATCAGCATCGTCGCGCCCGCGCTCTGGCGGTGAGTGCGGGTCTGTAAGTTTTCCAGAGCGTTAAAATGATCCCGCAGCGCCCGGCTTTTATCGGTATCGCTACCGCAGGTACGCAATACCATCATCCCCTGCGCAAATTCAACAATATCCCCGCTCAGCCGCTGGTGCGCTTCGCCCAGGGTCTGCATTTGTCGCCGCATCGCCGGGCGGCGCCAGTAATAAAACGGCGCCAGCAAGGGGAAGATCAGCAGCATCACCAGCCCCAGCCGCCAGTCGATCCACAATGTCGCCAACGATGCCGTCAGCGGCGTGACGATGGTTAGCAGTAAAATATTGGCTATCGCAATCACATAATTGAGGTTTTCATCCACGGAGCCCAGCAACAAGGCGTTCGTTTCGCCCGCTCTGCCGCGCTGGAGCCTCTCCAGCGGCACGCGGCGTAATTGTTCGCCCAGGCGCAGGCGCAGCTCATGGGTGGCCTGCGCCAGATGACCGCGGTATTCAAAGCCCAGCCCATACCAGCGGAGAGCCAGCGTCACCAACGCCGCAATGCTGAAGGCCAAAGCCCAGTGAAGAAGCCGCGATGCCTCATTCCGTAGCAGCGCATCAACGATCGGATAGAGGCAGGCGAAGGCGATCCCCTGCATCAATGCCGCCAGCAGCAGAGCAACCAGACTGCGCCGCAGCGTTCCCGCCTGACTGCCCACGCTGGAGATAAGCTGGCGCCAGATCGCGCGCCAGGCCAGATTATCCGCCGGGTTAGTGTCTTTCATTTTGCACCGCCTCTTCCTGCGTTCCACCCGGCACCCACTGCTGCGCCTGCTGATAGCGTTGCTGACCGTCGGAAAACAGCAATATCACATCGGCCTGAGTCACCATGGAGAGACGATGCGCGACCATGATGACCGTCCGGCCGCGCATGGCCGCCGCGAGGGCGTTGATAAGCGCCGCTTCCCCTTCCGGATCGGCAAACGCCGTCGCTTCATCAAGCACCAGAATGGGACGATCCTGCAAAAGCGCCCGGGCGATGGTGATGCGCTGCCGCTGCCCGCCGGAGAGGAATACCCCTCGTTCCCCGACTCGCGTGCTGTAACCCTCCGGCAACGCGCTAATAAACTCATGCGCCTGCGCCACTCTGGCCGCCGCTATCACGGATTCCAGCGGCGTATCCGGCGCGCCCAAACGGATGTTATTGGCGATCGTGTCGGCAAAAAGAAAGTTGTCCTGAAACACAAACGAGATTTGCTTCATCAGGGTCTCTATCCGCATATCGCGCAGATCCACGCCGCCAATACGAATATGGCGTTTGTCGGGATCGGCGTAACGTAGCAGCAGCCGCGCCACGGTGCTTTTCCCGGCGCCGCTTGGCCCTACCAGCGCCACAATTTGCCCGACAGGCACGTGAAAGCTCACCTCCTGCAACGCGGCGCCAGTCCGCGCTTGCGGATAATGAAAGCTTACCTGCTCAAAGGTGATACTCGCCTCTTTCGGCTGTCGATCGGCTCGCGGGCGCGAAAGTTCCGGCATCGCGAGAACCTGATAGATACGCTGCACGCTTAAACGCGTTTGCGCGACCAGGTTATTAAGCATCATCATCGGCATTACCGCTTCGGCCATTCCGCTGGCTATCAGTAATACGGCTACCCAGGCGATAAAATCGAGACTGCCAGCGTGCAGCAGGCCGTATCCGCACCAGATAAGAACGAATAAGGTCGGCAGCGGGTTCAGAATCGAGAATGAAAAACGCGCTGAAAATCCGGCCTGTCGATACCAGCTTTTGAGCACATCGACCCACTCTTCGAGGGCATGTTGATAGCGCAAAAAGCTGGTACTGCCGCTATCAAAGGTCCTCACCACCGGCATGGCCTGTACGAACTCAATCACCGCGGCGCTGACCCGTTCACGCGCCTGATGATAACGCTGAGCCATGTTTTCCGAGCGCTGACGGGCGAGTAACAGCACCACCGAACCAAACGCCAGTACCCCCAGCGTCGCGATGGCCAGTCGCCAGTCCAGCCAGAATACGAGAACAACAGTCGCCAGCGGCATGATTATGGCGCGGGCATAAAGCGGCGTACTGTCAGCAACAAAAATATGTAACGACTTCACATCATCCAGCATCACTTTCGCCACCGATCCGCTGCCCATCTGCTGTAACGCGCCCGGCGCAAGCTGTAGGGTCTTGTGGGCTAATCTGCTGCGCAGAATATTCTCCAGATGGAAAGCCGCATAATGAGAGGTATTGAACGCCTGCAGGCGCAGGATAAAGGTCGCTATCACGCAGCCAACTACGCCGCTCAGCGGCCAGACGGGGATGAAGTCAGGTGCCCCGCGCAGATCGCGCAGGCACCATGCCAGAGAAAGCAGCGCCCCCAGGCTGGTGAAGGCCGCCAGCCCCGCCAGCGCCATAGCCAGGAGCACCTTCCCGCGAACCGGGGTAATCACCTGCCAAAGAGGAAATCGGGACAGCGATTCAGTGTTGGATGAGTGAGATGACATGGAGTGGCTGATTTTCCTGATGAATTTTTATGGACGCCAAAAACACTATTTCAAGGTGGCGTTCCGGGAATTAATGTGAATAATAACCATTATCAATTACTCATCTACCCCATTCGGTTCTATTTATACCCGCATTGGTCTAAGCCACAGGGAGATAACCCGGTCATGACGGAGTCACCACAAACGCAATCTGCCATCTCTATTCACCAGCTAGTGGTTGGAAAACCCGCCAACGACGGCGCTATTCCTGCCCAGTGTGAGCTGCTGCGCTGCTCGTTGCAGGAAGGTATGGATATTTTGCTCTGGCGGGGCCACTTTGCTCAGCCCGAGACGTTGCAGCTGCACGACGATCTGGGCAGGATTAACTTCTCTTGCATTCTGGAAGGCACATCGCGCTTTGCGATCCAGGGACTCAGCCGCCACACCGACTGGGAACTCGCGCGCGATCGTCATTACATTACTCATACGCCAGACTGCCGCGGCAGCGCCTCCTACTGCGGCCGGTTCGAGAGCATTACGCTCTCTTTCAGCCCTGAAGCACTCGCGCTGTGGGTGCCGGATATTAGCTCGGTCATTAAAAATAAGATCGACTCCCACTGCTGTTGCCAGCAGCAGCGTTGTAACGCCGAAACCCACCTAACGGCTCAGGCCCTGCGTCACGCGCTGATGCGGATGCACGGCGGCTTCACTCATGAACAAAAACCGTCGACGTTATGGCTACAGGGACAAAGTCTGGTGATGCTCAGCCTGGTGCTGGATGAACATCGCGAGGACGCCAGCTGTTCCTCCTGCCACTTCAATCCGATGGAACGCCAGAAACTGCTGCGGGCAAAGGATCTGCTGCTGGCCGATTTGACGCAGGCGCCGGGGGTCACCGAACTCGCCAGAGAGTCCGGTTTAAGCGTGCTTAAAATTAAGCGGGGATTTCGCGTTCTGTTCAACAACAGCGTCTATGGACTTTTTCAGGCCGAACGCATGCAGGAGGCAAGAAGACGGCTGGCTAATGGCAATACTTCCGTTATGACGGTGGCGGCGGATCTAGGCTATGCCAACGCCAGCCATTTCTCCGCCGCATTTCAGAAGCAGTTTGGCGTCACCCCGTCGACCTTCAAACGTGTGATCTAACCTGGACTTACCCCAGAAACCCCTCCGTTAACAAGGCCCGGATTCGCCATCCGGGCCTTTTTTTGCCGACCGTGAAACCGAAACGGGCACAAATAAACCCGATTCGGGTAGCGCTCAATTGTTAATAATAATTATTCTCATATACGCAATGCTTTTGGTATGACGTGCCATCAGGAGGAAGAATGATTTCTGGCGCACCCTCTCAGGATCCGCTGTTATCGGACAACGGCGAAGCGGCTGATTATCAACAATTACGCGAACTGTTAATACAGGAACTGAATTTAGCGCCGCAGCAGTTACAAGAAGAGAGCAATCTGATCCAGGCGGGCCTGGACTCCATAAGATTAATGAGATGGTTACACTGGTTTCGTAAAAAGGGCTACCGCCTCACCCTTCGCGAGCTGTATGCCGCCCCCACGTTGGCAGCATGGCGCCAGCTGATGCGCAGCCGTTCGGGTGAAAAACCGGATGATGCAAGCTCCCCGGCGGACGCGGCGTGTCCAGTCATGAGCGAGGGTACCCCCTTCCCGCTGACGCCGGTACAGCATGCCTATCTGACGGGCCGAATGCCCGGACAGACGCTGGGCGGCGTCGGTTGTCATCTGTATCAGGAGTTTGCCGGCCATTATCTCACGGCGCCACAGCTGGAGCAGGCCATCACGATCTTACTGCAACGCCACCCGATGCTGCATATCGCCTTTCGCGCCGACGGGCAGCAGGTCTGGCTACCGCAGCCATACTGGAACGGCGTCACCGTTCATGATTTACGCCAGACCGACGAGGCAAGCCGCCAGGCCTATCTGGAAACATTGCGCCAGCGCCTGAGCCACCGTCTTTTACGCGTGGAAATGGGCGAAACCTTCGATTTCCAGTTGACACTCTTGCCGGACAATCGCCACCGCCTCCATGTCAATATCGACCTGCTGATTATGGATGCTTCCAGCTTTACGCTGTTTTTCGATGAACTTAACGCCCTGCTGGCCGGAGAGTCGCTGCCGCCCGGCGACCCCCGCTATGATTTCCGCGCTTATTTGCTGCACCAGCAGAAGATCAATCAGCCGCTGCTCGACAAAGCGCGCGTTTACTGGCTGGCGAAAGCATCGATGCTGCCGCCCGCGCCGGTTTTACCGCTAGCCTGCGAACCCGCCACGCTGCGTGAAGTCCGTAATACCCGACGCCGCATGATTGTCCCGACAACACGCTGGAACGCCTTTAGCCAACGGGCCGGTGAGAATGGCGTGACGCCGACAATGGCGCTGGCGACCTGTTTTGCTGCCGTTCTGGGGCGCTGGGGCGGCCTGACGCGGCTGCTGCTCAATATCACGTTATTTGACCGCCAGCCGCTGCACCCGGCGGTTGACGAAATGCTTGCCGACTTCACCAATATTCTTCTGCTGGATACCGCCTGTGATGGCGATACCGTCAGCAACCTGGCGCGTAAAAACCAGCTCACGTTTACTGAGGACTGGGAGCATCGCCACTGGTCCGGCGTCGAGCTCCTTCGTGAACTCAAACGCCAGCAAAGCCATCCCCACGGCGCCCCGGTGGTATTTACCAGCAATCTGGGGCGCTCCCTGTACAGCAGCCGCGCCGAGTCGCCGCTGGGCGAACCGGAATGGGGCATCTCGCAGACGCCGCAGGTCTGGATAGATCATCTGGCGTTCGAGCATCGGGGCGAGATCTGGCTACAATGGGATAGCAATGACGCGTTGTTCCCTCCGGCGCTGGTCGAGACGTTGTTCAACGCCTACTGCCAGCTGATTAACCAACTCTGCGATGATGAAAGCGCCTGGAAGAAGCCGTTCGCGGACAGGATGCCCCAAAGCCAGCGGGAGATACGTCAACGGGTTAACGCAACCGACGCCCCCGTTCCTCAAGGCTTGCTGCATGAAGGCATTTTCCGCAT
>ENA-UOZF01000372-UOZF01000372.1-food-metagenome-genome-assembly--contig:-NODE-372-length-13600-cov-5.080030_pt1 | contig 13600 bp, 10 predicted proteins | sample MGYA00249869_ERZ772725 | MGnify/ENA primary metagenome ERZ772725 (study PRJEB29005, sample SAMN08379455) | food metagenome | isolation source: cheese spiked with Escherichia coli O103 | study: EMG produced... | reverse complement strand
CTGGATGACAGACCTTTCACACAGCAGGGAAAAGGACAAAATCAATCCGGTGGTTTTTTACACTTCCGCCGGACTGATTTTGTTGTTTTCCCTGATGACTCTCTTCTTCAGCGATTTTTCCGCGGCCTGGATTGGCCGCACCCTGAACTGGGTTTCCCGCACCTTCGGCTGGTACTATTTGCTGGCCGCGACGCTCTATATCGTGTTTGTAGTGTGCATCGCCTGCTCGCGTTTCGGTTCGGTGAAGCTCGGGCCGGAGCACTCGAAGCCGGAATTTAGCGTGCTCAGCTGGGCGGCAATGCTGTTCGCCGCCGGTATCGGCATCGACCTGATGTTCTTCTCCGTCGCCGAGCCGGTGACCCAGTATATGCAGCCGCCGGAAGGGGCGGGGCAGACCATGGAGGCGGCGCGCCAGGCGATGGTGTGGACGCTGTTTCACTACGGGCTGACCGGATGGTCGATGTATGCCCTGATGGGGATGGCGCTGGGATACTTTAGCTATCGTTATAATTTACCCCTGACCATCCGCTCCGCGCTCTATCCGATCTTCGGCAAGAAGATTAATGGGCCGATTGGCCACAGCGTGGATATCGCCGCCGTGATCGGCACCATCTTCGGTATCGCCACTACCCTCGGAATTGGCGTGGTACAGCTTAACTACGGCCTCAGCGTGCTGTTCAATATTCCGGATTCGCTGGGGGCGAAAGCGGCGCTGATCGTACTGTCGGTGATAATCGCCACCATCTCGGTGACCTCCGGGGTGGATAAAGGCATCCGTATTCTTTCCGAGCTTAACGTGGTGCTGGCCCTTGGGCTAATCCTGTTCATCCTGTTTATGGGCGATACCGAGTTCCTGCTCAACGCGCTGGTGCTTAACGTTGGCGACTACGTGAATCGTTTTATGGGCATGACCCTCAACAGCTTCGCCTTCGATCGTCCGGTCGAGTGGATGAACAACTGGACCCTGTTCTTCTGGGCGTGGTGGGTGGCGTGGTCGCCGTTTGTCGGTCTGTTCCTGGCGCGTATTTCACGTGGACGCACCATTCGTCAGTTTGTGGTGGGAACGCTGATTATCCCGTTCACCTTTACCCTGCTGTGGCTGTCGGTGTTCGGCAATAGCGCGCTGTATGAAATCATCCACGGCAATGCGGCCTTCGCCGCCGAGGCGGTCGCCCACCCGGAGCGCGGCTTCTATAACCTGCTGGCGCAGTATCCGGCGTTTACCTTTAGCGCTTCGGTCGCCACCATTACCGGCCTGCTGTTCTACGTGACCTCCGCGGATTCCGGGGCGCTGGTGCTGGGTAACTTCACTTCGAAGCTGAAGGATATCAACAGCGATGCGCCAAACTGGCTGCGCATCTTCTGGTCGGTGGTCATCGGCCTGCTGACCCTGGGGATGCTGATGACTAACGGCATTTCCGCTCTGCAGAACGCGACGGTGATTATGGGGCTGCCGTTTAGCTTTGTGATCTTCTTCGTGATGGCGGGGTTGTATAAGTCGTTGAAGGTGGAAGATTATCGCCGCGAGAGCGCCAACCGCGACACCGCCCCGCGACCGATGGGCGTGCAGGATCGCCTGAGCTGGAAGAAGCGCCTGTCGCGGCTGATGAACTATCCCGGCACGCGCTATACCCGCCAGATGATGGAGACGGTGTGCTTCCCGGCGATGGAAGAGGTGGCGCAGGAGCTGAAGCTGCGCGGCGCTTACGTCGAGCTGAAAAGTCTGCCTCCGGAAGAGGGGGACAGCCTGGGCCATCTCGACCTGCTGGTGCATATGGGCGACGAGCAGAACTTTGTTTATCAGATCTGGCCGCAGCAGTACTCCATTCCCGGTTTTACCTACCGGGCGCGCAGCGGGAAGTCGACCTACTATCGTCTGGAGACCTTCCTGCTGGAGGGGAGTCAGGGCAACGACCTGATGGACTACAGCAAAGAGCAGGTGATCACCGATATTCTTGACCAGTACGAGCGCCATCTGAACTTTATTCATCTGCATCGCGAAGCGCCGGGCAACAGCGTGACCTTCCCCGGAATGTAGGCCGTCTAAACGTTTTCTGAAAAAGGGATTGAGCTGGTTAAATATACAGTGAATTGCGCAGGGAAGCGTATGATGGCGGCGGGTGCCTGAGGCTTTCTGCGTTCAGGCTTAGGTGAGGATTCAGAAAGACGAAGCCCCAGGAGATGTTCCCATCAACCTGAGGCTCACGATCCAACCCTAGCACGTTGGATAGTAGCCTCTTCTTCGCATGGAGGCAACGAGATGCTGACAAAATACGCCCTGGTGGCAATCATCGTGCTGTGTCTGACAGCGCTGGGATTGACGTTAATGGTGCGCGACTCGCTGTGCGAGCTGAGCATCAAAGAACGTAGTATAGAGTTTAAGGCCGTTCTCGCTTACGAAACGAAGAAGTAGCCGGTATGCGGGGAGCTATCCCCGCTTATCCGCAGGCTGGGTAAGGAACCTTAAGGCACCTTTTTTCTGCTTATGGGAGCAGGATGGACGGCGAGAGAACAACGACCGGTTAAAACAATCGCGCCGCCACCCTGCATACTGCTTCGCCGGTCGCTGACAGTATATTGACATCCATACTGGCATTCGGTCCGTTCTACCAGCAGACAAAACCACCATCGACCACCAGGTCAACGCCGGTACAGAACGACGCGGCATCGCTGGCGAGGAACAGCGCCGGGCCGGCCATCTCCTCAACCTTCGCCATACGCTGGATCGGCGTCTGGCTTTCGAATTCGCGGGTCTGATGAACCATCTCAGGCCGGGTGTTCATCGGCGTGGCGGTATAGCCGGGGCTGATGGAGTTGACCCGAATCCCTTTGCCGATCCACTCCATCGCCAGGCTTTTCGACAGGTGGATAACGCCCGCTTTGGAGCAGTTGTAATGGGCCTGATCGAGGCCGCGGTTAACAATAATGCCGGACATGGACGCGATATTAATAATCGAACCGCCGCCCGTTTCCTGCATCAGTTCGGCTTCCGCTTTACAGGAGTTCCACACGCCGGTGAGGTTAATATCGATTACCCGCTGCCACTGCTCGGTTTCCATCTCCAGCGCCGGATTGGCGTTGGCGATACCGGCGGCGTTGACGGCGATATCAAGGCGGCCGAAGCGGCTTTTTGCCAACGCCACCCCAGCGCGTAGGTCGCTAAGCTGGCGTACATCGCCGGTGTAAAAACAGGCCTCGCCGCCGATGGCTTCGATATTTTTGACGGTTTCGGCAAGGCCGCCGTCTTCGCGGAGATCGAAGCAGACGACCCGAGCGCCCGCGCTGGCGAGGCCGTAAGCAATCATTTGACCGATGCCGCTGCCCGCGCCGGTTACAAAGGCCACGCGGTCCTGCAGATTAAACAGCTGTTGGGCGAAATCTTTTGCGATCATAGTTATCACTCTCTAAAAAATATTCTTTAGCATGCCCGGAGTTGGCGTTCCCGGAGGCGGCGCGTTGCGCCTGTCCGGGCTACCAGACGGTGCTGATCTGTTATTTACCCGGATTGCGGCGTAAACGCCTTATCCGGGCTACAAAATTGTGCCGACCGGAAGCCCGGGTAAGGCATCAGCCGCAACCCGGGGGACCGCATTACGACATAATCAGGCCGCCGTCGATATTGATGGTCTGTCCGGTGAGGTAGCGCGCATCGTCGGAGGCGAGGAACGCCACCAGCCCGGCAACGTCTTCCGGTTTACCGGCGCGCTTCATCGGAATGCCTTCGACCCACTCCGCCATCAGCTCGCCCTTACCGTAGCGTTTCTGCTCGGTGCTGAGGATTTCACCCCAGACGCGGTCGTTGTAATCCCACATTTCGCTTTCGATAATGCCCGGACAGAAGGCGTTGACGGTGATATTCCACGGCGCCAGCTCGTGGGCCAGGCTCTGGGTGATGCCGATCACGCCCATTTTGCTGGCGGCATAGTGCGGGGTGTAGATAAACCCCTGGCGGCCCTGGCCGGAAGAGGTGTTGATCAGGCTGCCGTGGTTCTGTTTGACCATATATTTGGCGGCCTCGCGGCAGCACAGCCAGACGCCGGTAGTGTTAACCGCCAGCACTTTTTCAAAGTCGGCTTTCGGCATGCGATCGTAATAGTCGATGGTGATCACGCCCGCGTTCTGGATAGAGACGTCGATGGCGCCGAAACGCGCCGCCGCCTGCTCGTACAGCGACTGCACCTGCGCTTCATCGGTGACATCAACCTGTAACGACAGGATATCGGCCTGGTAGCGCTGGCGCAGGGTTTCCGCGGTTTCATGAACGCGCTCGGCGTTAGAGACCATCACCAGATTCGCGCCGTCGCGAGCAAAGCGCTCGGCAATACCGGCGCCAATTCCGCGGCAGGCTCCGGTGATAACCACCGTTTTATGTGTGAAATTTCTTTGCATATTTTTCATCCCTTATAGAGGCCGGACGGCAGAGCGTCCGGCGGGGTAATAAAGACGTGATTAACTGGTGGCGCCTGCCGCAGCCAGCTTCTCCTCATGACGACGCATCAGGATGACTTTGTTCTGCAGTTTTTGCTGGAACTGGTCGACGACGACGGCGGTGACGATAACCACGCCCTTAATGACCATCTGCCAGAAATCGCTGACCCCCATCATCACCATGCCGTCGGCGAGGAAGACGATGACGAACGCGCCGATGATTGAGCCGGTCACCCGGCCGCGACCGCCCGCCAGCGCGGTTCCGCCGAGCACGGTGGCGCCGATGGCGTCCATTTCGAACATATTGCCGGTCATCGGGTGCGCGGTTTGCAGCTGGGAGGCGACGATAAGGCCAACGAACGCCGAGCACAGGCCGGAGAAGGCGTAGACGAAGATTTTTGCCTTAACGATAGGCACGCCGGCCAGACGAGCGGCGGATTCGTTACCGCCGATGGCGTAGATATAGCGGCCCAGCGGGGTTTTGGTGGTCAGCCAGTAGCCCAGCAGCAGGAAGCCGATCATCAGCCAGATTGGCAGATAAATGCCCATCAGCGTCCCGGATCCCAGGGTGGAGAAACCGGTATTACCCAGCGCTTCCATGCCGTTAAGGTTCGGGTAGGTGCTGCCGTCGTTGAACAGCAGCGCTGAACCCCTGGCGACATACATCATGCCCAGGGTGCAGATAAAGGGCGCGACGCCGAAGCGGGTGATCACCGCGCCGTTCACAAAGCCGACCAGCACGCCGAAAAGCGCGACGCACAGAATCACTTCCGGCACGTTAAAAAAGATGACGCTGCCGTTCCACAAGGGCAGGCCGTTAGTTAATAGCGCCCCGGCCACCATGCCGCAGATGCCGGCCACGGCGCCAACGGAAAGATCGATACCGCCCCTCAGGATAACCAGCGTCATGCCGATGGCCAGCAGGCCGGTGATGGCCACGTGCTGGGTCATAATCAGCAGGTTAGATGTGGTCAGGAAATTCGGTACCATCACGCTGAAGAACGCGATAACCAGCAGCAGAGCGATGAACGTTCTGGCCTTGAGCAGGTACATATAAATCATATATTTCTGGTTCATGATGGGTTCCAGCCTGATTAATCTTGAGGTGTTGAAGCCGCGATTAACTTTTCGCGGGTTACCGCATGACGCGGTAAATCGGCGGTAATCCGGCCATCGGCCATCACCAGGATGCGATCCGCCAGCGCCATCACTTCATCCAGCTCCGATGAAGAGAACATCACCGCCAGACCCTGTTGGGCCATTTTGCCGATCAGGTGATAAACGTCAGTTTTCGCGCCGACATCGATACCGCGAGTGGGCTCGTCGAGAAACACCACCTCCGGCTTCGTCATCAACGCTTTGCCAAGCACCACTTTCTGTTGGTTGCCGCCGCTGAGCGAGGTGATGGGCAGCTCGGGGTCGCTGACCTTGATCGCCAGTTCGCGAATCATCTCTTTGACGCAGGCGATTTCTTTCTGCGGATTCAGCCACTTCCACGCCCGGCGAAAGCCCTGCAGGCTGAAATCAGAGAGGGTCATATTCGATTTAATCGACATCATCTGCACCACGCCTTCGCCCTGACGGTCTTCGGGCACCAGCGCCAGCCCTTTTTTCAGCCGCGCCTGGAACGGCGCCTTGTCGATATTTTCGCCGTTGAGATGGACGTTCCCGCCCTGGCAGGGCATCAGACCGACCAGGCCTTTAAACAGCTCCGTGCGCCCGGCGCCGAGCAGGCCATAGATGCCGATCACCTCTCCCTTACTTAAGGTAAAGGTCACATCGTTGAGCTTATAGCCGCCGCTGGAATGAAGCGCCGTCAGACCTTCAACCGCAAGTACCGCTTCGCCTTTCGGCGCCGGCTGGTAGTCGAAATGTTTTTTCTTATCGCCGACCATCTGTTCGATAATCCACGGAATACTGGCGTCGCTGACCTCGCGCTCGCTGATAAAGCGTCCGTCGCGGAAAATGGTGATGTGGTCGCCAATTTCCATCAGCTCTTCCAGACGGTGGGAAATATAGATAATGGTGACGCCGCGGCGTTTAAGTTGTTCAATGACGTTAAACAGGATTTTGACTTCCGACTGGCTGAGCGCGGAAGTGGGTTCATCCATAATTAATACCCGGGTGTCTTTTGAAAGCGCGCGCGCAATTTCCACCAGCTGCTGATGGCCGATGCCTAATTCGCCGAGCTGGGTGTAGGGATCGACATCAAGTTCCAGCCTTTCCAGTAATGATTTGGCTAACTCATATTGATATTTTTCGTTAATCTTCCCTTTTTGAAAGAATTCGTTAGCCATAAAAATATTATCCATGACGTTCATATTTGGGAATAAATTTAATTCCTGAAATATGATGCTGATTCCCTGCTTTTCAGCCTGGTGCGTCGAGCTAAGGGTCACCGGCGCGCCATCAAGAATAATTTGACCGGAGGAGGGTGTTTCAACGCCAGCAAGCATTTTCATCATGGTGGATTTACCCGCACCATTTTCACCGATCAGAACGTTTACTTTATTTCGATAGACCCGGTAATTCACGTTATCTAAGGCGACAACCCCCGGATAAACGCGAGATAATTCGCGGGTTTCGATAATAACTTCAGAGTCGACTGGTTGGGAATTGACGAGTTCTTGCCGCTGCATGTTATTGTCCTCCCAAACGAACAATTTTTGCTGGCGTAATATCAGGAATGTTCTGTGGAATATCCCAGGCCGAGAATATGCCGTACACCTGGACTGCTTCACCGGTTTTCACCTGCGCCGTCTGGATCATTTTTACCGCGTGTTCGTTAATCTTCCGGCTATATTCGCCAAACAGCACCTGATCGTTAAAGTCCTGATAGCTGGCGCCCTGATAGCCGTCGCGTAATAATGTGCCGCGCAGCGTCGGGCCAATTTGCACCACCACGTTGCCGCCGCGGGTATCCTCAATCGTCATTTTTCCGCTGCGCGAGGCAGAATCAATTTTGCTGATATTGCCTTCGACTTTGACGTAAAACACGCACGGGTTTTCGTCCTGAGCGCGATAGCCTAACGCTTTGCAGGCGCTATCAATATCTTTCGCCGCGCGCAGGGCGGTCATCAGCTCGGCGACGGGGCGAGCTTTAGACACAACCTGGGGAACCAGCTGGTCTTGCCATGTCCGATCGATATCCGCCATATGCGGATTGGGCGGAGATTTAAGATCGGCCAGTTCCTGCTGAGAGACGATACGACAGCCTCCGAGCGCGAGAACGACCAGCATCAGCGAGATTTTTTTATACATAATACGCTCCTGTGCGCCCCGCAAGGGGCGCAACAACCCGAAATCAGGATTTGATATTGAAGTCCTGCACTTTGTCTGCATTGTCCTGAGTAATCAGAATGCCGCGGAACATCACGCGCTGCTTGGCCGGTTTTTCGCCTTTTTGCAGGTAGTTATCGAGGTCGGTCACCCCTTGAGCGGCGATGGCCTGCGCCTGAAGCATCACGGTGGCCTGCAGGGTGCCGGCTTTGACCGCGTCGCGTTCATCGTTGCTGCCATCGATACCGACCACCACCACGTCGTTGCGATTCGCCGCTTTCAGTGCGGCAATGGCGCCGAGGGCGACGGGACCGTTGCCGCAAATCACGCCTTTAACGTCGGGATGCGCCTGCAGAATACTGTCCATAATGCGTTTGCCGTCGATTAAGGTGCCTTTCGCGTCCTGTTTAGCGACGCTGACCATATCCGGGTACTGGTCAATCACCTGGTGGAATGATTTAGAGCGGGTCACGCAGTTATTATCCGCAAGGTTACAGGTCAGCTCGGCGTATTTTCCTTTCTCGGCCATTTTCTCGACAAATACGTTGGCGACTTCAGAACCGGCCTGGAAGTTATTATGGGTAATTTGCTCCAGCGCAATATCATCGACAGGAATTTCGCGGTTGATTAAAACCACCGGAATACCCGCTTTCTTCGCTTTTTCAATGGCGGCGACGCTGGCGGTGGAGTCGGCGTTATCCAGAATAATGCCCTGAACTTTTTTACCGATGGCGGTATCGATCAGCTCATTCTGTTTTTTGACATCTTCGCCATGCGACAAAATGGTGGTTTGATATCCCAGCTCTTTGGCTTTCTCGCTGGCGCCCTTGGCTTCAGAGGCGTAATAGGGGTTATCCAGCGAGTTTACCATGATCATGATGGTGCCTTTTTCTGCCGCCTGGGCAGCGAAAGAAAAGGCGGTCAGGGTAGCAGCGGTTAAAAGCGTTAAACGTAATTTCATGACAATTTTCTCTCTTGGTTGTTATTGTCGGGTACGGTGAAACAACGTAAGGCCTGTAAATCAAATTTATGGGCCGGGGGTCTCCTTTTGTTGATGAGTAAGGTGCGTCACGCGTTCGATTCCCTGGTGGGCGTCAGGCGGACGTTGCCGGTTTCCATAATGTTCTGTTCACCGCATGGCGCCACTCCTGCCATCTTTTCTGCAGGCGCTGGTGGCGGGCCATATCGGGGATAAATTCGCTGTGTTCAGTTAAAAACGCTTTCAGGTCGGTCACCGATCCGGGATTCAGGGCTTTGCGCGCGAGCAGGGCCGCGCCAATCGCCGACAGCTCGGCAACGTCGCTGCGCATCACCGGACAGCCGAGCAGGTCAGCCTGATACTGCATTAACCAGTCATTTTTGGTTGGGCCGCCGTCGACCATCAGCGCCGTCAAGTGGAAGTCGTCCTGCTGGCGCATCGCCACCACGACATCGGCGATTTGATAGGTAATGGATTCCAGCGCGGCGCGAATCAGATGGGCGCGCTTGACGCCGCGGCTCAGGCCGCAAATCACGCCGCGGGCGCTGTCATCCCACCACGGGGCGCCCAGGCCGGTTAACGCCGGCACAAAATAGACGCCCAGCGTGGAGTCCACGGAGGCGGGCAGGGTGTTGAGTTCATGCGCCAGTTCGGCATCGGAAAGTTCGCTCAAGCCGGTGCTGTCCGCCATCCACGCTACGGCATCGCCGGTATGCGGAATATTACCTTCGAGTCCGTAAGTGATGCTGTCGCCGTCGTGCCAGGCGATGGTGGTGGCTAGCGCGTCGATATCGCACTGTGCGGATTTTACCGGCGCCATCACCGATGACCCCGTACCGTAGGTGGCCTTAACGCAGCCGAGTTCGCCCAGCGCGTGACCAAACAGCGCGCCGTCGGAATCTCCGACCATCGCCATCACCGGAATACCGTCAGGGATAGCGTTCAACCCCCGGGTATAGCCAAACAATCCGCTGGAGGGTTTAATCTCCGGCAGCGCGGCGCGCGGGATCTGGAACAGCGCCAGCATGTCGTCGTCCCACTGGCCGGTTTGCAGGTTCAGCAGCTGGGTACGCGCGGCATTGGAGTAATCGCAGGAGAACGCATCGCCCTGGGTTAAGTTCCACAGCAGCCAGCTGTCGATAGTGCCGAGGCAGATTTCTCCGCGCTCAGCCAGCGCGCGCCCCTCAGGAAGGGATTCCAGCAGCCAGCGCATTTTCGAGGCCGAAAACAGAGGCGCGATCGGCAGGCCGGTCACGGCCTTGATTTGCTGCTCTTTATCGCTGTGGCGCAGTTCATCGCAAAACGCGGCGCTGCGGCTGCACTGCCAGGTGATCGCGGCGTTGATTGGCTTACCGCTCTGGCGATACCAGCCGATCGCGGTCTCGCGCTGGTTGCTAATGGCTAATGCCGCGACGTTTTCTGCGCCAACGTGCGCTACCGCTTTCGCGATAACCTCCAGCGAAGCGTCAACCAGGACTTCTCCCGACTGCTCGACCCAGCCTTCACGCGGCGTTTGGATCGCCAGCGGCTGAGAGAATTTCACCACGACCTGGCCGCGGCTATCGAGTACGACGGCTTTGGCATTGGTGGTGCCTTCATCCAGCGCAATGATGAACTCTTTACGTGTTGCCTGCATTAGGTAGTCTCCTGAGTCACACTTCGTCCTGGCGCGGAGGGGGAAGGTAGGCACTCCTCTTGATCGCATTGCTTCTTAGCAGGCCATGATGTGACAATTCGTTTTCACTTTTTTAATCACTGAATATATATTCGATAGTGATTATTTATTTGATACCTTAGCCAGAAACTTCCCGTCGGGCTACTGGAAAAGTTATCAATTGTGCTGGCAATCACACTTATCCGATCGGCGAAGCGTTCAGGTACGGATGGGAAATGAGGTGATTTTAAGGTTTTATGTTATTGAAATATAATGTTTTATTTGCGTTACCTTTACGCTTCGGAGAAAGCGTAAAGGTTGTGGGAAAGCGTTTGAGTGAGGAAATTAACCGGCAATCAGCAGTCTGGCCGTTGGGTAATCGGTGATCAGAACATCGATATAACCGCCCGAAAGCGCGCCTTTGATAGCCGCGACCTTCTCGCTGCCACCGGCAAGGGCCACCACATTAGGACACTTTTTCACCTTCTCCAGCGCCATGCCGATCACAGGATCTTCATCATCGCGTAACACCGCTCTGCCGTTTTTATCGTAGTAGTGCAGGCAGATGTCGCCCACGGCGCCGCGTTCCGCCAGCACCTGGAGCATATCTTCGTGATAGTAGTTACCGGAAGTTTTGAGCAGCTGCGAAGGCTCAAGGATGCCAATGCCGACGATGGCGATATCGACTTCATCGAAGCGGGCAATGACGTCGGCGACATCTTTGCTGGCCACGAGGCGATTTTTCTCCTCAGTAGAGCCTTCAATGCTCTGGGAAGGCAGTAGCCAGGCTTCGCAGTTCAGATGCTGCGCCAGAGTCTGGGTGAGGATAGTCGCCTGCACGTTACCATTTGGGCCCACGCCGCCGAGCAGTTGAATCACGCCGTTGGCCTTCAGGTTTTGCGCGTGGACCTCATCAACCATTGCGCGGATAGTCGAACTCCACGAAGAGACGCCAATCAGATCTTTTGGTCTTAATCGCGTTTCGAGATAGTGGGCGGCGGCGGAACCGATGGCGCGCTTGATGGTGTGATCGCTGGCGTCTTCTTCGGTATCCACGACGATGGCTTGCTTAATTCCGTAGCGATCCTCGAGGCCCTTTTCAAGATTGAGGAAAATATTCGATGGCTGAACAACGCTGATTTTGACCACGCCCTCTTTTTGGCAGCGGGCGATCGCTCGGGAGATAAATGACTGAGAAAGGGAGAGAATTTGAGCAATATCGGACTGCTTTCGTCCTTCGAGATAGTAGAGCGTGGCAATCTTAACTAATAGCCGTTGTTCATCCTGCTTAGCCATATATTTCCCCGAAAATCATTTACGTGCAGCCATTATCTTAGAGCTCATTATCATACGCGAAAAGAAAAGACAGTTAAGTGTGATGGATATCTAACTTTCGCCAATCCTCAAAATCAGCTATGGACAAAAACAGAACAGTAGCCGCATAATTGAATAAAGAGTCGATATTGAATATATATTCATAGCGATTTCAGGTCAACTGAAAAGTGCCCGGGTGACGTCACGCCCGGTGGTAAGGAGGCAGAATGTTCCTGAGTATGATGCAGCGGCGTAAGCCTTACGATGCGTTGCCTGGGGATGTCTGGTTTTTTTAGTCCCTGACGGAATAAATATTCCAAGTTGAAAATAAATTCAGAGGTATTAAATGAATCCCTATAGCTATGATGTCCAGGCACTCGAGCGCAAAGCCCGCGCCGTACGTCGCCATATCGTCAGATTGAACGCCAACAGCCCTGCGGGTGGGCACACCGGCGCCGACCTGTCGCAGGTTGAACTGCTCACCGCGCTCTATTTCCGCATTCTGAACGTCGCGCCGGAGCGCCTTGCTGATGACCAGCGCGATATCTACATCCAGTCGAAAGGCCATGCGGTGGGCTGCTACTACTGCGTGCTGGCCGAGGCGGGCTTCTTCCCGGTTGACTGGCTGGACACCTATCAGCATGCCAATTCCCATCTTCCCGGTCACCCGGTTCGTCAGAAAACGCCGGGCATTGAGCTCAACACCGGCGCGCTGGGCCACGGTTTGCCTGTTGCGGTGGGGCTGGCGCTGGCGGCAAAAAAAAGCAACAGCACCCGCCGCATCTTTTTAATTACCGGCGATGGCGAACTGGCGGAGGGCAGTAACTGGGAAGCGGCGCTGGCCGCGGCGCATTACGGCCTTGATAACCTGATCATTATTAATGACAAGAACAATCTCCAGCTGGCGGGCCCGACGCGCGAAATTATGAATACCGATCCGCTGGCCGACAAATGGAAGGCCTTCGGGATGACGGTCACCGAATGTCAGGGCAACGACATGGCCTCGGTTGTCGCGACCCTGGAAGGGCTGCAGCAGGAAGGTAAACCGAACGTCGTTATCGCCAACACCACCAAAGGCGCCGGTATTTCCTTTATTCAGGGGCGCCCGGAGTGGCACCACCGGGTACCGAAAGGCGAAGAGATTGCACTGGCACTGGAGGAACTGAAAGATGAGTAATGCAGAACACCTGGCGAGCGTGATGGTTCAGGCCTTTATTGATGCGGTTGACCGCGGCGTCGATCTGGTGCCGGTCGTCGCTGACTCCACCTCAACGGCCAAAATCGCGCCGTTTATTAAACAGTTCCCCGGGCGTCTGGTGAACGTGGGCATCGCCGAGCAGAGCATGGTCGGGACGGCGGCGGGCCTGGCGCTGGGGGGGAAAGTGGCGGTTACCTGTAACGCCGCGCCGTTCCTGATTTCCCGCGCTAATGAGCAGATTAAGGTCGACGTTTGCTACAACAACACCAACGTTAAGCTATTTGGCCTCAACGCCGGCGCCAGCTACGGCCCGCTGGCCAGCACCCATCACGCGATTGATGACCTGGCGGTGATGCGCGGCTTCGGCAATATCCAGATTTTCGCCCCGTCTTCGCCGCGCGAATGTCGACAGATTATCGATTACGCCATCGGCTATCAGGGGCCGGTCTATATTCGTCTTGACGGTAAGGCGCTGCCGGAGCTGCACGATGAAAGCTATCGCTTTGTGCCGGGAGCGGTCGTCACGCTGCGGGAAGGCGAAGATATCGCGCTGGTCGCCACCGGATCGACGGTGCACGAAATCGTCGATGCCGCGCAGAGGCTGGCCGACGCGGGAATTCAGGCCAAAGTGGTGAGCGTGCCGTCCATCCGTCCTTGCGATACCGCCGCGCTGCTGGCGGCCCTGAAGCCGTGCAAGGCGGTGATAACGGTGGAGGAGCATAACGTCAACGGCGGTCTTGGGAGCCTG
>ENA-UOZF01000353-UOZF01000353.1-food-metagenome-genome-assembly--contig:-NODE-353-length-14157-cov-4.690540_pt1 | contig 14157 bp, 9 predicted proteins | sample MGYA00249869_ERZ772725 | MGnify/ENA primary metagenome ERZ772725 (study PRJEB29005, sample SAMN08379455) | food metagenome | isolation source: cheese spiked with Escherichia coli O103 | study: EMG produced... | reverse complement strand
GGAAAGGAGTTCCGGTTTAAACATGATTTTCTCGTTCTGATGACAGGTCAGATTCGCCGCACCCGGTGCGGCGAGTTGGGGAGTGCCCCCACATTAAGGGCGGGCATTGTAGCGCCGTGGGGGAGGGGAGTAAATATCAGCCGGGTATCTTTGGCGATCAGCGGGCGGCAAATCTTTACAGGGCATGAATCGCGCGGCCGCTCTCTGCTGGTTTCAGCCGCTGCTTTTCCCCGGAGGCGGCGCTTGACGCGCCTGTCCGGGCTACCCGGCCGCGGACGGCGGTGAACCTGTAAGCGCAGCGCGAGCCGGGGCTAACTACGCCAGCCGGCAGGCGTCGGCTTCCCAGCGGTATCCAACGCCGTACACCGCGCGGATAAACGACTGATCGGCGTCCAGCGACTCCAGCTTACGCCGCAGGTTCTTGATATGGCTGTCGATCGTTCGGTCGGTGACCACGCGGTAATCATCGTACAGATGATTCAGCAGCTGCTCGCGCGAGAAGACTTTACCCGGCTCCTGGGAGAGGGTTTTCAGCAGGCGGAACTCGGCGGGAGTGAGGTCCAGCAGCTTATCGCGCCAGGAGGCCTGGAAGCGCCCCTCGTCGACAATCAGCGGGCTTTGCGCATCCAGCGCCTGCAGATCGCGCTGCGGTTTGCAGCGGCGAAGAATGGTCTTCACGCGGGCCACCACCTCGCGCGGGCTGTAGGGCTTACAGATATAGTCATCGGCGCCGATCTCTAACCCCAGCAGGCGGTCGATCTCTTCGATTTTGGCGGTCACCATCACCACCGGAACCTCAGAAAAACGGCGGATTTCCCGGCACAGGGTGAGCCCGTCGGTGCCGGGCAGCATCAGATCCAGCAGGATCAGGTGCGGCGGCGTCTGGCGAACGTACGGCAGAACCCGATCGCCGTGATTAATCAGCGTCGGCGCATAGCCCGCCGCCTGAAGATAATCAATCAGCAGCTGACCCAGCTTGGGCTCATCTTCCACGATAAGAATGCGTGGCGTGTTTTCATCAACAGGTAATTCAGTCATACGTCTCTCGATAAATTACGTTCCAGAGGTAGCTCTACTTTAATGCTAACCCCGCCCAAAGGCGAATGGCCGGCACGTAAAGTGCCGCCGTGGGCCGCGACGATGTTAAGGCAAATCGCCAGTCCTAAACCAGAGCCGCCGCTGGCACGATTGCGCGACCCCTCAGTACGGTAAAAACGCTCAACCAGCCGCTCCAGCTGTTCATCGGTGACGCCGGGGGCGCTATCGGCGAAATCGAGAATTAGCCTATCGCCGCTCTGGCTGGCGCTAATCTGCAGGCCGCCGCCGCTATCGGTATAGCGCAGGCTGTTTTCCAGCAGGTTATTAAAAAGCTGCATCAGGCGATCCCGGTCGCCGAAAACCGTCGCGCTTTCCGGCAGCGAAACGCCGATCGACAGTCCGCGGCTGGAGAAGCGTTCGCGAAACGCGCCGGCGGCGACCTCCAGCAGGTTGATGATATCCACCGCGCTTTTCTGATAGGAGAGGGCGCCTTCATCGGACATCGACAGCTGGTGCAAATCCTCGACCAGTTTGGTCAGGGTGGCGACCTCCGCCTGCAGGGAGGCGATGGAATCCGGGGTGAATTTCCTGATCCCATCCTGAATCGCCTCCAGCTCGCCGCGCAGCACCGCCAGCGGCGTGCGCAGCTCGTGGGAGATATCGGCCATCAGGTCCCGGCGCATCTGCTGGTTGCGCTCAAGGGTGCTGGCCAGCTGGTTAAAATCTTTGGCCAGACGCCCCAGCTCATCGCTGCTGGTGGCGGCGACGCGGGTGGAAAAATCCCCGGCCGCCAGACGGTGCGTCCCCTCAACCAGTCGTTTGACCGGCGCGAGCAGGCCGCGCGCCAGCGGGAAGGTGGCCAGCGCCGCCAGCAGCGTGGCGAGGGCGACAATCAGCCAACTGGTGCGCTTCTGCTGGCGGTCGAAGTTGATATCGGTATTGCGCGTCAGGCGTTCAACCGGCGAGGCGATGACCGCGCCAACCTCAACGCCGTCGACCATAATACTGCGCCGGGTCCCGTCCTGCGGCACGCGCTCGCGCGGGCCCACCAGCACGCGCCCTTTTTGATCGACCACCCAGAACATGGTGCGCCAGCCGTGGGGAGGCATATCGGGGCCGGGACCGCGATCGCCACGATCGCCGCGCGGACCGTCGAGCGGCCGGTCCGGCGCGGCATCCGGCGGCATCTCTTCGGGGCCGGGGCCACCGTGCGGCTCATCTCTCGGACCATGACCCATACCGCGGCCCGGCGGCGAGCGGTCGTCGTTGTCGCGTTCAAAGGTTTTCAGCAGCTGGAAAATAAAGCGGTCGTTGTTGCGCAGGAACGTCCAGCTGCCGTGCTGGGCATACTGCTCGCTCAGGGCATCGCCGAGCATCGTCAGCCGCTGTTCATTGCCGCGTTTGATATAGTCGATAAACCCGCGTTCAAAGCTGATGCGCACCGCCCAGTGCATGCTGATCAGCAGCACGATGCAGGTGGCGAGGATCGCGATAAACAGCTTGCCGGTAATGCCGGGACGCCAGAACTTCAAGACTCACTCCTTTTACGGCGACGAATCACGGTATTGACCGTGGTGTCGTCCGGTACGCGGGCAAAAATCAGCGCGGGCAGCGCGATAACCACCGCCATGCTTAAGTAGGTATAGAGAAAGACCTGGTGCGTGGTCGGCGCATCGGCGCTGATATGCTGCTGGCCGTAGAAACCCAGCAGCATGCCGGCGACGGTCACGCCGATACTCATCGACAGCTGCATGACCATCGACAGCAGGCTGTTGCCGCTGCTGGCCAGATCGTCGGGCAGGTCTTTCAGGGTCAGCGTATTCATAGAGGAAAAGCGGCTGGCGTTGATCATCCCCTGCATAAACAGCACCACCGGCAGCAGCCAGTACCAGCCCGCGAGGGCGACGGCCATGAACAGCAGGCTGACCAGCGCGAGGCCGATCGTCGAGGCCACCAGCACCCGACGGTAGCCGAAGCGGTTGACCACCTGGACTACGATGCGCTTCATCCCCATGCTGCCGAGCACCATCGGGATCATCATCAGACCGGCGTGGAACGGCGTAAAGCCGAGGCCAATCTGTAAAAACACCGGGGTCATAAACGGCAGCATACCGCTGCCGATGCGCCCGGCGAAGCTGCCGCCAAGGCCGAGCGAAAAGGTGCGGTTGTTGAATAACTTAAGGCTAAACAGCGCGTTGCGGTTGCCGCGCGCGTGCCGTAAATAGTACAGAATGGACGCCACGCCGACCGCCACCAGCCCCGCCAGCCACAGGGGAGAGATCCCGAGCCCTTTGTTGCCGTCCAGCGCCAGGGTCAGCGTCGCCATCCCGGCGGCCAGCAAAACAAAGCCGAAGAGATCGAAGCGGCGGGTTTGCAGGGTGTAGTTGGGCATCAGGCACAGCGTGGCGATGGCGCCGACAATACCGACCGGAATGTTGATCAGAAAGATCCAGTGCCACGAGGCGTACTCCACCAGCATTCCGCCGAGAGCCGGGCCGAGCAGCGGGCCCACCTGGCCGGGTAGGGTGACGAAGGTCATCGCCGCCATATATTGGCTGCGCGGGACGATTTTCATCACCGTCAGGCGGCCCACGGGAACCATCATCGCGCCGCCGACGCCCTGCAGCACGCGGGCGAGTATTAACCCATCAAGAGTAGCGGCCTGGGCGCAGAACAGGGAGCCGGCGGTAAACAGCACGATGGCGCAGAAAAAGATATTGCGTACCCCAATGCGGTCCGCCAGCCAGCCGCTGGCGGGCAGCATCACCGCTACCGTCAGGACATAGGAGACGATAACCATATGCATATGCAGCGGGCTCTCCCCAAGGCTTTTCGCCATCGAGGGGAGAGCGGTGTTAACGATAGTGGTATCCAGCGCCTGCATAAAGAAGCCGAAGGCCACTATCCATAGCTGCCAGCGCACGCTGGAGGGGAGGTCTGTCATGTTATTCGCTTACCGGTTGATGGACTTTTCGCGAAAAACGCAGCCGCAGACGGTCGAAGAACAGATAGACCACCGGCGTGGTGTACAGGGTCAACAGCTGACTCATCACCAGACCGCCGACAATGGTAATCCCCAGCGGCTGGCGCAGCTCGGATCCATCGCCGCCGGAGAGCACCAGCGGCAGCGCGCCGAACAGCGCCGCCAGGGTGGTCATCATTATCGGCCGGAAACGCAGCAGACAGGCCTGGAAGATGGCCTCTTCCGGCGGCAGGTTGCCGTTGCGCTGCGCCTCAAGGGCGAAATCGACCATCATGATGGCGTTTTTCTTCACGATACCAATTAATAGCATAATCCCGATGAGCGCGATTAGGCTGAACGGGGCATCGAAAAGCTCCAGCGCCAGCAGCGCGCCGACGCCGGCGGACGGAATGGTCGACAGAATGGTCAGCGGATGAACGTAGCTCTCATAGAGGATCCCCAGCACGATATAGACCGTGGCGATGGCCGCAAGGATCAGGATCACCTGCGAGTTCATGGTCTCCTGGAACACCTGCGCGGTCCCGGCGAACGACCCGCGTACGCTGGACGGCACGCCAATCTGGGTCATCGCCCGGTTGATGGCGTCACTGGCTTCCGACAGCGACTTGCCGGTAGGCAGGTTAAAGGAGATGGTCGACGCCGCCGAAAGTCCCTGGTGATTCACCGACAGCGGCGCGTTGGCCGGCTGCCATTTCGCGAAATAGGCAAGCGGAATCGGCTTGTCTTCGCTGTTGATCACAAACATCTTATCGAGGGCGCTGACGTCCTGGGTGTAGACCGGGTCGACCTGCATCACCACTTTATACTGGTTCAGCGGCTGGTAGATGGTGGAGATCTGCCGCTGGCCGAAGGCGTTGTTCAGCAGATTGTTGGCGTCCTGCACGCTGATGCCGAGCCGCGACATGGTATCGCGATCGTAGATCAGGTCCATCTCCGCGCCGTTATTCTGACTGTCGGAGTTAACGTCCGCCAGCTCCGGCAGCGCCGCCAGCGTTTTGCGGATTTTCGGCTCCCATTCCCGCAGCGCCGCGAGGTCGTCTGACAGCAGGGTGTACTGATAGCTGGCGTTGGCCTGACGACCGCCGACGCGGATATCCTGTACCGCCATCAGGAACAGGTTGGCCCCCGGCTCCTTCGCCAGCTTTTTGCGCAGTCGATCGATAATCTGCTGCGCCGTCTCATGGCGCTCATCGCGCGGCTTCAGGGTGATAAACATCATCCCGCTGTTGACCCGCGAGCCGCCGGTAAAACCGGTGACGTTGTCTACCGCCGGATCTTCACGAATGATCTTCATAAAGTCCTCCAGCTTGCCGCGCATCGCCTGGAACGAGATGCTCTGGTCCGCCTGGATGCCGCCCATCAGCACCCCGGTGTCCTGCTCGGGGAAGAAGGTTTTGGGAATCGAGATATAGAGCCAGACGCTTAGCGCGATGGTGCCGAGCAGCACCAGGCCGGTTAAGCGGCTGTGCTTCAGCACCCACTTCAGCGACTTACCGTAGCCGCCCTGAATCGCCACCAGCAGGCGGCCAAACCCGCGCTTGCGCGTCGGCTGGTGGGGCTTGCCGCTTTTCAGCAGCCAGCCGCACATCATCGGCGTCAGGGTCAAAGAGACCGCCAGCGAGATGCCGATCGCCACCGACAGGGTGACGGCGAATTCGCGCAGCAGCCTTCCCGGCAGGCCGCCCATCAGCAGCAGCGGCAGGAACACCGCCACCAGCGACAGGCTCATCGACAGGACGGTAAAGCCGACTTCCCGGCTCCCCTGCAGCGCGGCCTGCAGCGGCTTCATGCCGGCTTCGAGATGGCGGGAAATATTCTCCAGCACCACGATGGCGTCATCGACCACGAAGCCGGTGGCGATGGTCAGCGCCATCAGCGACAGGTTGTTGAGGCTGAAACCGCACAGGTACATAGCGGCGAAGGTGCCGATCAGCGATACCGGAACGGCCACCGCCGGGATCAGCGTCGCGCGCCCTGAGCGCAGGAACAGGAAGACCACGAGGATCACCAGCGCCACCGAAATCACCAGCGTTTGCTCGACTTCCTCCAGCGAGGCGCGGATGGTCGGCGAACGGTCCTGGGCGATCTGCAGATCGACTGAGGCCGGGATGGTGCGCTGCAGCTCCGGCAGGCGGGCGCGAATGCTGTCCACCGTCTCAATGATATTGGCTTCCGGCAGCTTGCGGATCATCAGCAAAATCGCCGGTTTGGCGTTAGTCATCCCGGCGTTGCGCACGTCCTGCACCGAATCGGTGACGTTGGCGACGTCGCCGAGGCGCACCGCCGCGCCGTTATTGTAGTGCACGATCAGCGGCTGGTATTCGGCGGCGGTCTTCAGCTCGTCGTTGGTCGCTACCTGCCAGCGGTGGGTCGCGTCTTCCAGCGCCCCCTGCGGTCTACGCACGTTGGCGTTGCTGATGGCGGTTCGCACCGCGTCCAGCGACACGCCCTGGTTAAACAGCGCCTGCGGGTTGAGGTCGACGCGCACCGCGGGCAGCGAACTGCCGCCGACGTCAACGTCGCCGACGCCGTCAATCTGGGCAAGGGTCTGCGCCAGCTGGGTAGAGGCGAAGTCGTACAGCTCACCCTGGGACCAGGTATCCGAGGTGAGGGTGAGGATCATGATCGGCGCGTCGGACGGGTTGGCTTTACGGTAGGTCGGACGGCTCGGCATGCCGCTCGGCAGCAGGCTTTGCGCGGCGTTAATCGCCGCCTGCACGTCACGGGCCGCGCCGTTGATATCGCGGTCAAAGTTGAACTCGAGAATGATTCGCGTACTGCCGAGCGAGCTGGAGGAGGTCATCTCATTGACCCCGGCAATCCGCCCCAAAGAGCGCTCCAGCGGGGTCGCCACCGACGAGGCCATGGTCTCCGGCGACGCGCCGGGCAGCGAGGCGCTGATCATGATCACCGGGAAATCCACCTGCGGCAGCGGCGCCACCGGCAGCAGGCGGAAGCCGAGGATGCCGCACAGCGTAATGGCGAGCGAAAGCAGAATCGTCGCCACCGGACGATAAATGAAGAGGGCGAAAAACTTCACCTACGCCTCCTCCTCACGCCGCGGGAAGCGGCTCTTCATATACAGCGACAGGCGGTCGAACAGCAGATAGATAACCGGCGTGGTGAACAGCGTTAGCACCTGGCTGAGCATCAGGCCGCCGACCATGCCAATCCCCAGCGGTCGCCGCAGCTCCGCGCCGACGCCGGTACTGAGCATCAGCGGCAGCGCGCCGAACAGGGCGGCGAGGGTGGTCATCAGGATCGGGCGAAAACGCAGCAGACAGGCCTGATAAATCGCCTCGCGCGGCGGCATACCCTGTTCGCGTTCGGCGGCCAGCGCGAAGTCGATCATCATGATGGCGTTTTTCTTGACGATGCCGATCAGCAAGATGATGCCGATAATGGCGATAACGTCCAGCTCGCTCCCGGCCAGCCATAGCGCCAGCAGCGCGCCGACGCCCGCCGTCGGCAGGGTGGAGAGAATGGTGATCGGGTGAATAAAGCTCTCATACAGCACGCCGAGGACGATATACATCGCCACCACCGCGGCGGCGACCAGCCAGACGGTACTGCCGAGCGCCGACTGGAAGGCCAGCGAGCTGCCCTGGAACTGGGTGCGGATGTCGCTCGGGAAGTCCAGCGCCTGCTCGGCGCTAAGAATCGCCTCGACCGCATCGCCCAGCGAATAGTTGTCCGGCACGTTAAACGAAATGGTGGTGACCGGGAACTGATCGAGATGGTTAATCGACAGCGGAGCAAAGCGCTGCTCGACTTTGGCGATCGCGGTGAGCGGCACGATCCCGCCGTCGCTGCTGGTGAGGCGGATATTGTCCAGCGCCGCCAGCCCCGGCGTGGCCTGGGTATCATGCTCCAGCACCACGCGGTACTGGTTCGCCTGGGTATAGATGGTGGAAATCAGACGCTGACCAAAGGCGTTATACAGGGCGTTATCGACGTCCGCCATGCTGATGCCGAGGCGGCTGGCGCTGTCGCGATCAACGTTGATATACGCCGCCAGCCCCTTATCCTGCCAGTCGCTGCTGACGTCGGAGAGCTGCGGCAGCGCCTGCAGCCGGGCCAGCAGCTGCGGGACCCAGTTGCTCAGCGCGTCCAGCGAATTCGCCTGCAGGGTGAACTGGTACTGGGTCCGGCTGACGGTGGTGTCAATGGTCAGATCCTGGGTCGGCTGGAGATAGAGCTCGACGCCGGGGATGCCGCTCACCGCGTTTTGCAGACGGCCGATCACCGTCTGCACACGATCGTCGCGTTCATCCAGCGGCTTGAGGTTAATCTGCAGGCGGGCGCTGTTCAGCGCCGGGTTGGTGCCGTCGACGCCGACGAAAGAGGTCAGGCTTTCCACCGCCGGATCTTTGAGTATCGCCGCCGACACCTGCTGCTGGCGCTCGGCCATATTGGCGAACGACGCCGACTGCGGCGCCTGTAGCGTGCCCTGGATAATACCGTTGTCCTGAATCGGGAAGAAGCCTTTCGGAATAAACACCCACAGCATAATCGACAGCGCCAGGGTGCTGAGGGCTACGCTCAGGGTCAGCCACGGATGATTCAGCACCCGGCTCAGCCAGCGGCCGTAGACGGCAATCACCCGCTCAAAAAAGCGTTCGCTGGCGCGCGAGAAGCGGTTCTGCTTGCGCAGCGATTCATGGCTGAGCATGCGGGCGCACATCATCGGAGTCAGGGTCAGCGACACCACCGCGGAGATCAGAATCGCCACCGCCAGGGTGATGGCGAACTCGCGGAACAGACGACCCACGATATCGCCCATAAACAGCAGCGGGATCAGCACCGCAATCAGCGAGAAGGTCAACGAGATAATGGTAAAGCCAATCTCTCCGGCCCCTTTCAGGGCGGCGGCCAGCGGCTTTTCGCCTTTCTCGATATAGCGCGAGATGTTTTCGATCACCACGATGGCGTCATCGACCACAAAGCCGGTGGCGATGGTCAGGGCCATCAGCGTCAGGTTGTTAATCGAGAAATCGAGAAACACCATTACCGCAAAGGTGCCGACCAGCGATAGCGGCACGGCGATGCCGGGAATAATTGTCGCCGGGACGTTGCGCAGAAAGACGTAAATAATCATCACCACCAGGGCGATAGCCAGCATCAGCTCGAACTGGGTGTCGCTAACCGACGCCCGGATGTTGGTAGTGCGGTCGGAAAGCACCTGTACTTTGACTGATTTCGGCAGGCTTTCGGTCAGCTGCGGCAGCATCTGGCGGATACTGTCGGCGGTCGAGATAATATTCGCCCCCGGCTGGCGCTGGACGTTCATGACGATCGCCCGCTGATTGTTGGCCCATGCTCCGAGCCAGCTGTTTTCCGCGCCCTGTTCCACGGTAGCGACGTCGCCGAGGCGAATCGGCGCGCCGTTCTGCCAGGCGATAATCAGCCGGCGGTAATCCTCCGCCGACTGCATCTGATCGTTGGCGGAGAGGGTAACCGCCCGCGACGGGCCCTCGAGGCTACCCTTCGCCGAATTGACGTTAGCGCTGGTAATCGCGGTGCGTACCGTTTCGCTGGTCAAGCCGAGGGCGGCGATGGCCTGGGCGTTGAGCTTGACGCGTACCGCCGGGCGCTGCCCGCCCGCCAGAGTCACCAGTCCGACGCCGGAAACCTGGGAGATTTTTTGCGCCACGCGGGTCTCGACCATATCTTCGACCTGGGTCATCGGCACGGCGGAAGAGGTGACCGCGAGGGTCATAATTGGCGGATCGGCAGGGTTCACTTTGCTGTAGACCGGCGGGTTAGGCAGGTCCGAAGGCAGCAGGTTGGTGGCGGCGTTGATCGCCGCCTGCCCTTCCTGCTCAGCGACGTCCAGCGGCAGCGAGAGCTGGAACTGGAGCGTGGCCGCCGACGCGCCGCCCGCGCTCTGGGAGTACATCTGCTTAAGGCCGGACATCTGGCCAAACTGCCGCTCCAGCGGGGCGGTCACCGACGAGGTCATCACGTCCGGGCTGGCGCCGGGATAGAGCGTTACCACCTGAATCGTCGGGTAGTCCACTTCCGGCAGCGCCGAAACCGGTAGGAAACGATAGCCGATAATCCCGGCCAGCATAATGGCCACCATTAACAGCGTGGTGGCGACCGGGCGCATGATAAACAGACGGGATGGGCCGCCCGTACTGCTCGGCGGTAGCACTTGCATCAGGAGCGCGCTCCTTTTTTACCATATTCGCGGCTGGTGGCTTTCGCCGGTTCGGCGGCGCTAGCCGCATTCTGGGCTTCCACCACTTCAACCTTCGCGCCTTCGGTCAGACGGTCGATACCGTCGGTCACTACGCGATCGCCGGCGGAAAGCCCGGCGTTAATCACCACTTTCAGGCTGTCCTGAATACCCGGCGTGACGGTGTGCTTGCTGACTTTGTTCTCATCGTTCAGAACCCAGACAAAATGGCCTTCGTTACCCATTTGCAGCGCGGCGGTTGGGATCACCACCGCGTTCTGCTCGGTATCGACCAGCATCCGGGCGTTAACGAACTGATTCGGGAACAGGGCATCGTCCAGGTTAGTAAAGCGCGCTTTCAGCTTGATGGTGCCGGTGGTGGCGTCAATCTGATTATCGAGGCTCAGCAGTGAGCCTTCGCTGATTTTCTGTTTATTGGTGCGGTCCCAGGCTTCGACGACCAGCTTTTTCCCCGCCTTTTGCGCCTGTACCACCGTGGCGATTTGGTTTTCCGGCAGCGTAAACACGACGTCGATCGGGTGCGTTTGCGTCAGCACCACGATCCCGGTGGTATCACCGCTGGAGATTTGGTTGCCGATATCCACCTGCTTTAAGCCGACCCGGCCGTCGATCGGCGCGGTGATGCGGCTCCAGTTCAGCTGCAGCTGGGCGCTGGCGACGGCGGCTTCGTCCGCTTTGATCGTGCCCTGGGTTTCGCTGACCAGCGACTGCTGGGTATCCAGCTCCTGACGGGAAACCAGATTGGTTTTCACCAGCTGCTGGTAGCGCGCCAGATCGCGGCGGGCGTTGGCCAGGGTTGCCCGATCTTTCGCCAGCTGGCCTTCGGCCTGGGCGAGGGCGACCTTAAACTGGCTGGGGTCGATTTCCGCGAGCAGATCGCCCGCTTTAACCTGCTGGCCTTCGGTAAAGTGGATAGCCAGCAGCTGACCGTCGACGCGGCTGCGAACGGTGACGGTATTCGCCGCCGTTACCGTACCGAGGCCGGAAAGATAGCGGGGCACCGCTTCGCTGGCGGCGGTTGCCGCCTGCACCGGCGCGAGGGCGGCGCCAAAACGGCCAGTACGCCCGCCGCCGGGCCCCGGACCTGCCGCCGTTGCTGACGGCGCGTTTGCCGCTTCGCGACCCTGCCAAAACCAGTACGCGGCACCCGCGATGATTGCCACCACCAGCACGGCTGCCCAACGGCTTTTATTGCTACCTTTCATTAATTTGCTATCTCATCCTGAAACGTTTCACGGAATGATACTAGTTTAGCCAGCGAACGCTGCTTAAAAATGGAGGAATTATGAAAAGACTGTCCAGATATGTCTGTAAAAAAGGCTTTTCGCTGAGCCGTTTACGGTGAATATTTACGCGCAATTTACGCTTAGTCATTTTCGACTACCGGCCTGGCGAACAGGGCTGCTTATTACCCTCATTCGGCGCTTTCAGGGGGCCAACAGCGGAATACGTCGAACCTGAACTGATATACAGCGTGAATAAGCGGCCCGGGGAAGTGATTCAGCCTGATTGGCGGCGGCATCTGATTAATAATCAAATTCACTCACCGTTTTGCCTTAAACAATGCGACCAATACCAGAGGGTTCTTTATGCATTTTACCCAGGCTATCGCCCGCCTACCGGCCGCCACCTGCGGCGCGGGACAAACTACCGCCCAGCTGGGCGCGCCGGATATCGCCGCCACCACCCGCCAGTTTCTCGCCTATGTGGAAACCCTGCTGCAGCTTGGCCTGAAGGTCACGGTGCTGCCCCCGGCGGCGGATTATCCTGATGCGCACTTTGTTGAAGATACCGCCGTGGTCATGCCGGAACTGGCGGTGATTACCCATCCGGGCGCGCCGAGCCGTCAGGGCGAAGTTGATACCATTGCGCCGGTGCTGGCGGGGTTTCGTCCGCTGGCGCGGATGAGCGAGCGCGGGCATATGGACGGCGGCGACGTGCTGTTAGTGGATAAGCAGTTTTTTATCGGCCTGACGGCGCGCACCGATGAGCAGGGGATCCGCGAGTTTGCCGCCGCCGTTGAGCCGCACGGCTATCAGGTCGCGGCGATCGAAGTCAGCGCCGGTCTGCATCTGAAATCAATCGTCAACTACGTGGGCCGCAATACGCTGCTGCTGACGGAAGGCTACGTTAACCATCCGGCATTTAGCGGTTTCAACAGCATCGTGATCCCGGAGGAGGAGGCCTACGCCGGAAATACGCTGTGGATCAACGATAGCTTAATTACGCCGCAGGGCTATCCCCATACCCTCGGCGAAATCAGCAAGCTGGGAATGCCTATCGTGCAGCTCGACACCAGCGAATTTAAGAAAATGGATGGCGGCCTGACCTGCCTCTCACTGCGTTTTTAATCATCGCGCCAACACCGGGGAATCAAAATGAAAATACGCCTTGCCGCATTACTGGCCTGTATGGCGCTGAGCGCGCCGCTGGCCGCCCAGCAGTTTGACACCATCAGCTTTGGCGTCGATGGCGGCTATCCGCCTTTTGACGTGCTGGCGCCCAGCGGCGAAATCACCGGCTTTGATATTGATATCGCCAACGCGCTGTGCACCCAGCTAAAAGCCAAATGCGTTTTCGTGAAGCAGCCGTTTGAGAGCATGATCGCCGCCCTCAACGCGCATAAGTTCGATGCCATTATCGCCTCGCTCAATATTACCGATGAACGTAAAAAGGAAGTGGATTTCACCGACCGCTACTACCGCAGCGGGGCGCAGCTGGTGGCGCGCAAAGGCAGCCCGTTGCTGCCGGATGCCGCCAGCCTGAAAGGCAAAACCGTCGGCGTTCAGACCGGCTCTACCCATGAAGCGTTTGCAAAGGCCAACTGGGCCAATCATGGCGTGAAGATTGTCGGTTACGCTAACCAGGATAACGTCTACCTCGACCTGCTCTCCGGGCGCATCGACGCCGCGTTGCAGGATAATATCCAGGCGGCGACCGGCTTTATTGATACCCCGCGCGGGCAGAAATTCGCCTTTGCCGGCCCGGTTATCCAGGACGGCGGCATCTCCTCCGACGTCGGGATTGCGGTCAATAAAGACAATCCGGCGCTGCGCGATGCGCTGAACGGGGCCATTAAGGCAATCCGCGCCGACGGGACCTATGACGCCATTCAGAAAAAATACTTTAGCTTTGATATTTATGGCAAATAAGTCGTAAAGGAGCGGGCGTGGGCGCTGGCCTGCGCCCCTTTACGACCTCCGCGGAAGGCTGAATATGGTCGCAGACTATTTACCCCTGTTGTTACGCGGCGCGGCGCTTTCGCTGTGCGTGATGCTCTCTTCATTACTGGTTGCTCTGCTGCTGGGGCTGATTAACTCGCTGATTAAGCTCTTCGGCCCGCCGTGGCTGCGCCTGTTTTCCACCGCCTACACCACGCTGGTACGCGGGATCCCGGAGCTGGTGATTATGCTGCTGCTGTTTTTCGGCGGCGAGATGCTGGTTAACCTGCTGCTGGGTCTGGTGGGGCTGGGGCCGGTGCGCTTCAATACTTTTATCTCCGGCGTGCTGGCGATTGGCTTTGTTTTCGGCGCCTATTACACCGAGACTTTTCGCGGCGCGTTTCTGACCGTCGATAGCGGGCAAACCGAAGCCGCGCAGGCCTATGGGATGCGACCCTGGACGGTATTCCGCCGGGTGATGCTGCCGCAGATGCTGAGCTTCGCGATCCCGGGCATCAACAACAACTGGCTGGGGCTGATGAAAGCGTCAGCGCTGGTGTCGATCCTCGGCCTTGAAGATATGGTCTGGCTGGCCGAACAGGCTGGGCGCGCCACGCAAAAGCCGTTCCTCTTCTATTTTCTGGTCTCGCTGATTTACATGGTGATTACCGCGCTCTCCAGCTGGCTGTTCAGCCGCCTGGCGAAGCGTTACGCGCTGCGCTCTTCCACGGCGGGGGCGGCCTTATGAATCTGCAAACCTTTATCGATGCGAT
>ENA-UOZF01000351-UOZF01000351.1-food-metagenome-genome-assembly--contig:-NODE-351-length-14172-cov-4.669760_pt1 | contig 14172 bp, 15 predicted proteins | sample MGYA00249869_ERZ772725 | MGnify/ENA primary metagenome ERZ772725 (study PRJEB29005, sample SAMN08379455) | food metagenome | isolation source: cheese spiked with Escherichia coli O103 | study: EMG produced... | reverse complement strand
TAGGACGCCTGCCTGTCACGCAGGAGATCACGGGTTCGAGTCCCGTTGTGACCGTCTTAAAAAAAGCGTAAGCAATTTATTGCTTACGCTTTTTTGTTGTTTAATCATTTTAATTAAAGACGCCAGTGATTAATAGCAAGTATCCAAACTCTTGTAAATAGCAGTTACGTTTGATTAGGCCGAGTTGTAACGCAATTAATAATAACTGGCCACCTGCAAAGAGAATTAAATGCCAACCGTGAATTAAATGCGTTAAAATCACTGCAATAATAATGCACGCCCATACTACATAACTGAGGATAGTAATCATCCGATTGTGAGTCGTTAGTTCGAGAAGATAAATGATGATTAAGAATAGGCCTAATTTTACGAGTAAATCCTCGGGGATAAAGTGAATGCCACTGAAAATCTGAGTAATTAAAAAGAAAAATGGGGCTAGTAAGAATTGAAATGATAACCGTAACGTACGGTCTTTGAACTGGTCTGGGTAGATAAAAGGGATTAGAACAAAAATGCTAGTAATCCCTGATAGAAGCCCAATCAAAGGTAGATCACGCCAGCCGATGATTGCGGCTAGAATAATTGCGACTAAAAGGGCAGCAGTTGCAATTATTCGCTTTGGTTTATACCGGGGTGATAAGACGAGTAAAATGGCTAATAGCGCCCCTAGAATCGCAGTTAGATAAAATGAAAGCCCGAATTGCTTTGGAAAAGACCACATTGTCAGCCCGACGATTAAACCGAGATTTAAATAATTAAACAAAGTCAGTAATTGTGGCCGAGTTGAAGCCTTTAGATGTTGTTGGTTAAGGTAGAACAATAGCAACACTTCTTTCTTAGAATATGTGTCTCATCTTAACTTTTTTTGAAAAGAAGGTCAACGGCTTTTGAAATGGATTGTATTTTGTGCTAGGATAGTAGAGTTATAAGAAGTTCCCGATAGGATTCACACACCGTGAAGAGGCCTTGTAACCGACACATATATAGGGGGAAACATAGAAATGCAAGAAAGACATTTATTTACTTCGGAATCCGTTTCTGAAGGCCATCCAGATAAGATTGCGGATCAAATTAGTGATGCCATCTTAGATGCGATGTTAGCACAAGATCCACAAGCGCGAGTTGCTTGTGAAACAACCGTTACAACTGGGTTAGTCCTAGTTGTCGGCGAAATTTCAACAACGGCATACGTTGATATCCAAAAAGTGGTCAGAGAGACTATTAAAGGGATTGGTTATCGTGATGGGCATTATGGCTTTGATGGCGATAACTGTGCTGTGATTGTTGCACTTGATGAACAATCACCTGATATTGCACAAGGGGTCGACGATTCAGTTGAATCTCGTGCAAAGGATGAAGATCCACTTGATAAGATTGGTGCGGGGGATCAAGGGTTAATGTTTGGGTTTGCTGTCGATCAGACACCAGAACTAATGCCGTTACCAATTGCCCTTTCACACCGTTTAATGCGCAAAGTCGCTGAGTTAAGAAAGAGCGGGCAACTCGCTTATCTAAGACCAGATGCTAAGGCGCAAGTCACTGTTGAATACGACGAAAACGAACAACCTGTTCGTGTCGATACCGTCGTTATCAGTACCCAACACGATGCAGATGTGACTTTAGAAACCATTCAAAAGGATATGCTTGAACAAGCGATTCAAACCGTTATTCCAGCCAAATACTTGGATGATCAAACCAAGTATTTCATTAATCCAACTGGTCGGTTTGTCATCGGTGGACCACAAGGCGATTCAGGTTTAACTGGTCGTAAGATCATTGTTGATACTTACGGCGGTTATGCACGTCATGGTGGCGGTGCTTTCTCAGGGAAAGATGCTACTAAGGTTGACCGTTCAGCAAGTTATGCAGCCCGTTACATTGCTAAAAACATTGTAGCGGCTGGGTTAGCGCGCAAGTGTGAAGTCCAATTGGCCTATGCAATTGGTGTAGCGCAACCCGTTTCTGTTTCAGTAAATACTTTCGAAACAGGGACCGTCAGTGAAGAAAAGATTCAAACTGCAATTCGTGAAAACTTTGATTTACGACCAGCAGGGATTATTCAAATGTTAGATCTACAAAGACCAATATACAAGCAAACAGCTGCATATGGGCACTTTGGGCGTACAGATGTCGAATTTCCATGGGAACGTTTAGATAAAGTGGATGCCTTAAAGGCAAGTATTGCTAAACTAAATGCCTAATGTATTATTAGACGAGTAAAAGAGGCGGCCTTTCCTTAGCTTATTTGAGTTAAGAAAAGGCTCTTTTTATGCCCAAGAATAAGAGAGGGAGCTAAGAATGGAACAAAGTAAGGGAAGAAAAACGAATGTATTACTCGTGACGATTGCGATTTTCGTCGCAACTTTCATGACAGCCATTGAAGGGACGATTGTTTCAACGGCAATGCCAACCATCATTAGTAATTTACACGGTATGAAATTGATGAACTGGGTCTTTTCAATCTACCTATTAACGAATGCGATGATGACGCCAATCTATGGTAAGATGGCAGATCGGATTGGGCGTAAACCAATCTTCATCTTTGGTTTGGCCTTGTTTGTCATCGGATCATCCTTATGTGGATTGTCAAATCATATGTGGACGTTAATTATTTCCCGGGCAATTCAAGGCTTGGGAGCCGGGGCGATTATGCCGGTATCATTTACGATTATTGCTGATATTTATCCGATTGAAAAACGGGCGAAAGTCTTGGGTTTTAATGGGTCAGCATGGGGGATTGCCTCCATCATTGCGCCGCTTTTAGGGGGCTTCATTGTTGATAAGTTGACCTGGCATTGGATTTTCTTCATCAATGTACCGATTGGGATTATTACGATTGGTTTAATCTGGTACTTCCTTCAAGAAGAGAAGAAGACGAGTGCTGAACCAGTCGACTATTGGGGCAGTTTATGGTTGATGGCGGCCCTTTTGAGTTTACTATATGGCTTCCAAGTCATGGGTGAAGCCAAACCGTCAGTGCTCGTTTTAGGGTCAATGCTCGTGATTGCAGTGGTTGCTTTTTACCTCTTTATCCGCGTTGAAAAACATGCACAAGATCCGATTATCTCATTATCATTATTTAAAAATCGAACATTTGTTGTCCAAAATGCAGTGGCTGCTTTAGTGAGTGGTTTCTTAATTGGTTTTGAAGTCTATATGCCAATGTGGATGCAAGGGATCCTCGGATTGAAAGCCTCGATGGGGGGCTTTGTTGTGACGCCTAGTTCTGTGATGTGGATTTTTGCCTCATTATGGGCAGGCCTATTACTTGTTAAGCACGCACCACGAACAATTCTAGCCGGTAGTTTGTGTATTTTACTTGTTGGGAGCTTCATCTTAGCATTGGTCCCACAAACCACACCGTTTTGGTTCTTCTTATTAGTTGCTGCTGGTTTAGGGATTGGCTTTGGCTTAATCATTACCACGACGACTGTTACGGCACAAAGCGTTGCTGGTGCTGACAAAGTTGGTGTTGCAACGTCGTTTAATACGTTAAGTCGAACTTTAGGTCAAACCTTGATGGTTTCAGTTTATGGGATTATTTTGAATCGGCAATTGGCAAAAGGGATTGCTGGTGATGGTCGATTAGATCAAAACATGTTAAATGAATTGATTAATCCAGAAACTGCTTTGAACTTACCTAAACAATTATTACCAACATTACGCCATATTCTATACAATGGTTTACACTTCATTTATTTTGCGTCAATTGTGTTAATTGCCATTGCAATTATTATTAATTTAATGGATCGTAAAAGAAGTAAATAAAAAAGATTGACCAATACGGTCAATCTTTTTTATTTTAATGGAATAAGACACAGACGCCTTCAGGTGTTTCTAAGTCTTTTTGACAGGCGGTTAATAAACCAGTTTGGGCATCGCGCCGATAAAGCGTACCATTATCACTATTTTGGTTAACGGCTAATAGAAAATCGTCGTTAGCGGAAAGATTGAAGTCACGGGGGAATTCACCATCCGTTGACATTTGTTGGATTGCTCGTAGTTGGCGACTGTCATCACTGATGGCATACACAACGATTGAATTATTCGCACGGTTGGAAGCATATAGGAAACGACCGTCTTTGGAAACACGGATTGCAGCGCCGCCGTTTGCTTCGTGCCAATCTGCAGGTAACATTGAGTAGGTAGCAACCGCGCTAAAAGTCCCATCGGCTGCATGATAATCTAAGACCGTCACTTCACTGGACAATTCACCCAATAGGTAAGCTGTCTTGTGATTGGGATGGAAGACTAAATGCCGTGTGCCAAAACCAGGTTCACTCTTGTAAGTTGCCACTTTGGTTAATTGACCAGCATTGTCGACGGCATAAGTTACTAATTCATCGGTGCCCAAATCACAGACCACTAAGCGGTGGTCAGGTGTTAGGTCGGTATAATGTACGTGGGCGCTAGCTTGTTCAGGACGCGGACCGTGGCCTTCATGAACTGTCGTGTTCGCTAAGGTTAAACTGCCATCGGCTTGGATTTGATAAACGAGTATTTCGCCTTTATGGTAATTGGCTGCATAAACGAGTTGGCGGTCTTCATCGACTGCCACGTATGCTGGTGGTGCGCCGGCTGCTAAGACCGCGTTCAAAAAGACAGGGGTGCCACTAGCTAAGTCATAGGCAGCAATCCCACCTTGGTCCCCATCTTTAATGACGGTGTAGAGGATGTTGCGGTTTGAAATCGTTAAATAGGATGCGTTATCGAGATTAATGAATGGTTGGATGTCACTCACGGTTGCAGTTGTTGCATCGAAAATTCCGCGGTAGATCCCTTTACCAATCCGGCGGGTATAACCACCAATTAAAACTTCTTCTGTCATAATCAGACTCCCTTCGTCAAATACTCTTTGAGTATAGCATATTCCTGCGAAAACGGTTTAATTTGTTACTAAAAGGATTCACTAGTCGCTAAAACTAAGTCGCGAATATGCTACAATGATACTATCTTAACTAAGAGGAGATTTCATTATGAACACGCAAGCAGAAGTCATTTCAATTGGCAACGACGCCATTGAGGATCAAGAACCGATGGTCATTTTATTCGATGAACATGCGACAACTGCCATTCAAAACGTGGCATTGATTCAACATTTTATGGACGAAGCGGCCAAAAAACAGCTAACACTGACGACAGATTCTGCGGTTATTATTAATCAACAACCTTATACGATTACGTATGTGGGCGCGTTGGTAAATCCTAACCTCAACAGTATTGGACATGTCGCTTTAGTTTTTGGACCTGCGCCACAAGAAGATCAACTGCAAAGTGGGCTTTATTTAACGCCAGCTGCCGCCGGTGTTCCGGCTGTTCCTGAATTCAAAGTAGGAACGCAGATAACGTATCAAGAAACTATGTAGGAATTAGGTGAATTGGTGTGACAGAGAATAAACAGCCACAAACAGAACGTTCATGGTTCTTTAAATGGTTTTTAAATAAGAAGCTACCGATTGTTTTGTTAAACATGTTATTAACGTTGCTGATTATACTTTTATTAACAAAACTTGCTTGGCTGTTAAAACCAATTCAGTCGTTGATGTTGATTATTGGGTTACCGATTATTATTGCGGCCGTCTTGTATTACTTGACCAACCCGTTAATTGATTGGTTTGAACGGCGTTGGCATTTAAATCGGGTATTGTCGATTACGATTATTTTTATTTTAATTGTTGGCTTACTGGTCTGGGGAATTGCGACGATTATTCCAATCATTCAATCCCAGACAACGAGTTTAATTGATCAGTGGCCGTCTTATTGGGCGAATATTCAAACTCAGACGATGAAATGGTTTAACGACCCAGCCTTCAAATCGATTCAAAAACAATTAAACGATATCAATACGGATGTGTTTAGTAATTTATCAAGTAAAGTAAATAAAATGCTGACTTCGACCGTTAGTCATATTGGAACAGCGGTCGGAGTGGTGACGAACGTAGTCATCGCGATTGTAACGATGCCGTTCATTTTATTCTTCATGTTAAAAGATGGTCACCGAATGAAAGGCTATTTGTTAAAATTCTTCCCGGTTAAAGTACGCGCCACAACTGGGAAAGTGTTGGAAGAAATTAACACACAGGTCAGTCAGTACATCCGCGGCCAATTGACAGTAGCGTTTTGGGTTGCAGTCATGTTTACTGTAGGCTACTGGATTGTTGGGATGAAGTACGGGTTGACGTTGGGGATTTTAGCGGGGATTTTAAACTTAATTCCGTATTTAGGCTCTTTCTTAGCGATGGTCCCATCAGTGATTATTGCAGCGTTTATCTCACCGTTATTATTGATTAAAGTACTCATCGTGTTTGCTGTTGAACAGACCTTGGAAGGTCGTTTAGTTTCCCCATTGGTCTTGGGGAGCAAGATGGCAATGTATCCGGTCACGACAATCATTGTGTTGCTGGCTTCAGGAAAGTTATTCGGCCTTGCCGGTGTGATTCTCGGTATTCCAGTATATGCGATTATCAAGATATTAATTAGTCACCTTTTTGAATGGTTCAAGTCAGTTTCAGGCTTATACGAGCAATAAAAAACGCACGATCCGTAATGAATGCGGATCGTGCGTTTTTGGGTTTTTAGAGCGTTAATTTCATGTAGTGGTGGGGGATGCCCGCTTCCATTTCGCCTTCGCTGGTGACAATAAAGCCTAATTTTTCGTAGAAACCAATGGCGTGGTCCTGTGCGAATAAAATAATATAAGGCGTTGTGGTGCGTTTAGCGTCTTCAATGATGGCTTCGATTAATTGATAGCCGAGTCCTTGGCCACGGAAAGCTTTGATGGTAGCAACGCGCTGAATTCTAAATCCACCGTCTTTTAAGACGTGCACGCGTGCGGTTACTGCTGGGTCTTGACTGAGGTAACCTACATAGTGAATCGTGTGATCTTCGTGCGCATCAATTTCCTGTGTTTCCGGCATATTTTGTTCTCGGACAAACACCGTTCTTCTAATGTATGTTGCATCACGAAAGATAACACTGTTATCTCCAAGTGTATGTTTAATATCCATTTGTTTCACACCCTTTTCTGATCAATGTAGACGCTAAGGTTAAAAGCGACACGGGTAATTATACAGTTGTTTCAAGTCGGATTCAACCATTTCAGAGAAGTTTTTAGGTACCTAACTAAAAAGAGCCAAACTACCGATTTAAAAGGTAGTCTGGCTCTTTTAACTGTTTTTTAAAGCATGTCACCGTTAAAAATTGAATGGCGAACAAGAACGTAATCGACTTTCTTCAATGATGATAAGCGTTTACCACCAGCATAAGAAATCGATGATTGTAAGTCTTGGCGCATTTCGGTGAGCGTGTCACTAATCGCACCTTTATAAGGCACTAAAATGCGTTTACCCTCGACGTTTTGGTGTGTGCCTTTTTGGAATTCTGAAGCTGACCCGAAATATTCTTTGAATTGTTGACCATCTTCTTCGACTAATTTGCCAGGTGATTCAGCGTGTCCTGCAAAGAGGGACCCAATCATCACCATGCTAGCGCCAAAACGGATTGATTTAGCGATGTCACCGTTGGTTCGAATTCCCCCATCGGCAATAATCGGCTTGGTAGCAGCTTTCGCGCACCATCTGAGGGCTGCCAGTTGCCAACCACCAGTCCCAAAGCCGGTCTTGATTTTGGTGATGCAAACTTTACCAGGGCCAATCCCGACTTTGGTTGCGTCTGCACCTGCGCGTTCCAAATCGCGAACGGCTTCAGGGGTACCAACATTGCCGGCAATGACGAAACTCTTAGGCAGTACTTTTTTGATATGTTGAATCATATCGATCACGACTTGTGAGTGGCCGTGGGCGATATCGATTGTAATGTATTCTGGTAGTAAGTTATCGGTTGCGAGTTGATTAATAAAGTCGAATTCATCGTCTTTAACCCCGACACTGATTGAGGCAAATAAGCCGCGCTCGTGCATCATCTTGATGAATGCGGGACGCTTTTCAGGTTGAAATCGATGCATGACGTAGAAGTAATGGTTTTCGGCAAGCCAGATGGCAAGCGGTTCATCAATAATCGTCTGCATGTTAGCAGGGACGACTGGGATTTTAAACGTTTCTGAGCCAAAGCGGACGCTAGTATCAATCTCGCTCCGACTTTTCACAATACATTTATTGGGAATCAGTTGAACATCTTCGTAATCAAATACGTCCATTGGGAATTCTCCTTAAACACGAACATTTATTTTGGATAACACGGAATTTATCCGTGCATAACGTATAATAACGAGCTTTTTTATGAAAGTCAAATAAAAAACACATTCGAACCCAAAGAATGGGAGAATGTGTTTGATGATAGTGGCCTTTTGTAAGTTAAACGGGTTCTAATCCGCAGGAGCTGGCACACGCTCTATTTAATGTACCGCTTGCGCCAGAAGCGATAGACTAGCACACCAGAAATGATCAGGGAAATGAATAAAGTAATCAACCAACTTGTTTTGGAGCGAGACAGTGGAAGGTCCACGTTCATCCCGTAAAAACTAAATACTAATCCGGGGATGGTGAGAATAATTGAATAAGATGCCAAGAACTTCATAACACTATTCATGTTATTATTAATAATTGACGAGTAAGTATCGGCTGTTTCGTTAATAATTGTGTTGGAAATTTCTGCCATTTCGATGGCTTGTTGATTTTCAATCTGAATATCATCAAGCAATTCAATTTCATCTTCATTAAGATCTAACATATTGGTCCGCATTAAACTAGCGAGTACCATTTTATCGGTCTTTAAGGACATCATGAAATAAACTAAGCCGCGTTGAATGGTCATCAGATCGAAGAGTTCTTCATTCTGTAGGGAACTCTGCAAGCGAGTTTCGATTTGTTCACGAGAGCGGTTGATGTCCCGCAAATATTGGAGATAGATGGATGAAATGCGGAAGAGAATCTGGAGGACACTTCTACGGTGATTTTGTGGATTGAAACCTTTAATTTGGCCATCAACAAAGCTCTGTAAAAAGGTGACTGGCGTTTTGTTGATGGTTAAGACGGTCGAATCTGTTACAATAATTCCTAAGGGACTTGTTTTATAGAGGTATTTATCTGGTTTTTGCGGGTCTTTTTCAAGAATTGGTATGTTGAAAATAATCAGGGTCGCATTATAATCAGGATCGTGCTCAGCACGCGCACTTTCATCAGCATCTAAACTATAGTAGATAAAATCAGATGGGATGTGGAGCTTCTTAGTGAGAAGCTCAATTTCTTCAGTCGAGGGATCAGTTACGTTAATCCAACTGTTGGACTGGATTTTAGCATGTTTGGTGAGCTTTTTCTTAGCACTGTCGAAGCGATAGGTTTCGAGCATGGTGTCACTTCCTTCATCAATAACTTACTGTTAAGTCTACTGGATATTTTAAGAATGTAAAGTGCGGTATAAAAGAAGTGCGTTCAAACCGGGTATCCTTTGAGGATTAGCCTAATTAGACGAATAAGCGGCGTAGCCGATTGTTTGGCTAATGTAGCTAACCGGAACAGGATGCTTTTGAAAGCACGTTAAATCAAGGAGAATCAGAAATTTGAAAAAAATTGAGTTAGCCAAGCAGTTTTTAACGACGAACTTGGCCGTATTACAATGTCCAATCTGTCAGGACGTATTTGCAAGTGTAGCCGAGCACCAATTACTTTGTGTCAATGGGCATAGTTTTGACCTCGCTAAAAATGGCACGTTATATTTTTTAGCAAAGCAAATGAAGTCTGAATATACCAAGGAAATGTTGCAACATCGCCGGGCTTTTTTACAAGCAGGGTTCTTTCAGCCGTTCTTAAAAGAAATTGCATCACGGATTACCCCCGATAGTTTAGTCCTTGATGTCGGTTGTGGTGAAGGAACGCCAGTGCAACAGCTCAATGCGCAAGTTTCCGCGCGTTATATCGGGTTTGATATTTCTAAACCTGCGATTCAATTGGCAAGTGATTACAATGCCGATGCGTGGTTTTGTGCAGCAGACTTAGCGCGGATGCCATTTGCTGATCACCAGTTAGATACGGTGCTCAATATCTTTTCGCCTTCGCAATATCAAGAATTTAAACGTGTCTTGAAACCGGGCGGTCAACTAATTAAGGTGATTCCCAATGCGGGTTACTTACATGAGTTACGGGAGTTACTGTATCATGGTCAAGCTAAGGAAAGCTATGATCATGGTCCGGTCTTAGAATTGTTTGCGCAACATTTTCCAGATTATCAAGAAATGCAAGTTCAAAAAACAATGACGTTAACACCCGAGACATTGCGCGATTTGGTCGAAATGACGCCATTGACGTGGACGGCTTCTAAGGCACAATTAGCGGCAATCACGTTAGAAGCGCTACCTGAAATTTCATTAGATGTCACGATTTTAGTGGGAAAATGATGAGAATTTAAAGAAAGTTTAAAAATCTGATTGCAACTCTAAAATAAGGGCGCTATAATGTTTTTAAGGAATTTTTTCCCTAACTTTTATCAGAATTTATTTTGATAAAAGCTAGTGATGAAATGACACTAACGTAGTTTCTCGCCGTGAATAACCGAGGGACTACGTTTTTTTATTTGCAAAGCAAGGTAGAGCTTTTGTGAATTCTATTGTATAATTAATCTACTGAATCTTTTTTAAGGAAGTTTAGACCGTGACTAATCATATTGTATTATACGAACCACTGATTCCTGCCAATACCGGTAATATTGCGCGGACATGTGCAGGAACAGATACTGTTTTAGATTTAATCGAACCATTAGGCTTTGAAACCGATGATAAACATTTAAAACGGGCTGGTCTTGATTACTGGGACCAAGTTAAGATTAATTATCACAAGAACTTGGATGCCTTTTTAGCAACTGTGCCCGATCGTCAATATTTATACTTGATTACGAAGTTTGCTAAGCAAGCTTATTCTGATCAAGATGTGTCGGATACAAGTGTTGATCATTATTTTATGTTTGGTAAGGAAACGACCGGATTACCTGAAACTTTCATGCGTGAAAATGAAGATCAGTGTTTACGAATCCCAATGTCCGACCATATTCGAGCATTAAACCTCTCGAACTGTGCGGCATTAGTGATCTTTGAGGCATTGCGCCAACAAGATTTTCCAGGACTCGAAAAGAGTCATTTGTACGACAATGATAAATTAAAATAGGGAGTGTTTTTGATGCAAACGAAGAAAGATCCAATTACTGTTGATGCTTTTCATTATGACCGTGTTTCACCTGATGTAGAACCACAACAAAATATCCAAGTCAGCTTAGTCACCATCAGCGAAGAAGATCCATATTTACAAGAAGCTGATTTGAGCGCGGGGAATATTTACCAAATTGTGACGCCTTTCCAAGTTGCACCAGAAAAGAGTGGCTTTGCAGTGTCAGGTCAAATTTCACAAGTGGTTCAACTCTTAGATTTCTTTGGTGAACCAAGTGAAATTGATCAAAAAGACATGATGAAGCTTTCACGACCATTGATTGAATACATCGAAACATTGACGTATCAAGTGACGGCGGTTGCTTTAAATCGGGGCGTTCAACTCCAATTTACAGCGCAAGCCAACGAAGACTAATCAGCGAAAGGTTGCGGCAATTTTGCCGTGGCCTTTTTTAGTACCGTGATTAAAAACGGTACGGGACTGACATTTATGGGTTTAGTAGTACAGATGTTCGTGTATAATGGATAGTAGGATTTAAGGTTGAAGGAGATTTTCATGGCCACTAAAAGCAAAAAAAGAAAACCAGCAGCACGCAAAAAGAAAAAACAACAAACTGATTTCACAGTTAACATCATCGGGTTTATTTTTATTTTAATTAGTTTATTTGCGGGTTTAAAGCTGGGCTTTATCGGCGCGCTTTGCGCTAACGTATTCCGTCTGTTTGTTGGCGATACGTTCATTATTAGTGCTATTTTATTCGCCCTTTTGGGGGTCTATTTGTTGATTTATGGCAAGCAGCCCCCCTTATGGCACCAAAAGACGCTTGGATTTGCAATCGCGTATCTCGGGATTTTAATTTGGTTGTCAGCATTCGTCTTGCACCATCAAGCGGTCAATAACCATTTCTTGGCCGCCACATGGCAGCTTTTATTGGAAGACTTCCAGAAGATGGCCGTTACGACGGAAGTTGGCGGGGGCTTAATTGGCGCCGCGTTGTATGGTGTTTTCCACTTCTTGTTCGCGCAGATGGGGACTTATCTGATAGCCGTCTTGATTGTGATTATCGGCGTTTTTGTTTTCTTAGATATTCCATTCAGCGTCGTTGTTCAGAGTACACAACGGTTTGTGCATGGGCTCTTTAAAGTTGGCGGCTACACGAAATCAGGATTCCAAAAGGTCTCTGAAAAAGGTAAAGCGCAAGTCAGTGCTTTAAAAGAACAGACGCAAAAAGCTGTTCAAAATGCAACTGAACAAGCAGAAGAGACGTCAGAGACTAAAGAGCAAATGGTCGCAACGGATGGTCCAGAAAATGCACCGAAGCAAAAATTGGAACCTTTTAAAATAAACGGTCCCAAGGATCTACCAAAACCAATTGCGACGCAAGCAGAACCAACTGCACCCGAACCGGTGGCTGACGAAGATGAGCATGTTCCAGATGTGGCAGAACTCGCACCACTGAACGAGACGGATGATGATTACGAATTGCCAACACCAGCATTATTAACGCAAATTCCGGCGTCTGATCAGAGTGCGGAATATAAAGCCATCGAGAAGAATCAACAGGTCTTGAAACAAACATTTGATTCGTTTGGTGTTGATGTGACGGTTAAGAGTGCTAGTCTGGGACCAGCCGTAACGAAGTACGAGATTCAACCGGCAGTTGGGGTGAAGGTCTCTAAAATTGTTAACTTAGCGGATGATTTGGCGCTTGCATTAGCGGCGAAGGATATTCGGATTGAAGCACCAATTCCAGGTAAACCGTATGTCGGGATTGAAGTGCCGAACACGACCGTTTCGACCGTTTCCTTTAGAGAAATGATTGAACAAGAACCCCCACATCCAGGCAAACCACTCGCTGTGCCGTTAGGTAAAGATATTTCGGGTAAGGTCATTATGTCCCAAATATAAAATATGAAGCATTAATTAATCGCCCGTTCAACCGGGAGTCGTAAGTCCGTTGCAATTAACGGGATTATCACAAGTATTTTAATGAGTGCCAAACCACACGAAGTTAAATTGATGTTAATCGATCCGAAGATGGTCGAATTAAACGTCTATAATGGGGTGCCACATCTATTGATTCCTGTCGTGACGAATGCCAAAAAGGCTGCGAACGCCTTGAACAAGGTTGTAAAAGAAATGGAACGACGTTATCAATTATTTGCCGATACAGGTCAGCGGAACATGATTGAATATAATCAGTATATTCAAGGCCACATCGATAAAGGCGAAATTAAAGGAGGACCACTGCCTTAATTCGTTCTCATCGTGGACGAATTATCTGATTTGATGATGGTTGCCAGCAACGAAGTCGAAAGTGCGATTATTCGTTTGGCACAAATGGCTCGGGCGGCGGGGATTCACATGATTGTCGCTACCCAACGCCCATCTGTCGATGTTATTACTGGGTTGATTAAGGCCAATATTCCCGGACCATCTTAGATGGCAGTGGCGCGGAAAAACTGCTTGGCCGTGGTGATATGCTTTACATGCCAATCGGGATGAGCAAACCATTACGGGTGCAAGGCGCCTTCATTTCGAGTCAGGATGTCGAAAGTATCGTGTCGTTTATTAAAGCACAACAAACGGCTGAATACGACGAAGAAATGATTCCAACCACTGAGCAGGAAAAGCAATCAACTGAAGAACCAGAAGATGAATATTACCAAGAGGCAGTCGAATTGGTCGTTAAACAACAAACCGCTAGCGTATCAATGCTCCAACGCCGTTTTAGAGTCGGCTATAACCGGGCTGCACGCTTGGTTGATGAGATGGAAAGCCGTGGTGTGATTGGACCATCAGAAGGTAGTAAGCCACGCAAGGTGTTATTACAAAACGTACCAGAAGAACCAACAGAACAATAGCGTGTGACATAAGTCGAATATCGCCTAAAATGGCGAATAAGCGCGTCAGCGATTGATTGACATTCAGGATTAACTGAAAGGCGCTGGTTGATGGAACTCGGTTAAACTATTAAATGAAAAAGGCCGCGACAAAAAATACTTTTGTTGCGATAATCCCTTTATGGTTGTCAGATGAAATACAATAATTCATCTGA